>Ga0193955_1000985_pt1 | contig 14240 bp, 16 predicted proteins | sample BB_6_MG_FD_140343 | JGI IMG/M metagenome (GOLD analysis project Ga0193955, IMG submission 140343) | Microbial mat bacterial communities from the Broadkill River, Lewes, Delaware, United States - BB_6_MG | ecosystem: Environmental > Aquatic > Freshwater > River > Microbial mats | place: USA... | reverse complement strand
CCTCCCATAACATCTCAAGAGCCAGCTGTAACACAGCCCGTTGTAGAGATCTCTTTAGAGGAGAAGATGTTTCAAGAGTTATGCGAAAAGATCCAAGATCGTAGTTATGATCTAGGTATCTGCTTTACTAAAAGTGTTCATTTTATCTCTTATGAAGAAAATACACTCTCTTGGGAGAGTTGTGCCGATGAAGAGTGTAAAAAAGCACTTAAACATGGGTATGGAGCGATTAAACAACTTGTACGTGAAGTGTATGGGTTTGAGACAAAAATAAAAGGTCTGCCTTGTTCAAAGGAGCTACCCCCCAGAACCTGATACAGAGCAAGTACAAGCAAAAATAGAACCTACACAAGAGGAGTTTCAAGATCCTACTCCTGCCCTAAGTTCTATGGTAGAAGAAGCAGAGATTGGGGGGAGTGCAAGTTGTGTGAGTAACTGTTCAGAAAGTGACAACTCTACAAAAGAGATCAATGGTGATGATATTACTAAAGAACCCCTCGTTCAAAAAGCGATTGAACTTTTTGAAGCAAAAAAGATCACGATCCAATCAAAAATTTGATATGACGAGTATAGAGTATTTCACTTACTCGTTATAAAAATAAAGGTGTACTTTGAAACAATATAAAGTAAAAATAGCAACACCATTAAGCTCTGAGCAAGCGATAAAAGTTTTAAAAAAGAATTCTGTAAAAAATTATTTTCAAGTTAAAAATGAAGATTTAGTTGGAAAAGAGATATCTAAAGACAAGAAGGAGTTTCATGAATAATATATTGTATACAAGTATTATATTTATTAGCCTAATAAATGCTTATGTTTCATACAAAGTTCTGAGATCTGAACTGTATGATAAATCCCAGAAAGTATTTCAGTTGCTTATCATTTGGTTTATCCCATTATTTGGTATGGCTCTCGTTCTTTTTTTTCTTAGAGATGAACTAGCAAGTACAAGCAGAAAAGACAAGCTATATGAAAGAGATTCAGAAGTATCCTATGACAGTGCTACTGGCAGTGTTGGAGATTGAACAAAACTTTCTTCATAAAAAAAGACCTTACAACAACTTAGTTTCTCTTTATGACAAAACTCTAAGATCTGAGCGTAAGGGATAGAGTTACGTCTTTTCATTGTTGCAAATGATGTTTGTGCGATTTTTAGGGCTTTTGCAACATCTTTATCTAAGACTTTTGTTCTTGTATTTTGAGCCAAATACTTTTTTAAATACTCTATGATCTCTGCGAAACTACGCATCTCTTTTCCTTGTACAAAGATGGCAAAACTATAGCCCAGCTTCAGACAAAGGAGCAAAAATATTGCTCTATGCTATTTTTTTAACATATTTTCTAGTGAAAAACTAAAAGTAGATCCTTTTGTAAACTCCGAAGCTATCTCTAGCGAACTTTGGTGTGCTTTTAAGATATAACTCACCATTGCCAAGCCAATGCCCATAGAGTTATCCCAAGTGTTTCTATCTACTCTATAAAACTTTTGTGTGATCTGTTCTTGATGCTCCTTTTTGATCCCTATCCCTTTATCTACAACAAATAATCGCTCTTGATCAAGGCGTACATAAACATCATCTTGTGAGTATTTCAAAGCATTATCGATAAGGTTTATAAGCGCAAGTTCTATCATAGTCTTATCTGCTTTTACAAAACTCTTTTGTCCCTCTAAGATGATCTCTCTTTCTTTATATTTTGAACGTAAGTTTGCGATCACTTCATTAGATAAAGCGTAGAGATCAAACTCACTAAAACTTAGTTCAAGGTCATTATTCTCAAGCTTCACAGAGAGTGCAAGCCTATCTAACATTTGAGAGATCTTCTCTCCGTTTGCATTGATTTTACTTAAAAACTTTTGGCGAATCTCAGGTTTGATATCTTGATCTTCTAAGAGAGTTTGTGCATACCCCATTATTGAAGCTATAGGGTTTTTAAACTCATGGGAGATTGCAGAGAGAATATCATTTCTTTGTTTATTCATCAAACGAAGTTTAGCAGTGTATTTTCTCTTTTTTTTATCTCTATTGCTCAGTTTTTTCACAAGGTTTTTTAGGTTAAGTGAGATCTGTAAAAACTCAAAGAAATATTTTGTTTTTAAAATCGCTTTATAGTTCTTGTTCGAAACCTCTTCAAGATAGTCTGTAATCTGTTTTATATCATACAAAACACGATCACTCATCGCTTTTGTAAAATAAAATGCAACACCCACAATCAATAAAAAGACAAAAATAAGACGAGACCAAAGGGAGTAAAAATCACTCATCACATCAGAAAGACTCATTGCCACGCGAATATAGATTTTATCTTTTTTATACTCCTGCTGTGTGGCTACATATAAAAAATCACTTTTGACACTTTCAGAGTAACGAACACTCCAAGCATATACCTGTTCTTGACTCCCAACTATCTCTTCTCTTTGCAGGTGATTATCCATCTCCTCTTTATTGGTGTTAGATTCACCAATAACTACACCCTTTTCATCTATAAAAGTGTAACGCAACTCCGTTGCATCTTTTGCCTTTTGCGCAAAAAGGTCTAGATCAGCTACACTGCCAAGTTCAAGTTTTAAAAGCTCTATCGTATTGATTAGGTGCTTTTTGTTGTTATCAATAATAATCGATTTTAAACTTACATAACTAATAAGTACAGACCCTAAAAAGATCCCCACAAATAAAAGTAAAAACTTACTTATAAAAATTTGATGTATTTTTAGCACAGCTTATACCCAACCCCACGTACTGTTTGTATATACTCTTTTGTTTTATCTGGGTCTATCTTCTCTTTGAGACGATTTATCGCTACATTGACAGTTCTATACTGATACATCTGTGTATCATGCCAAACATTCTCTAAAAGGTAGTCTCTGTCTAAAACATTATTTTTATTGATGATAAACTCATAAAGCAGATCAAACTCTAACTTTGTCACCTCAACAGATTTCCCTTCTACAAGAAGTGTTCGTGTTGCTTTATCAAGCAAGAGGTCTCTATGACTTACTTTACCTTCAGGATGCTTTTTTGTTGTTCTTTTTAAGATCGCCTTTACACGTAAAAGAAGCTCATTCATATTAAAAGGTTTAGTCATATAATCATCACCACCTCTTAAAAAGCCCTCTTCTATATCAGCATCACGATTTTTTGCACTTAGATAGATCACCGGAGTCATAACCCCTTTATCTCGCAAAGAAGCTACAAACTCACTCCCTTCAACTCCAGGAAGGTTACGATCCATGATCAACAAATCGATCTCCTCCTCCTCTAAAATCTGCGCTACATTTTTTGTGTTTAAAAAGCCTACTACCTCATAGCCCTCTTTTGAGAGATTGTATTCGACAAGTTCGAGAAGATCTTCTTCATCTTCTACAACCACAATGTTTGCACTCATCTCTATCCTTTTGCTCTTTTAATGGACTCAATTTTAACACAACTCGATTACAAAATGGTTGCAAAACAGAAGTGTTATACCTCTATTTTATAGCCAATACTAAATACATTTTTTATACTATCTTCAGGCAGTTTTCGACGTAAATTTTTAACGATAGTCTTCAACGCATCAAGTTTATCTTCATAATCATCGTACCAAACATCATAGATAATATCTTCATATCCTAAAGTTGTATTTGGGTTTGTCAGCAGCAGAGTTAAAACCTTACGCTCTTTATTTGTTAAAAGAACTTCTGAGTTTTTATAAAAAAGCTCTTTGCGTTCACTCTCCCAAATATACCCTTCACCAAGATTGATCTGCATAGTGGCTGAGACGCGAAAGCTTGTAAGCTCATGAATTGCCATATTTAAGGCACTTGAGAGTTCATCACGACTTACAGGTTTGATAAGATACTTTGTAAGTTTTAGCTCTGCTGCTTCTAAGAGGTACTTCGTTTCAGAGTGTGCTGTAAGCATAATGATCTTGACTGATTGATCTTTTTTTCTTATATCTCTAATGAGGTCCAATCCATTGTATTTTGGGAGGTTTATATCTACGATCATTATATGGGGTTTGTACTTATTATAGAGTCCAAAAGCTTCCTCTCCATCTTTTGCCGCATATACTTTATTGAAATAGCGTTCAAGAAAACGTGTATAGTTTTGCCTTGTTAATTCCTCATCTTCAACAAAGAGTAATGTATAAGCTTTTGCATCAAGATCTCTCATGTTTCCCCTCTAACCATAGATAAAAAGATGCTCCATCTTTTGTAGTCGTCGCTTCAAGTCTTCCATTCAAACTCTGCTCCATAATCATTTTTGATATATACAAGCCCAAACCTTTCCCTTGTGATTTATGCTTAGTTGTAAAGTAAGGCTCAAAGATCTTCTCTTTATGAGCAAGGTCTATTCCCCCACCATTATCACTGATATTGAGTTGAATCTTATCCCCTTTTTTTTTGGCATTGATCTGGATCGCTGGTGCTAAAACCTTTCTAGTTAGAAATATATCTTTGGCATTATTTAAAATAACAACTATCACTTGCTGTAAAGCACTTGGGTAACCATAACAACTAATATCTTTATCGATCTCTGATTCTACAGTGATATCGTAAGATTTAAGTGTTCCGCGTACGATATAGATCGATTTTTCTACAACACTTTGAAGATTAAAATACTCTTTATCTTTTGTTTGGTCAAAAAAATCTTTAAAATCATCTATTGTTTTTGACATAAACTTTGTCAATGATTCTATCTCTAAGAGTTTCTCCTCTATCACAGCATCACGAAACTCTTTATGATACAAAACATCATCAATCACTAAAACAGCCGAATTTATTTGTGAAAGAGGTTGTCGCCACTGGTGCGCTATATTCTCCATCACCTCATTCATCGAAAGGAGTTTACTTTGGTACTGCTCTTTACGTATCTTGATCTGTGTCTCTTTGATCTCTTGCGCTTTTTGTAGTTCTAGGTTTTTACACTTTTTAAAAAGGGATCTATTTTTGTAAAATAACAAGATGATGACAAATAGTAACAAAACGACTATAAAAGAGAGCATCTGTAGCAAAGTGTTGCCCTTTATGTTTCTGCAAATAGTACCATAAAGCGCTTTAAAACTGCTCTTAAAAACTCAGCCATCATTAATAGAAATTATACTAATATAGAGTATTTGCTAAAAAGTGAGGTGTTATGTTTGTTTCAACTTACAGTACCTTTGTACATGCCAATACCTCTGCAAGTAACCAGACACAAACAAAAGCCAAAACTCAACAAAACTTTGAACTTAAAGAACAAGACTATAAAAGAGTTCCATACCTTAGGAGTTCACAAAGTTTTTCTACAGATTATGTAGCACAAAATCAAAATTTTTTTCAAAAACTTCTACTAGAACAAAAAACGGATCAAAATAGTAAAGAGATTCTTGAAAGTACACACAAGTTTAAAACAACAAAAGAGTTTCAAAATGCGCAAAATGCATACAAAGAAGCAGAAGAAAAACATGCTTCTCTTTTTCATTACAGCCATGCACTTGATGCAAATAATATAACAAATACACAACTCTCTTATGAGTTTCAAGAGCTACAAGAACAGAGTAAACGTAAAATAATGATTCGTACCTATGAGGCGAATGAAAAATACTACAGACTTACAGCCTAATCTTCGATCCAAGCATCACTTATAATTTTCTTTCCATTATCAAAACATTTCACTTTAAAAGCCTTTGAACAGATACCTTCATGAAAATCCATCACTGCCATCTGTAAGATCTTCTTACACGATTTTGGAATATCAAAATGCCCTTTCATTCCAGTTAAGAACTGTTGCAGAGGCACTTTTTTATCCATCCCTATAACATTATCACGACAGCCTGTCAAACCTATATCACTAAGATATGCCGTATTGTTTGAGATCTGAAAATCATCAGTACTCACATGTGTATGTGTTCCGATAATACCGCTAACCTGCCCCTCTAAAAGCATTAGCATAGCGCGTTTCTCACTTGTTGCCTCGGCATGAAAATCGATAAAAATATTTTTTATCCCCTCATCATGAAGTGTAGCTACACTCTCTTTTGCACAGATAAATGCATTATTGACATAAGGCATTCCATAATGTCCCATAAGGTTGAGAACTGCTAGAGACTCCCCTGCTACTTCATACACTTTACAACCTGTTCCAGGAAGCTCTTTAGAGTAATTATGTGGGCGTAGAAGCTCCATCGAATCAAAAAGTGCAAGAATATCTTTTTTATCCCAAGAGTGGTTTCCTCCACTCATCACATCTATACCACAAGAAAAAAGCTCTTGTGCATTTTTTGCCGTTAGCCCAAAACCATGTGAAGCATTTTCATAGTTTGCGATCACAAAATCAATAGCGTATTGCTCTTTGAGTTTAGATAAGTTTTTACTAATGATCTCACGACCTGGTCGCCCTACTATATCACCGATAAATGCTACTCTCATCTTTTTCCCTTACAATACTTTTGGCTTTGCATTACGCAGATAATGAAGCACTGCTTTAATAATATCGTCATCATCTTTGCTCTGTGATTTTATACTCTCTTTTGAGTCATTGCTGTAGGTAAAAGTGATATTTTGCCCATAGTTACTGATCGATTTGATCCGTTTTTCTAAAGAAAGAAGCTTCATCACTATCAGCTCTATAAACTGTTTTGTTGGAACGTCAAGCTCTCCAAACCTGTCATTGATCTCACTCTCTATCTCGTATACCTCTACCACCTCTTCACACTGAGAAAGACGGCGATAGATATCAAGACGTAATCTATCTTCTTTGATCACATCATCAGAGATATAAGCAGAGATAGTGAGTTTAATATCAACCTTTGCACGCTCTTTTTGTGTTGTGTTGCTTAGCTCTTTGATCGCATCTTCAAGCATACGTAAATAAAGTGAATAACCGATATTTTTAATATGTCCACTTTGTGCGTCTCCTACAAGATTTCCACCACCTCGAATCTCAAGGTCGTGATATGCCAAGACACTTCCACTCCCCAAAAAGGAGTTTGACTCTAAAGCAAGCAGACGTTTTTTTGCTTCATCGGTAAGGTTCTCTTTATTTTCAACTATAAAATAGGCAAAGCCCTCTGAGTGTCCACGACCTACACGTCCTCGAAGCTGATGCAGATCTGCTATACCAAAACGGTCTGCTCCATCTACAATAATTGTATTTACACGTGGCATATGGATCCCACTCTCGATGATGGAAGTTGCAAGCATCATATCATACTCACCCGCTTCAAACTTTAAAAGCTCTTTTTCTGTTTGTGCTGCAGAGATCTTTGAGTGAAGCATCAAAACACGTAAATCTGGAAGTACCGCTTTGATCTCACCAAGTTTTATTGGCATATGATCAATCGAGTTATGCACATAAAACACCTGACCCCCACGACGAAGCTCACGCAAAATAACCTCTTTGATAAGCTTCTCATCATACTCTTTGACAAAAGTACGCACCCCTTGTCGCTCACTAGGAGGGGTGAGTAGTTCTGACATTGTTTTTATTGAGGAGAGTGCTTGATTGAGTGAGCGAGGAATTGGTGTAGCACTCATACTGAGCATATGTACATTGGAGTAAAGCTCTTTGATCTTCTCTTTTTGTTTTACACCAAATTTATGTTCCTCATCAACAATCACCACCCCAAGCTTTTTAAACTGCTGTGAAAACAGTGCATGTGTCCCTACAACTGCATCGATCTCTCCACTAGAGAGCCCCTTTGCTATAGCTGTTTTTTCTTTGGTAGTAACAAAACGATCAAGCTTTGCATAACGGATCCCAAGATCTTTTAATCTCTCATCAAGTGAACGAAAGTGTTGTGCAGAAAGAAGTGTGGTTGGTACGATAAACGCTGATTGATATCCTGCTTTATATGCGGCGAAGATAGTATTGAGGGCTACTTCTGTTTTTCCAAAACCGACATCTCCACTTAGAAGTCTGTCCATAATATGCCCTGATGCCATCTGTGCAAGTATCTCATCAATAGCTTGTGTTTGATCATGCGTATATTCGAAACCTGCAAGCTTTTGAAACTCTTTGATCTCTTTACTCTCAACTGCAACTTTAGGTGCATCTATCAGTTCGCGTGCTGCAGCAGTGTTTACAATAGTCCCCGCTATCTCAAAGAGACGTTTTTTCACTTTCTCTTTGAGTTTTGCGAAACTTCCTTTACCAAGTTTGTCTAAAACTGGAACAGCTCCACCCGATGCGATATAGCGATCGATATAATCAAGGTTTTCTACAGGGAGCAAGATCTTATCATCTCCCACATAGCGGATCACGACAAAATCTTTTACCCCACCAAGGATCTCTGCTTGTTCGATCCCCTCAAAGATCCCAACTCCATAATCTTCATGTACAACATAATCACCTGCTTTGAGGTCATCGAGTAAAATAGAGCTTTTACGTCTGCGTCTCTTTTTTTCAGGCTTATTCAAAGAGATAACTAGTTCATCTTTAGAGATAATATTAAGAATATAAGGTGCATAGACCTCCGTTATATTCTCATACTCATAAATACCTGCTTGTTTTAATACTGCTTTGTTTGCAGCAATAAGAGTGATCTTTTTATCTTTGTGTACTTTTAAGAGTGCATGAAGATCTGCAACTACAAGTTCTTTATAGCTATCGGTGTCTTTGAGGATATCTTGTTGGAAGTACTCCCGTTGTACAGTTGGATGATTGATGCCATAAGCTTCGTTGATAATATCGCTAAGGTCTCTACTCAAAAGTATCTGCTTCTCAGCTAAAAAGTTTTCTCCAAGATCATTGAGATGCCATAAGCCTAAAGAAGCGATATCTTTAGAGAGTGCATCAAACTCACTCACCTCAATAGCAGTTTGTATCTTATTGTACTGTTCTTCATCTAAAGAGAAAAAAGCGGGAGCTATCTCTATCGATTCTAGCTCATCTCCTTGTGTACGTTGCGATTCTAATTCAAACTGTTTGATCTGCTCTATCTCATTGTCAAAAAATGAGATTCGCACTGGTGCATCAAGTGAGGGGGGATAAATATCTAAAATATCTCCTCTATGTGAGATCTCACCTGCTACTTGTACCATATCTACAAAGCTATAACCCCAAAAGAGCATTTTTTCTTTGAATTTACTCAACTCTATCTCTGTCCCAAACTCAAGTTTGCTTGTTTGGAGTAAAGAGCTTGTTGGTAATGCAAACAAAAGTGTTTTAAGTGGAGAGATTAGAAGTGGTTTTTTTGGAGCACAATGATAGAGTCGAAGTTTATTAAAAAGCTGATGTAACTCCTCTTTGTAAACACGAAGGTCATCTCCATAACTTGCACGAAGGTCTGGAAATACAATGGTATCTTGTTTAAAAAACTTTGCAACACTCTCTAGCTCTTGTGCCTCTTTGGCATCTTCACATAAAAGTAGTTCTAGTGTTGGTTTTGGATTCTCTTTAAAATATTGAAATAGCGCACTCTGAGACATAGTTTTCCTGCTCTTTTAATGGCGCTATTGTAGCAAAGTAAGTTTATGATTTGTTAATTTGAGTCGCTTTCTCCTCTTGAGGAGCCTTTTTTGCAGCTTTTTTAATTGTGCTATTTCCTTCAAAAAGACCTTGTGCTTCTATAACAAGTTCAGCCGACTCTATAGAACCATGGAGTTTTCCTTGGGCTTTAATCTCTACTCTTTGTGCATTTACAGACCCCTCTATAAAACCTTGTACAAGAAGTCTTTGAGTTGTAATTTCCCCTTTAACACGACCATTTTTGCCTATATTGATCTCTTTATCAGAGTTTATAGTCCCCTCAAATTCACCATCTATGTACAAATTACAAGAGAGTGTCATTTCCCCTTTGATGACTGAGCCAGCTGTGATGATGGTGGTATTTGTGTCGGTTTTTGCACTTTGATGTGTGTTGTCGCTGTTATTAAAGATTGCCATGGTATTTTCTTTTCCTTTTCAAATATTTGCGTATAATTTTTAACATCCCACTTAATGAACCAAAAAGGGTTTAATACACGCGAAATAAAGCGTACTTCATAGTGAAGATGTGGTCCACTACTCATTCCTGTATTTCCAGAATATGCGATTAGATCACCTTTTTTGACAAAAGTGCCCGATTTTAGCACAACTTTATTTAAATGACCGTAATAACTTTTAAACCCATAATTATGATGTAAAATGACAAGATTGCCAAAACCACTTTTTTTGTGGTAACCAGAATACTCTACAACCCCATCTGCTGTTGCATACACAGGGGTATTCATCTGTGCCTTGAGATCTGTTCCTCTATGAAACTCTTTTCTATTAAGTGTTGGGTGTACACGATAACCAAACTTACTTGTAATACCATTATACTCTACAGGCGAACCACTAGGGATCAGTTGTAAAAGAGTGGCTCTTTGTTCAGAGTCAAGCTTGGTGATATTTACCCTCTCTCGAAGTGGTACTTCAGCTTGAGAAGAGATACCAATGAGTGTCTCAATCTCTGCTAATGAATCTGAGACCTCTAAAAGTTCCTCTTTTTTAGTATCAAGGGCATATTGAGTATTTTTTATACTCTCATTGAGCATCTGGTTTTTTACTTTGAGGCTCTCATAAGCTCTTTGCACTTCAGCACGTTTACTCTCGATCTCCTCAAGACTTGCATCAAGATAAAGGATCGTTCCGGCAGCTACCAAAGCGATAAAGATCAAAAAACCAAGCGTATACAGTAAAGCTTTTTTTACAAACTTATGCAGATTAAACTGTCTAACCCCATTGTCATCATGGATAGTTACCGTAAAATGTTCATGCATCTTGAGTTCTTTTTAAAAAAGCTTCTACTACGCTAAAAGAGCCAAAGACAAGATAAATCTCTTTACTCTGTTCATAGTTTTGTATAAAGTTAGCAGTGTTAAAATCCTTATAATTGATCCCAAGCTCTTGCAAAACCTTTTGGAGCTTCTCTTTTTGAACAATACGCTGATCCTCTATAGCAATGATCTCTACTTTTTTAACAACAGGCTTTAAGATCTCTAAAACTTGTGTATAGTCTTTATCACTATAGCTGTTATAGATCAAAACAACACTTTGTTCTTTGAGAGTTTTTCGTAAAGAGTATGCTGCTAAAGGGTTATGCCCAACATCAATAAAGATCCTCTCTTTGATCTGTGTAAAACGCCCAAAAAGCTTTGCATCTTTAAAGTTTTCTACAGAGTAATTTTTTTCTAACAAGTGCAAAGCGGCTATAGCTAAAGAGAGATTATCTTGCATATAGGGAGTAAGTTCTTGTGTTTTTGCAACTACTTGTATCTTTTGAAGATCCTCCTCTTGCAAAAGATCTTCAACACAAAAGAGATCAAAACCTTTACTCTGTGCAATCTCTTGAGCCACACTATATACCTCACGATGTAACTGCTTTGAGAGAATTGCATTGTGTTGCACAGCACGTAGTTTTGTCGCCGCAATCTCCTCTATGGAGGTTCCTAAAAAAGCCTCATGGTCAAAAGCAATAGGGGTAACTAAAGTCAACTCATTTGAAAATACTGCAGTTGCATCGTGTTCTCCACCCAAGCCTGCTTCAAGCACAACAAAATCACAACTCTTGTAATAAAGCATTGCTAAAAGCGTTGTATACTCAAAGTAACTCAAAGAATCTCTATCTTTTTGTTCTAAAAGAGAAAAAAGTTTTTGGTGTATCTCTTCTAATTCTTGAGTACTTATACTCTCTTTATTACGCCAAATACGCTCTTTAAAGTCTACTATATGTGGAGAGGTATAATGCCCAACATCATACCCCATGTTACTCAGTGCAGTGGCTAAAAAGCGTCCTGTTGTACCTTTTCCATTTGTACCGATAATATGAATAACGCAAGGATCACCAAAAGCATGTGCAACCTTGGCATAAACTCTTGGCATACGTGTATAATCAATTTCACTATAATAAAGAGGTTTATGTTCTAAAAACTCTTCTACATTCAAGAGGATACCACCTGATTTCTACCTGTTCTTTTTGCTTGATAAAGATTTTCATCAGCTGTATTGATCGTATCTTTTACTGAGAGACGATGCTTTCGTTCAGATACGCCACAACTCACCGTAACATCTATACGCTGTTTTTTATACAAGAAACGTGCTTTTTGCACATGTTCTCTTACCTTCTCTGCAAATACTGTAGCGCCACTTTGTGCTGTTTCAGTTAGTATAGCCATAAACTCTTCGCCTCCGTAACGTCCTACTATATCGACATTACGGCACTCTTGTTTTAAAATACTAGCAAAAGCACTCAACACAGCATCTCCTGCTTCATGTCCATAAGTATCATTTACTTGTTTAAAATGGTCGAGATCAAACATCACAATCGAGTAGTTATGCTCATAGCGTAAATAAGCGGCTTCTGTTTGTTTTAAAAACTCATCAAGTGCACGTTTGTTATGAAGCTTGGTTAAAAAATCTTCTTTGAGCTGCTCTTTTGTTTTTGCAAGTTCCTCTTCAAGCTCTTGCACTTTTGCACCTAAGATAGCCACTTCACTATTTTGTTTTTTGAGATCTTGACTGAGAGACTTTGTGTTTTCTTCCAAAGCAACAGCTATTGTAAAAAGCTTTCGATGTGTTTGTTTAAAATTCGAATGTCCCTCAGGCTGAAAACCATCGAGTTCCGCTTTGATCTTTTGGATCTCCTCTGTAGAGGAATCAGATCTCTCTATCATCTCTATAAGACGATGAGAGAGCTTATCTAAAACAGTATCAAGCGTTCGAATCATCTGTGTTACACTCTTTTTATCAAGAGCTATACGCAAAGAGATAATAGTTTTGATCTCTTCAGTCATCCCTTTAGCTTGTAATATTTTAGGATCTTTTTTGATTTTTTTACTTAGTTCTCTTGCCCTATCATCCATACTTGATGCGATAGATGGAACAAAAGAGGCTACTAAAAATGCAGCTGCTTTTTTTTGAAATGTATCTGAAGATGCAGCTTTTGGGTCATGGCATAAAGATGTTATATTCTCAATCGTTTTTTGAAGATCAGCAGGGTCTACAGCACTAAACTTTCCTAAATGTTGTAAAAATGAATCATCATAATTGAGTATAAAATTATTCCACAGCTGTTTATACTGTTCATATTCAAGCGTTTTTGGAGCTGTATCTAAAATATCCAAGCTCTGTTTTGCCAAAAGAGTAGCTTTTTTATTATGCAGTTTTCCTACTGCTTGGAGCACCTTTTTTAAAAAAGTTCCTTGCGCATCAAGCAACTCGGTAGCTACAGAGTTTTGCGTACGGTTAAGTTTAGAGATTAAATAGCGTATTAACTCTCCAAGTGTTCGTATTCTATATTGTTCAAGCTCTTTTTGAAATTGTGCATTAAGCGTTTTTTTGTATTTATCAACTTGCGAACAATCATCAAAGGAGACACCAGCTTTTTGTGCCTCTTTACAAAATGCTTCTGCATAAAACTCTGGAGTGAGCAGCTTATTTTCTAACTCTAGCCTTTTGATCGCATTTTTTACAATAGCCTGTATCGTCACCTCTTGCCTCCAGGTAAGTTTTTAGCTTAATATTGTTCTCTAGCTTTTCTTGCAGAGACTTGTGCACTAAAAGATGCCAATGCTTTTTTTGCACTCTCTCTAATAGCATTAAATCGTTGTAAATCTGTTACAACTGCATTTGGTTCTACGGTAAAGTCATAAGTACCACGTGTTTTATACCGCTGTTGCTTTGTAGGATCTTTTTTATCTTTTTGAAGCACATGAAGATATAAAACCATTCTATAGGCGATAACATATCCATTACTATTATACTGTATCGGAACATAAGAGGGGTTTGTCATTTTTATTTCGAGGTGTGTCTTTGCATCTTGTTCAGCCACGAGTGAAGTACGAAATGTTTCGATAATCGCTCTATCAAGTGCATCTTTTATCAGCACAGTATTTTCAGGGTCTATCTCAGAGATGATCACACTTGTACTGACACTCTCCCCTAAAGCAGCACGTGCGAACTCTGCACTTGGTCTATATCCACACGATGTTAAAAATAAGAGTATAAAAGAAAAAATTCCTATTTTTACAACGTGTTTAAACACCCTTTAGCCTTTTATTACGATATTGACTAACTTATTTGGAACAAGGATCTCTTTTACGATCTCTTTACCATCGATCCATTTTGCCGCCAACTCTTTTGCAGCGGCAATGATCTCCTCTTTACTCGCATCTACGCTTACTTCAACTTCGGTTCTACGTTTTCCATTGATTGAGACACCAAGAGTAATACTATCTTCTACAAAAACCTCTTCTAGAATATTTTGAGGAGCAAGGTTTTTAAGTGAGAAGAAAGCTTCAGAGATCTGCCATGAAACGTGT
>Ga0193955_1000984_pt1 | contig 14241 bp, 16 predicted proteins | sample BB_6_MG_FD_140343 | JGI IMG/M metagenome (GOLD analysis project Ga0193955, IMG submission 140343) | Microbial mat bacterial communities from the Broadkill River, Lewes, Delaware, United States - BB_6_MG | ecosystem: Environmental > Aquatic > Freshwater > River > Microbial mats | place: USA... | reverse complement strand
TCCACTTTCTAAATAAATATCTGGCCACGATTTAAATGCTCTGTATTTATTATAAAAAATTGATGCATTATCAAACACGACTAAACCATCTTTTTTACTTATTTTTTTACAATGCGACACCATAGATAAATTCTGTTTCATAGGTAGAATAGCTTCATATTTTTCTAAAATTTCTACTGTCAAAGAAGCAGCACAATCTGAAAGTTTATCGAATAATTCAGCTACAACAGTATCTTTTTCAATTTTTATATATTGAAATCCTAAAATATCCCCACTATCTAATCCTACATCCATATTCATTGCTGTAACACCTGTAAATTTATCATTATTTAATAATGATTCTTGGATAGGACTAGCTCCTCTATATTTAGGTAATAACGATGCATGTAAATTTATACATGGTGCAATATTGAGTACTTCTTTGGGCAAAATTTGACCATACGCAGCTACGATAATAATATCTGGATTTAAATCTGAAATACTTTTTTGTATAATACTCTCTTTTAATGTTAATGGCTGATAAATAGGAATACTTAGTCCATTTTCAATAACAAACTTTTTTATATGTGGTGGAGTTAATTCTTGTTTTCTCCCTACTGGTTTATCAGGTTGTGTAAAAAGTGCGACTATATTATAATTTTTTTCTAAGAGTTTTTCCAAAATTATTGTTGCATAATCTGGTGTTCCCATAAAGACAACTTTTACATCTTTTTTCATTATTTATTCCTTTCCAATAAAAAGTGTTCCATTTGTTTGACTACTATCTAAAAGAAAATCATAAGCACTTTTCAAATCAAAACCACTCGCTAAAAACATACTTTTTTTATTTTCTAGTAAAAAGTGTGCAGCTTTGAGTTTTGTCACTATTCCACCCGTTGCAAATTCACTATTTGCACTGTGTTTTTCTTCTAATTGAGACTGACTAATTACATGGACTATTTTTTCTTGTTTTGCATCTTCATATTCATGTGGATTTTTATCATAATACCCATCTATGTCAGTCAAAATAACTAGTAAATCTGCATCAAAATACTTTGTGATATATGCTGATAACTGATCATTATCTCCAAATACTAACTCTTCTGTTGCAGTTACATCATTTTCATTAATAATTGGCACAATATTATTTTGCATCATCACTTGCATTGCATCTTTTGCATGTTCTAATCGCGTACTATCATTAAAAATTGAAGCTTCTAGTAATACTTGTGCACATAATATATTGTATTGAGAAAATTTTTGTCGGTAAGTATCTAATAATAATGGTTGTCCTAAAGCTGCAAGAACTTGTTTATTTGCAATAACTTTTTTGTCTAATTGTAAGAGTGAAAATCCAGCAGCTACTGCTCCAGAACTTACTAATATAATCTCATATTTATCTTTTAATGAAGCAATTAATGCTACTAAGTTTTCCAATCTTTCTAAAGCAAGAGTACTATTCTCTGTTAATACAGCACTCCCTACTTTTAAAACTACTCTTCGCATTTATCCCTACTAATTAAATCATAAAGTGCATATTTGATTCCATTAATATTATCATGTGTTGCAGATGATATTGGTAGTACAAAATACGGTAAATCTTCATTATATTTTGTATATGTTAATTCTTGAAGAAAATATTGTTTGTCTTTTTGGAAAGAAAATGTATTTTCATTCGATATATCCAATCCTATTCCTGATATAAACTCCTGAACTTTATCATTAATTTCATCAGCTGGAATTGCATCAATTTTTGTTAATGCTATTGCAAATTTTCTCGTACTTAACTCATGAGAAAACTTTTTCACTTCCTCTTTTAAAACAGTATATTGATCTAACATCTCTCTATAATTTGATACATCAATCATATATAATAATGTTTTTGTTCTTTCAATATGTTTTAAAAACTCTATACCTAATCCACGACCTTCACTAGCACCATCAATAATTCCAGGAATATCAGCAGCAACAAATGAGTTATAATCACCTACATCAACTACACCTAATTTTGGTGTTAATGTTGTAAATTCATAATTTGCAACTTGTGGTGTAGCATTTGAAATAGTAGAGATCAATGTCGATTTTCCAACATTTGGATACCCAACCAAACCAACATCTGCAATTAATTTTAACTCTAATCGCACATTTTTAGTTGTACCTACAAGTCCAGGTTGCGCATAACTAGGAGTTTGATTTCGTGAGTTCTTAAAGTGAGTATTTCCCAATCCCCCTTTTCCACCTTCAAGAAATAAAACTTTTTGTTTATTTTCAACAAGATCAAATAATACTTCTTCTGTATCTTCATCGATTACTTGTGTTCCTGGTGGAACTCTTAACACAACATGTTTTGCAGACTTACCACTACAATTACTCCCCATACCAGGTTGCCCATTATCAGCTTTTACATGATGTATCCCCTTATATGCGGATAAGGTATCAGTATTATTATCTACTTCAAAATAGACATCTCCACCTTTTCCTCCGGCTCCACCATCTGGTCCACCTTTAACAACAAACTTCTCTTTTCTAAATGAAACACATCCTGCTCCACCTTTTCCTGACTTAACTGTAAAACTGGCATTATCTACAAACATATTATTCTCCGATTTCTAATTCATAATATATAATTTCACTAAACTATATATTATAAATTATCTTTTGTAAAAAAAAAGGCACCATAGCAAACGCTACAGTGCCTTAAAACTATCATTTCATATTACTACTTATGAAGCGTAAACTGATACTTTTTTTCTATTTTTATCTTTTTGTTCAAACTTAACAACACCATCTATTAAAGAATAGATTGTGTGATCTTTTCCAATTCCAACATTAGCACCAACGTGTACTTTTGTTCCTCTTTGTCTAATAATGATGTTACCAGCAATTACTGATTCTCCACCAAACTTTTTAACTCCTAGTCTTCTACCAGCTGAGTCTCTATTATTATTAGTACTACCTTGACCTTTCTTGTGAGCCATATTATATTCCTTATGCCGCTATTTTAGTAATTCTTACTCTAGTGAAGCTTCTTCTGAAACCTCTTTTAAGTTTACTATCTTTTCTTCTCAGTTTTTTGTAAGAGATAACTTTTCTATCTCTACCTTCAACGATAACTTCAGCTGTTACTTTAGCGTTTGCAACTGCTTCACCAGTTGTTAATGCTTTCCCATCGTTTACAGCTATTACTTCTGTAAATTCGATTACTTCTTTTGCTTCTTTACTTAGCTTATCAACATTTAAAATATCACCTTCTGATACTTTGTATTGCTTTCCACCAGTTTTGATAATTGCGTACATTAGCTTATCCTCTAAAATTTATAAAGCGAATTATACATAAGATTTCTTTAAATATACTTTAAGCGATATTAACTAATGAAAATCAACGGCTGTTGCAATCACATCCATCTCTATCATCGCATTTTTTGGTAGTCCAGCAACCTGAATAGTACTTCTTACTGGTTTATGGTCACCAAATACTTCAGCCATAATTACATTTACTATTCCAAAGTCATTCATATCAGTTAAAAAGATATTTAATTTTAATACTTCACTCATAAAAGTTCCATTATCTTCTAAAATAGCTTTTATGTTTTCAAATATCTGTCTTGTTTGTTTTTTTATATCATTTTCTACCATTTCACCATTTAATTTTAATGCGATTTGTCCTGAAGTATATAATAATCCATTAAATTTTACTGCTTGTGAATAAGGTCCAATTGCTGCAGGTGCATTTTCTGTCGTTAAAAATTCCATTTATTATCCTATTTATCTTTTTTAAATTATACACTATTGATAATTAATTATTCTTTTAACCTACAATAAGTTTTTTTGATTTTAATTCAATAAGTTTGTATTTTAATTCTCTTGTTAAATTTGCTTTTTCACGATAATTTAAGTGTTCAGCATAATGTAACTGTTGCAATTTTTTTTTATAATATGGCATTAAAATAATAACAAGCTGGTTATTTAATTCCTCTTTTGTATAAGAGATGAGATGTTCATTAAGCATAAGACCCATTAACGAAGGATCGTTTGGATCATTTAACATCATATTATATTCATTACTATGTATTTCAAACATATCTGCACTTAACTCTTTTTTTACCAATTCTAAATAGGATGGGTTATCTAAAACAGTTTTAATAATACTCAATTCAGAAATATCAATTGAAGATAAATTTATATTTGTAGATTTTTGCTGTTCATAATGTTGTACTTGAATCAATTGGCTATTGATATTGAGTTTTCGTGCTATTAAAGTGGAATATTCCTCTTGTAAAATAGGACTTAAAGTTTTTAAATAGTCATTTGATTCTTGTAATGCTGATTGTTTTTCTTGTGCATTTTCAAGATTATATTTGTTTATTATTGAATCAATTACAAAATCAATAAATGGAATAGTATTTGCAAACATTGCATTTAATTCATCAATCTTATTCCCATGGACCATATCAGCAGGATCTTGCCCTTGGGTAAAAATAACAACTCCCCCTTTAAATTGGCTGTTACTTAACAATAAACTTGCTTTATATGCAGCATTTAAACCTGCTTTATCACCATCATAAGCTACGATTACTTTTGGTTCTCCTCTTTTTAATAAAGGCAAATGCTCAGTAGTTAAAGCAGTTCCCAATGTTGCAACAGTATTTGAAAAACCAGCTTGATGAAGCATCACTACGTCTAAATACCCTTCAGTGACTATGACTGTTTTTTGTTTATATATCATTTCTTTTGCAAGATGATACCCATACAATAATTTTGACTTATTAAATAATTTTGTTTGTGGAGAATTTATATATTTTGCATTATGCCCAGTAATTGTTCTCCCACCAAAACCTACAACAACCCCTGTAATGGTATATATTGGGAAAGTTATTCTTTCTATAAAACGTGAATACAAACCATTTTTTCCTGTATCAATGATACCAAACTCTTTTGCATCTGCTAAATTTAAAAAATTTGATTTTAAAAAATTTATTGTATCATTTGAATTACTGGCATATCCTATCTCAAATTTTTCAATTGAAAAATCAGAGATACCTCTACTTTTTAAATATTTTTTTGATTCTTCATTATGCGTAAGAAGTTTTTGATAATATTCATTTACTTTAACGATAATAGAAGAATCAATTTTTTTAAAATTATTATCATATTCTAAAGATATGTTGGACATGGATGCTAATTTTTCTAAAGCTTCTGGATATGAAAGTTTTTCATGCTCCATTACAAACTTTATGCTATCTCCACCTGCCCCACAACCAAAACAATGATATATTTGTTTTACAGGACTTACCACAAAAGAGGGAGTATCTTCTCCATGAAATGGACAACATGCTTTAAAATTTGCACCTGTTTTTTTGAGTTCTATGAATTGAGATATTACATCTACTACATCAAGATGAGATTTAAGATTTTCTATAGATTCTTTTGTTATCATTAAATAGATAATACAATATTACTTATTTGTAATTTATTAAAGATATTTATTTTTCCACTATACTATTTAAAATTGACTTAGATTAAGTTTCTTGATATAAAAAATGATAAAATACCCAAATGATATACATAACAATAAAACTCATTCATATTTTTTCCGTATTTATTTATGGTGGTTTCCTATTTACAGATAATCTTTTTTTATCTAAAATGAAAAAAGATTTAACAAACGACGAACACTCTAAAGTACGAGAGTATTTTATGCAATATGTTCGTAAAGTTGTTCCAAAAGCTCTCATCGTTGCAGTTGCATCAGGTATCTATCTTTTTTACATTAACTTTGGTGTTATAAGTGAATCGGGATGGACAAACTTCCAAATTTTACTTGCTATTAAAGGATTTTTAGGTGGATGGTTAGGATTACGTGGTGTGCTTCAAGTATTTTTTGGAATCCAACCTCTAGTTTTTAAAAGTCATTTATTTCCATTTATTTTAGTGATCATTATAATAATTTTATCCCAACTTATGTTTGGTGTATAAGTATAAAAAAGCTATACTCTTTCCACTCAATCAAACAAGGAAAACTATGAAAACTATGATTTCAATTTTACTTTTAGTCTTTATTACATGTGGAGGTTTATTTTACTTGTATTCTGATAATGGACCAGTAAAACAATGGGAAAAAGAGGAACAACTAGCTTACGAAAAAGCTAAAGATTCTGTAGAAAAATAAGATTTATTTAATAGGAGTTACTTGTAAAATGGTGACTCGTGTTGGATTCGAACCAACGGCCACTTCCTTAAAAGGGAAATGCTCTACCGACTGAGCTAACAAGTCATTTTAGTGGTACTCCCTACACGATTCGAACGTGTGACCTACGCCTTAGAAGGGCGTTGCTCTATCCAGCTGAGCTAAGGAAGCATATATTTAAATGGAGCGGGAGACGAGACTCGAACTCGCGACAATCTGCTTGGAAGGCAGAGGCTCTAGCCAACTGAGCTACTCCCGCATAAATATGTTTATAGATAATTCATGAGTAAATCTCATCAACTTTCTAACTTCGGGATTATATAAACTATTTACTTAAAACCTTCTAAATATACTTCATAATTCCTAAAAAGTTTCCCACTCATTTTCAGGATTAATTTAATATATTTATAATACTATTACTTATGAAAAGTGAAAAAAATCTTATATTACTTATCAAAATTGTACCTATAGTTGTAATCGTATTATTTTCGAGCATTGCAACATATTTTGCCATTAAACAACAAAATAAAAACTATGAACAAAAACTCATTAACATAACAGAAGAACTTACAGCTTTACAAAAACAAAGAATGAAAGAAGAAGTTTTAAGAGTCTATCAATCAATTAATTTTGAAAAAAATAGAACAGAAGAGAAACTTAAAAAATCTATCAAAGCTAGAGTATATGAAGCACACTCTATTCTCACAAGAATCTATAAAGAAAATATTCATAAAAAACAAAATGAGATAAAAAAAATCATGAAAGATGCGCTTAGAGATATCCGATTTAACAATGGAAGAGGATATTATTTTTTATATGAGATGAATGGAACAAATGTATTATTACCTCCAAATAAAAAATTAGAAGGGAAAGATTTTTCAAAATTTAAAGATGCAAAAGGGATATATACTATTCAAGGGATGTCTCATGTTATCAAAGAAAATACTGAAGGCTTTTACACATGGTGGTGGTACAAACCACACAATATGAAAAAACAATATAAAAAAATAGGTTTTGGCAAATATTTTGAACCTTTTAATTGGTTTATTGGAACAGGTGAATATTTTACAGATTTTGAAGAAGATATGAAAAAATACATTATTGAAAAAATCCAAAGTATTAAATATGGGGAAAATGGTTATATATTTTTATTTGATTATAAGGGAATGACACTTAGCCATATAAAAAAAAGTTATGTAGGTAAAAATAGAATTGAAGTAGTTGATTCTAATGGCTTTAAGATTATTCAAAAAGTTATACATACAGCAAAAAAGGGTGAAGGTTTTATAAATTATATAGGGACTATTAAGCCTAATACAGGATTAGCTAGTGAAAAAATTTCATTTGTAAAAGGGATAAATGATTGGAATTGGGCAATTGGAACAGGGTTTTATACAGAAGATTTACAATCTAAAATCAATAGACGAGCAAAAATGTTAAAAGATATTCAGAGTGTTGAATTACAAAGAATTATCTTATTTAGTGTTTTACTAACTATTATATTTTTAATATTATCCCTAATCATGTCATATTTCATTAAACGAATCTTTGTGAATTATAAAAGAAATGTAAAACAACGAGATTCTCAATTAGCAGAACAATCAAAACTTGCAGCAATGGGTGAGATGATTGGAAATATAGCTCATCAATGGAGACAACCATTATCAGTTATATCTACAGCATCAACAGGAATGAAATTGCAAAAAGAATTAAAAATTTTAGAAGATAAAGAATTTTACAAACTCTGCGATGCTATCAATAATAATGCACAATACCTATCTACAACAATTGATGATTTTAGAAACTTCATCAAAGGAGATAGAAATAAAGTATCTTTTAATCTCAGTGATACTATAAATAGTTTTTTACATCTAGTTGAGGGTAGCATAAAAGGACATGATATACATATAAAGATGAATGTAGATAATAAAATCAATCTATATGGGTATCCGAGTGAACTTATTCAGTGTTTTATAAATATCTTTAATAATGCAAAAGATGCTTTCCCTAATGATATACAGAAAAAATATATCTTTATTTCAACTTTTAAAGAAAAAGAAAATATACAAATAATTATCAAAGATAATGCAGGTGGAATTACTCAAGATATTATAGAACATATTTTCGAACCATATTTTACTACAAAACATAAATCACAAGGTACAGGACTAGGTCTTAGTATGAGTCATAATTTAATTGTGAATGGAATGAATGGGAAAATCACAATAAACAATGTAACCTATAAATATAAAAATAAAAATTTTAAAGGTGCTGAATTTACGATAACGCTTCCCGTATCATAGTATTTAGTTGTGAATATATGTGAAGATTTTCACATGGTGCAGATGATGAGATTTGAACTCACACGCCGTTAAGCACGAGCCCCTCAAGCCCGCGTGTCTACCATTCCACCACATCTGCATTTTGTAGAGTGAAATTGTAGCAAAAAAAAATACAAATAACTTTAAACGTACTCTTTTAGAAATATTCTTTTATAATAATAAGCAACAATTAAAAAAGCAACACCCAAGGATATAGATATAAACTGTAAAGAAACAAAAGATGCCATAATACCAATAAAAAAAGTAGTAGTCACATTTCCTAGCATAAAAACCATCTCATTATAAGCTAATACACGCCCTAAATATTTCCCTTCTACTTCATCTTGTAACATTGCATAGGTATATGACCAAATGGTTGTTGTAGCTATCCCTGTCAAAAACATCCCCACTAAACCTAAGTAAAAATTATCTTGTACCAATGCCCATATAATAATAGACAATCCTTGCGCAATAAATACATATAATATCCTTTTTTTAGATATCCAATTACTAATAAGTAATGGTCCTATCATCAAAGCAAAGGCTCGTATAGCATTTGTGATACCAATAGCTAAAGGTACTGCTATGATAAACTTATATTTATAATCAGCAAGTAAAGTTACAAGAGTATCAAAAGCAGTTAACCCTACACTAGCATGCAATAACATATAATGAAAGAGATGTCTATTTTTATTGAGATATGCAAAACCATCTTTTATAGAATTAAGTATGCTTTTATGCACTTTTTCTACTTCTACATCAAAATGAATCTGACTTAATATAATCAATGCTGTTAAAAAAAACAAACCATCAATTAAAAATGATATTTTTACTCCAAAAATACTCACTACGATACCACCTACAGCCATACCAGCAGTAAAAGTAAATGACCAAATTATAGAATGTATCTCATTGGCTTTTACCAATGCCTCACCACTTAAAAGTTTTGGTAACAATGTCATCTCAGTAGTAAAAAACATAGATGCACTTCCCATACGAATAAACAGCAACAATAAAAGTAACCAAACATCATCTAAAGAGTTAATTAACATAAACCCAAGCGTCATAGTCAGCTCAATACTTAAAAGTACTGTCATAAGTTTTTTGACAGGAAATCGATCAACAATAGAGCCACTAAATGGAGCTAAAATAATTCCAGGGATAAGATGCATTGCTGCAACAGTTGCTATTAAAAATGCAGATGCACCAAGTTCTATAAGCATTGAATAAATAGCAACATTTGAAAACCATGCTCCAAAATATGCTATAAATTGTACTGAAGATAATTGTCTTAGTACCTTGTGTGTTCTAAAAAGCTCTCTATATGTCAAAATATTATTTAAATTCTATTTTTACTAAGTGAGAAAAAGATTCAGGAGAAGGAACTATAATTTCACATTTGTATGAAGAGATATGGGTAGTATCTGCTATTTTAGAAAGTTTTGATATTTTTAATTCTGTTTCTTTACCATCTAAATATATTACTTGTTTTTGTATCTCATTTGCTTTATTTATAGGTATATAAATTATTAATTTTCCAGCACTTAAATCCATACTTGAATATAACTCAACCCCAGGATTGACATAGTCTCCAATCTCTACAGCAATATCGTAAATATAATTATTTTTCTCTACTAAAGTTTTATTTGAGATAACATCTTCAAGTGTAGCTATTTTTGTTTTTAAGTCACTTATATTTGAGGAGATATTAAAAATCTTTATTCTTTGATTATCTTTATCAAATCGTGATTTTGAAGAAACTTTTTGAAAACTTTTTAAGGTTCCTTGCTCTATTTTAAGAATTTTATTTAAATTTTGAAGTTTTATTTTTGATTGTTTTAAATCTTCTTTATTAACATTATCATTTATTTTTACTATTGTGCTGTTTATTGCTTTTTGAGACTCTATCTTATTATTTACAAACATCACTTGACCACTAACTGCTGATTTAATCGTATAGCTATTTATAGGATTTAGTTTAGCATAATATTCACTAGCAAACATAATAGAACTACATAATAATACACCATTTAGAATTTTTTTCATTTTTTATCTCCCATTTCAAGTGGACGAAATATATCATCATTTATCTTGATATTTAGTTTAATTTTTTTATTATTTGTATTTAGGAAATGTCCAATATATTCATTGTCATTAAAAATAAACAGAACATCTTTATAAGTTAAATATGTTCCATCAAAATCAAACCTAACTTTGATCTCTGATTTTGTATGATTTTTCATAAACTCTTCACGTATACTTTGGTTTACAAAAAGCTCAATTTGCAGTGGATTAAACTTAGCTATTTTATAGATATCTATGCTATTTAAATCTGCTTTTAAAAGATTTATTTCATCATCATACACAATATTTTCAAACTGTGGTTTCCCAAAAACAATTTTAAATGCTTTGTTTATACTTACTTCTAACAAAGGATATAAGTTTTCATTTTTACTATAAAATTTCTTTAATGATTTTAATTTTCCATTATAAAATCCAATTTTTCCTAAATAATCCTCATCAATTATAAGTTGTTCTTCTGCTCTACTTTCTCGTATAGCTTTTAATCTTTGAATATAGCTAAAATACAATTCATACTTTACAGGATCTAAAGTAGCACCATCGTCTTTTAAAGGCTTTTTTTGAGGAGCTGGTGGTTTGATTTTTTCTAACTCTAAATTTAAAAAATGGTTTATCATAACATTGATTTTTTCATTTGTATCCAATGCAGTATAAGGATTTGTTACTGCAAAAAGATAAAAAGGAATAAGTAAAATAAAGAGTATTTTTTTCATATCACATCTCTTACACATCGAATAAAATTACTATTTGTTTTTTTATCCCTTGTAATTTTTCCCGTCTTAAAATCAACACCCCAAAGAAAACTATCATCGTCTTGAAAAGATGTACTAGTACTATAAAAGTTTGGTTTAACAAATTGAAATTTTTTATTAATTGCATTTTTTTCATTGACATCAACAATTTGTAAAAGCTCATAAATAGAAGGTACTCTCCAGTCATCAAAACCTTGCAATACAATCGTGTCACAATACACTTCCGCAGTGATAAAAGTTTCTAAGTACTCAGTAACTTCCACATCATCTTGCCATATTAATTTATCTGTTGTATTAATAACAACAGAACGATTTTTTTCATATTCACCTGCACTCAAAAAAGAAAATAAAGACACTATAATAAATAAATATTTCATCAATATTCCCCTTTTATAAAAGAGACTTCTCTTACACATCGAATGTTATATCGTACTAAATCTGAGTCAATTCCACTTGTACCATAAGCAAAATCAATAAACCAATTTTTTCTTTTTTCCAATACACTCACAGAAGATGTCCAGTATGGTGAAGGGGTTATATACTTTACTTTATCGATACTTGCAGGCGTTACTTTTGAATAATCAAGAAGTTTTATCATCTCCTTATAAGTAGGTACTCTCCAGTCCTTTTTATTTGCAAAATCTAGTTTTCTACAGTACACCTTAAATTCCAATCTATTGAGTTTTAATTCAACATTTACATTACTATCTTGCCACATTAAATTCTCATGAATAAAGGTTATTTTCTCCACACTTTTTATTTTATCTCGCGTTTTTTTCTCCAAAGAAGCTTGATATTTTTCTACTCTATTTGGGTAAGTAGTATCTACATAATCTTTAATAATAGAATCAACTTCTTTTTTATCAATATCTGTTTTGAGAATCTCACCCCACGAAAACTCTGCAGCAAACAATGAAAAGTGACATAAAAATACTATGAAGAAAAAATTTCTGATATATTATCCTTTTTCATTAACTCTTTCATAACTTTTATAATACTTACTTTTTCTTTTTTGTATTCCGATAGTGAAAGGTTTTCTAATTTATAAATGATTTTATCCAATTCTTCATCAATATTAATATAAACAAGTAAAATCTTAAAAAGTTCTTCTGGAGTTTTAGCCTTTTTAATGCTATTAAGTAAAGGAGTCTCTTTTACTTTTTTTGTTCTTTTTTTCCAAAATACTATAAGTCCTAGAAAAATCATTCCATTTAGTAGTCCCAAAATAAAATAGAATATTTTTTCATTATCTGTAGTAGTAACTATTTGAGTATTTATTTTTGGTGATATGATTTTTTTTGGCGTATCTAATATTTCTAATTTCACTTCTTTTACATTTTTTGAATTTACTTTTATAGAATATTCTTTTGTTTTAATAGTTTTTATATCAGAAGTTTTTTTATCAAAATATTGTATCTCTATACTAGGTATAGTCAAATCATCTTTTCCTATAATAGAATACGTTTTTGTATATGTTCCACCATATCGATTATTTTCTATATTGTATTCTTTTTTTGATGGATTATCATAAATAGTTGTATTAGGTATATCTAATTTCACCTCATCTAAATCATCAATATTACCTCTACCTTGAATATACAATTTATAAGAAACAGCATCACCTTGATTTATAACATCTTTATCAATTGTCGATTCTATAGTGAAGTCACCTATTAGATTGATATTTTTGGGCAATGATTGAACATTTAAATCAATTTTATTAGAATACACAGCTGTTGTATCTGTAGGAGTTGTAATATAAAAACCACCTCCATATCCACTTTTTACAGTTTTAACCCCTATTTTAAGTGGCTCTAACGTAATTTTTCCAGCTTTTTGAGGAAAGAGAAGATATTTTATCTCTTGTTCTACATACTGTGTATAGTTGTTTTGTGATTGTTGGGGTTTGAGTTCTTTTACCCAAAAATTTTCAAACTGTGGTTGTGTATAATCAAGGCTCACGATATCTAAATCTTTTTTATATTTAAAGTTTAAAGTAAACTCAATAGCTTCACCTACATAAACATCTTTTTTATCCACACTTATTTTTAAATCATAAAGATCTGATTTTGTTTTTTCCACCTTAAGCATTTTTATAGTTTTGGCTTGCGTTTTTTCTATTTTATTATCAATCAAAATCTCAAAAGATGGGATATGAATATCTTTATTTCCCACTAAAGCATACGCAATAGAAAACTGATAGGTTCTCGATCCATTGATAATAGTTGTATTTTTTGAACTCCCTGCACTTTGCACCACAATACCATCTACTTTTGTAATCTCTGGCATAACTACATCTGTACCTGATGCGATAATTTTAAACTGCACTACATCATTTTTATAAAAAGTATCTGGGGCTTGTAGTAATACTTTTGCATTTAATATAAATGGTAAAAATACAATACAAAAAATATATACTATTTTACCAAGGCTGTTTTTCATCATAGTGACTCTCTTTATTTGTTTTAACTTTTTGCATAAATACAGGTGTTGGTTGATCTTTTAATAACTTCATCCATTTTTTTTCTTCTAGTTCTGATAATTCATCTTTTTTTTCTGTATTTTTACCTGTACTTTGTTGTTCTTTACTCTGTTTTTCTTTACTCTTCTTATCTTGTTCTTTTGACTTTTTTTGTTCTTTATTTTTATCGTGTTTTTCTTTTGAATCTTTTTTATCTTTATTTTTGTCTTGTTGATTTTTATCGTCTTTTTTCTTTTGTTCTTTTTTATTATCTTTCTTATCTTTGTTATTTTGTTTCATTTTCTCTTTTTTCTTCTTTTTCTCTCTTTCTTTCCAAATTTTCATCCCCAAGGCACCCTTTGGGTGCCCAATCTTTCATCCCCATGCCTCCACAAAATCCAAGATGCGTGAATTCTGGAAGGTGGGGATAAAATCAGCATCAATTTTTAAAGAACGGAG
>Ga0193955_1000983_pt1 | contig 14251 bp, 12 predicted proteins | sample BB_6_MG_FD_140343 | JGI IMG/M metagenome (GOLD analysis project Ga0193955, IMG submission 140343) | Microbial mat bacterial communities from the Broadkill River, Lewes, Delaware, United States - BB_6_MG | ecosystem: Environmental > Aquatic > Freshwater > River > Microbial mats | place: USA... | reverse complement strand
CCCCAACTTCCCTCTCCGGGTATCACGCCCCCTGCCGGCAATCCCGTTTTAGCATCGTAATACAGCCAAGGATTACCCAACCCGCCATCACCATGGTCATTAGTTCCCTCAAAAAATCCGACACCGTAAAGATCATAACTGCTCGAGTAGAAAATACCGCCTGCAGGAACCTCCCAGCCTCGCGCATTCGCATCGGCTATTGCTTTTTCTACAATCATTTCTCGAGAGAACACAGGCTCAGCTGGTTCATCCAATGCCCGAGGGTCTCGATTATCAAACTCGTTGGGGCTTAATTCAGAAAACTGGGCTACAAGAGGCCGCATCACTTGAGTTTCAAGATTCATGGAGATTGAGGTGACCGCTAAAATCAACAGCAACCCCCATACCCACACAGCGCCAGAGCGATGTAAATCAAAGTTCAATTTATAGCGACCTTCATGAAGACGAAAGCGGAATGACTTACGCCATGATGATAAACGTGGAAAGCTAATCCAAAGCGAAATAAGGCAATCAAGCGTCCACACAATCGCCACTATCCCCATTATCAAATAGCCTAATCGAATCCCGAACCCGTCAGGGATATGCATGCTATAGTGCAATTTATATAAAAACGGCAACAGGTTTTCCTTGCTTAAAGAGATCTCCCCCCACATTCGCTGAGCCTGAGGCTCAGCAGTGTAAGGGTTAAGCGCCACTTGATTGAAGGGTAATTCATTAGCTTTTCCTGAGACAGGATCAGGTCGTGGTACCACAAAAGCATTAAAAGTATGCCCATCCTCTTGGTTGAGCATCATATAGCTAATCTGAAGGTGCGGATTACTCGCCTCATAGCGATTTGCTAGCTCAAGAGAGGGGTAAGACTGGCGCCTGTCCCCACCCTCTTGGAGTATATACATCTGAGGATTTAGCCATTCATCCAGCTCATGATCCCAAGAAATAATCGCTCCGGTTAATCCTGATATAAACAGAAATACCGCCGTAAAAAGGCCAAACCAACGGTGTAGATAAACGCCAACCTTTCTCATCAGAAGTTCCAACTCAATGTCAGTGTTCCGTTACGAGGCGCACCATAGAAACCTTGGCTGGAGTGAAGTGAACTAACATAGCGCTGATTAGTGATGTTATTAACTTTAGCGATTAAACGTATTTCTTCATTAAATTCATAGCTCGCCATCAGATCTAACAGCGTATACGCATCCTGTTTGTATGTGCCGCGAGCGTTTTCAGTGTCACTTTGCCAGCGCACGCTACCTCCAACTTTTAAGCTTTCCATTCCAGGGATTTGATATACACCAGAAAGACGTAGGGTTCTCTTTGGCACAAAGGTTCTGGCTGCCTTTCCTGCTTCATCTTCAATCTCTAGGAGTGTAAGCCCTGCCGATAAGTTAATACGCTGGGTAGGCTTGCCTGATAACTCAAACTCAACGCCTTTTGAGATAGTATCAACACCTGCGTAAACTGCCTGGCCATCAATAGTGCCTGCCCTTTCGGCAACGTTCGCTTGCTCAGCATAAAAAACAGCTGCCGTCGCTAAAAGTTGATCATCAAACAAACTTCCTTTAACGCCGACTTCATAGGCTTTACCTGAAATCGGATCTAGACGCTGCTTGTTCTCATCTAATCTATTTTGAGGATTAAAAATAGCGGTATAGCTTGCGTAGGTATTCCACTCATCATTGAGTGAATAAATGGCACCTAAATAGGGACTTAGGTCAGAGTCATCACGTTCTTTTGATGCGCCGTAGCTCATACCTTTCGTACGAACTGCTGTATGGTTAACGCCTGCGATGATATTGAGGTCATCCGACAGATTGATTCTTGTAGCGCCGTACATACTGGCTTGATTCTCTTTAACGGCGCCACCATCGGTACTTGAATAGAAGTCCTGAACATCGAATCGGCCATCCCAGATAGATAGATCAGGTACCGCCATCCCTAGCTCTGCGGCATAACCTGAAAACTCATCGAGCTTCCCTGACGTATAGCCAGCGCCAATAATCAGCTCATGCTCTCTTCCCGCCATCGAATACGGACCGCTTAAACGCAGTGCTAACTGAGATTTTTTGTTCTCACTACCATAAGCAGAGGGATAGGCAAAAAGGCCTTCTCCCGTTGCTTTATCTGGTGTTCCATAAACATAGAATAGATTTGAGCTTTCAACGGTTTTCGTATGCTCTGCCGTCGCTAGCAAACGCCAGTCGTTTTCAAAATTGTGCTGCCACTCCACAAATGCCGTATTTTTTCGCGTATTCCAATAGGACCAGTCCGATGCTGTTGAGGTAGATACATCATAGTGCGTACTTGAACCATCGGTAAAAGATAACGGTAACGCTCCCCACATAGGGCTATCAGCATTACTTCGCTCCTGACTGAATCCCAACGTCACTGTATCTTGCTCCGTCACATCAGCTTCCAGTACGCCATAACCGACCAAGCGATCTTTTGCGTAGCGATCTAAATAGGATTCGGCACGCTCTTTAGCTGCAACGAAACGCCCTCGGATAGTCTGCTCCTCATTTAATGAGCCGGAAACATCCAGATCTAGCCGCCCTTTACCCCAAGACCCAGCTGTTACTCCAAAAGCTGTTTGCGTGTCATAGGTAGGTCGTTTTCGAACCAGATTGATAGTCGCTGATGGATTGCCAGTACCTGAAGTTAACCCATTGGCACCTTTAAGTATTTCAATACGATCATAGATCGCTGTATCTACATCCCCAGTGATCAAACTGTAGGCATCAGGAACACCCACGCCATCCACCTGAACATTGATAATATCAAAGCCTCGAGCAGTATATGCGGTGCGATCGGTTTCGAGCTTTTCAACATTAACACCGGGGGCTAATTGCAGGGCATCATTGATAGATGTTGCTGTGAAATCTTGCAGAACTTCATGTGTAACGGTTGAAACAACTTGGGGAGTATCTTTCACATCGATAGATAAACCTGTTGCTGTGGAAGAGCGTTTAATTTTGTAACTTCCAGAGTTCTCTGAAGGCGAACTTATCTGACCTGGAATCGACTGGCCAGTCACTTCCAAACTAGGCAATGCTAGTGCCTCTACTGATCCTTTCAGGCTAGTCTGTTGCACATCCTGCGCTAAGGTATTTTGTGACAACGCCAGACACGGAAGTAGTACAGCACCATGCTTTATTACAGCCGCAAGCAATGTATACGAGCTAGGAAAAGTTGCCCCTACAGCACATCGGGAAGACGACATTATTCACTCCAAATCATATTAATTAGCGAGAGAAGCCCTTAGCTTCAATAAATTAATGCTAATCATTATCATTTGCAATTTCAATAACTTTATATTCTACTAATCACTCAAATACCATTTCGATAACCTAACTAATAACAGAGAAAGCGCATCAGAAAGCCAAAGATCTAACGATCCCTGGCCTCTTCAGGGGATTCGAGCTTATGCCCTGTAACAATAAACTCGGGAAGGCAAAGATTTCCAAACACTGCCGCTAAACGAGAAAAGAAGATGATCAGCATTGCACTGATAGCAAGCAAGCGTTCATCAATAACACCATGAAACACAACGTAAAAAATTGCGCCTAAAATCGCGCATGTTGCATACAACTCGCCATCTCTGTGCAAGATCAGTGGAATTTCTCGCGTTAAAATGTCACGAATCATGCCTCCAGCACAGCCCGTAATACAGGCCATCATCACAATAATAACGGGTGCAACGCCTAACCCCATCGCCTTTTCAGCGCCTAAGATGGAAAACAAGGCTAAGCCTGCAGCATCAAGTACTAACATTGTCCGGCGAGGGTAGAGAAAATAACGACAGGTTAAAAATGCCACAACCGCTGAGATAATAGCGGTCCAAAGATAAGTATTATTAACCACCCAACCAACAGGATGCGCGTTTAAGGTGATATCGCGAATCGTCCCACCCCCTAAGGCGGTCACAATAGCCAATACTACAACCCCTAAGATATCCATCCGTTTACCTTGAGCCGCTAACGCACCAGTGATCGCAAAAACCGCGACACCAACCAGCTCAGCCCAGTAGATCAATGTTGAATAATCCATAGAAACTCCGTAAGGGAATTAGCGCCAGCGCCCTTGTCGACGCCCCGTTGCTCCAGCCATCTTGACCATACCGATTCGAGTGTGGGCATGACACAGTGCGATTGCCAAGGCATCCGCCGCATCAGCCTGAGGTAAGCCGGGTAGCTTTAAAATCTGTGCAACCATATGCTGGACTTGCACTTTATCAGCAGAACCTTTTCCAACGACCGCTTGCTTAACTGCCCTTGCCGCATACTCAAACACAGGCAGTGATTGCTGAGTACTCGCAACGATGGCAACCCCCCTTGCCTGCCCAAGCTTTAATGCCGAATCAGCATTACGCGCCATAAAAACCTGCTCAATAGCCATCTCTTGGGGGGAAAATTGACGGATCACTTCAGTTACCCCATCAAAAACTTGATTGAGACGATCAGGCAGCTCATCACCTTTGATCCGAATACATCCGCTGGCAACATACTCATTTCGGGAGCCCACAGCGTTGATAACACCATAACCGGTTACCCGAGAGCCCGGATCTATGCCCAATATCAGCATTAGTCTGCCCAATAGTAGATTCAATAAAAAAGCCGGAGACTTTTAAGACCCCGGCTTACCGACCGCTACAAGAGGTGTTTTAATCTTGCATCGACTCTTCAGGGATAATGGCATTGTGGTAAACATTTTGCACATCATCAAGGTCTTCTAACACATCTAACAATTTGAGGAATTTACGACCACCTTCTTCATCCAGATCAACAGAAGTAGAAGGGATCATAGTCACCTCGGCATGGACAGGCTCAAACCCTGCACTGACTAAACCATCTTTCACATCCATAAAGTCAGCAGCGATAGTGTAAACATCAATGGAGCCATCATCATTAGTCACAACATCATCTGCACCGGCTTCAAGTGCTGCTTCCATAATGGTGTCTTCATCCACACTTTCATCAAAGGTGATTTGGCCTTTCTTTTCAAATAGATAAGCAACAGAACCACTGGTACCTAAATTACCGCCATGCTTGGTGAAAGCCGCCCGAACTTGCGCCACCGTACGATTCACATTATCTGTCATCGTCTCAACAAGGATAGCGATACCACCCGCGCCGTAACCTTCATAGGTCAGCTCATCATAGTTATCGCCTTCACCGCCACCAGCACCTCTCTGGATCGCTTTCTCGACGGTATCCTTCTTCATGTTTGCGCCAAGAGCTTTATCTACTGCTGCACGTAAGCGAGGATTATCTTCTGGCGAAGGCCCGCCCTCTTTAGCGGCAACAACCAGCTCGCGTATCAGTTTAGTAAAGATTTTGCCGCGTTTCGCATCCTGCGCTGCTTTGCGGTGTTTAATATTGGCCCATTTGGAATGACCTGCCATAGGGAAACCTCAATTAAAGTCTGGCTAACAGAATATTTTCGAGAAGCATAGCCAGCCTGATTTAACTCAGGCTGGCTATCACCCTTTAAGGGGTTTTGCGTAGTTTGATATTGAGTTCGCGCAGCTGAGCCGCACTCACTTCGCCAGGAGCGTCAGTCAACGGACATGATGCACTCTGAGTTTTCGGGAAGGCAATAACTTCACGAATGGAGTCCGTGCCCGTCATCAGCATGATCAGGCGGTCCAAACCAAACGCTAAACCACCGTGTGGAGGCGCACCGTACTTAAGCGCATTCAATAGGAAGCCGAATTTGTCATCCGCTTCTTCATCTGTAATACCTAGAATTTCGAGCACAGTAGATTGCATCTGCTGGTCATGGATACGCACCGAACCACCGCCAAGCTCGCAACCATTCAACACCATATCATACGCACGAGACAACGCCTCAAGTGGGTTAGACTTCAGCTCCTCAGGTGAGCAACTAGGTGCTGTAAATGGGTGATGAAGTGCCGTCAAACCACCGTTGTCAGTCTCTTCAAACATGGGGAAGTCAACGACCCAAAGCGGAGCCCACTCGCGCTCAAGCATATCCATATCGATACCGACTTTGATACGCAAAGCGCCCAAAGCTTCAGTCACGATTTTATAGGAGTCAGCCCCAAAGAAAATCAAATCGCCATCTTTTGCATCCAAACGATCAACGATTTGCATAGCCACTTCATCGCCCAAGAACTTAACGATTGGCGACTGTAAACCTTCAACGCCTTTGGCAACTTCATTGACTTTGATGTATGCCAAGCCTTTCGCGCCGTAGATTCCAACATATTTGGTATAGTCATCGATCTGTTTACGCGTAAGCGCAGCACCGCCTGGTACTTTCAATGCCGCAACACGACCTTTAGGGTCTTTCGCTGGGCCTGCAAACACCTTGAATTCAATATTCGCTAGCAAGTCAGCTACATCAACCAACTCAAGCGGGATACGCAGGTCAGGCTTATCAGAACCATAACGCTGCATTGCTTCAGAGTATGGCATACGTGGGAAGTCACCCAGATCGACACCTTTCAACTCCAAGAACAACTTGCGGATCATCTCTTCCGCCATACCCATGATTTCATCTTCGTTCATAAAAGATGTTTCAATATCTATCTGGGTGAATTCTGGCTGACGATCTGCACGCAAATCTTCATCACGGAAGCACTTAGCTACCTGATAATAGCGATCGAATCCAGACACCATCAATAGTTGTTTAAACAACTGTGGGGATTGTGGCAAGGCATAAAAATGGCCTTCATGCACACGGCTAGGCACAAGGTAGTCACGCGCACCTTCTGGCGTTGCACGGGTCAGGATCGGGGTTTCGATATCTAAGAAACCGTTATCATCCAAGAAACGACGGATCTCAGAGGTTACTTTAGAGCGAAAACGCAGTTTCTGCTGCATCTCTGGGCGACGCAAATCGATAAAGCGACTGCGAAGGCGAACGTCTTCACCTACCTGCTGATGATCATCCAGTTGGAACGGCGGCGTTTCTGCTTTGTTCAGGATAATGAGTTCTTTACCCAAAACTTCAATTTCACCTGTAGGCATCTCTGTATTAGTCGTGCCCTCAGGACGATCACGCACCAAACCTTTCAGCTCAATAACATATTCATTACGAACACTATCAGCCAATTTAAAGCTTTCTTCACGATCTGGATCAAAGACGACCTGAGCAATGCCCTGACGGTCGCGGACATCCAAAAAGATCACGCCACCATGGTCACGACGGCGATGCACCCACCCCGTCAACGTAATTTCTTCACCGATATGCTCTTTTCTCAGATCGCCGCAATAATGGCTGCGCATAGTTCTTTGTTCCTATCTGTTACCGGGCACGGCATCAACTAGAGAGCCGCCCCAAAAATCAGGCTGAATAAAGCGGCGGATTATACCCGATTTCGTCATCCGATACAGCGGCTAACTTCGCCATTTTTATCTACTGAGTCATTTTAACTCGCCGTTCAACATGCTATTGATTTTTAACCTGATCTCTTCGATGCGTTCAGGCGTATAAGGAACAGCGGGCAACTTGCCCCATACCGGGCCAGGCCAAGCCGGATCATTTTCTGTACGAGCTATATGATGAATATGCAACTGAGGCACGATATTACCCAGATTAGCGATATTCATTTTTTTGGCACTAAAACTATCTGCAATGGTTTCTGCAAGATCTGCAGACTCTGCCATCAACTGCGTACGGTCAGCTTCAGAGAGATGGTAAATTTCTGTAGCCCCAGCGCGACGAGGTACTAGAATGAACCAAGGGTATTGCGAATCATTCATCAGCAATAGTCGACTCAAAGGAAAGTCACCCAGTACAATGCAATCATTGGCTAAACGGGCATCTAGCTCAAACTCCAACTCTAATTCATCCATTTTTGATCTCCTCATTAATCAGTGGGTTCAAGGGTGGTAACCCAGATCCTGAGTACAGTATAAGACATGACTTACCAATTTGACCTGTGTGATTCTGTTGAGCAGATTGGAAAAGAGCGCTGGGATGCACTCTTCAATTCGGATTTCCCGTTTACATCCTACGAGTTTTTTGATGCACTTGAAAAAAGCGGGGCTACTTCCACTAACAGCGGCTGGCAACCACTGCATCTAACGATGCTCAAAGAGGGAGAGTGTATTGCGCTAGTACCTCTCTATATTAAACATCACTCCTACGGCGAGTATGTCTTCGACTGGGCATGGGCGGATGCATATCATCGCCACGGGGTACAATACTACCCGAAGCTTTTAACGGCCTCGCCCTTCTCTCCAGTTAGTGGGCCTAAATATGGAACTCAGCTTCCAGATGCTACGTTTCTACCTCTGTTGTCTCAGGTAATCAAAGAACTATGTCATACATATGAATGGTCATCTTGGCACGGGCTTTTCCTCCCAGAAGCTTCTGCCAATCAATTAGAGGCTCAGGATATGATCACCCGGCATGGGTGCCAATATCATTGGTTTAATCAAGGTTACGATAGTTTCGAAACCTTCCTTGATAAGTTTACATCTCGCAAACGTAAAGCGATTCGTAAAGAGCGTAAAAAAGTAGCAGAGCAAGACATTAGGATACAAGTTCATGAGGGTGTAGAAGTAGATCAAACGCTCATAGAGCATTTCTATCAATGCTATCAGACAACGCACCTACAGCGTGGTCGCCAAGGCTATTTAAATATCGACTTTTTTCAACGTATTTTTAAGACAATGCCGGAGAAAATCGTACTATTTACCGCTTATCAAGCAGGCCGAGCCATTGCTGCGGCTCTGTGCTTTAAAGATCATACATCCTTATACGGCAGGTATTGGGGAGCACTAGGCACCTATGATTGTCTACATTTTGAAACGTGCTATTACACTGGCATTGAGTATTGCATAAAGCATGGTCTCAGCCATTTTGATCCAGGAGCACAAGGAGAGCATAAGATCCAACGAGGCTTTGAGCCTATCAGAACGTTCTCTTCTCATTTTATCCAGCATGAAGGGTTTGAAAAGGCTATACAACAGTTTGCAACAGAAGAGCGTGATGCTATAGCCTCTCAAATCGACTCATTAACCGAATGGCTTCCCTTTAAAAATTAGAGCACTCGGTTAAACGTTTTGATAAATGCAATTAATGCCTCTGTCTCAAGAGGCTTAGCATAGTAATAACCTTGGATAATAGAACACTCTTTCGCTCGAAGAAACGATAACTGCTGCTCCGTTTCTACTCCCTCAGCCACAATTTTCAGCCCTAAATCTTTTGCAAGGCGAATAATCGACGAAACAATCGCCTCAGCATTCTTATATTGAGATAGCCCGGTTAGAAAAGAGCGATCAACTTTCAACTCATCCACAGGAAATTGCTGTAAGTAACTCAACGAGGAGTAGCCTGTACCAAAGTCATCAATCGACACTTTAACTCCCACATCCCTAAGCTGAGTGAGGATTGCAGCTGTCGTTTCAACATCTTTAACCAGTACACTTTCAGTTAGCTCTACGGTAAGCAAACCAGGCGGAAGAGCATGCTCCTCCAAATACTGATGGATATCCTCAGCCAACGAATCCAGTAGAAACTGGTGAGCCGATATGTTGATAGAAAACTCTATTTCCGTCAGAGCAAGCGATTGGCACAAAGCGGCTACTCGACATACCTCTTTTAAAACCCAATCACCAATAGGGAGAATTAGCCCCATCTTTTCAGCTAAGGGGATAAATTTATCAGGAGCGAGTGTGCCAAGCACAGGATGCTGCCACCTGATCAATGCCTCAGCCCCTACTACACGATTTCTTGTTTGATCTATTTGCGGCTGAAAGTGCAGCACCAGCTCATTTCGCTCCAATGCCTTATGCAGATCCATCTCCAAACTCAGTTGTCGACGAGAATCTTTATGCAACGACTCGGAGAAAAACTGATAATTTGCCCGTCCTAGCTTTTTAACTTGATCCGTCGCTGAGGAGGCATGCTGCAAAATCACATCCGGGCTTTCTCCATCAACAGGGTATATCGCAATGCCAATACTAACTGAAATAAATAGTTCTTGATCATTAACCCAAAACGGCTGTTCCATCGCTTGTAATATACGTAAGGCCACATAACCCGCGTTATCCGCCGTTGCTAAAGAGGTCAACAGAATCGAAAACTCATCCCCCCCTAAGCGAGAGATACTTCGCCACAACTCCTCTCCCCCCACATGGGAAACAACATCAGTTTGACGAACACAGTCTACTAGACGTTTCGCTAAAGCTTTCAGCAGCTTATCACCGGCACCTGGTCCTAAAGACTCATTAATTTTGCGAAAGTGATCGACCCCAATATCTAACACTGCAATCTGAGTTCGGTTACGTTTAGCATTTTTCATCGCCCAGTCTAAGCGGTCCATATAGAGCAACCGGTTAGGTAATCCTGTCAACGGGTCATAATACGCCAAGCGATCTTGGTAAGCTTTTACCGTTAGCAGATTACGAATACGCAAAATCAGTTCACTGCTATCAATTGGTTTGGGTAAGAAATCAGTAACGCCTTTGCCCAAAGCTTCCAGCTTAGTTTCGGCGTCAGTAGAGGACGTCAACATCACGACAGGAAGATGTTGAATCGCGCTGTTTTCTCTAATCAGCTTTAATATATCAAACCCATTCAGGCCTGGCATAACCAAATCTAGCAAAATAAGATCTGGCGGATTACGCACAATGTACTCGTAAGCGACATAAGGGTCACTGACGCTATTAAAGTTTCGGTGACCTATTGCTCTTAACTGCGCACCAATAATTTTTACTAAAACGGGATCATCATCAACCATGAGGATATTGGCATTTAGTAACCCCTCTTCGAGCATCGATTCTTCGATACGCCGCTCTTCCGATTCGATAGACTCAATTTCCACAGTTGGCATTATGTACACTTACCTTAATCAAACGACTTCATCCTGAATGATCATCCTTAGGCCCATAATAAATATCATAAGCCGAACAAATACTTAACCGAATATAAATACATTATTTAGTAAGTATAGGTCACTTATGCAGGAAACCAATTAACTTGGCCGAGGAATACGTAAAATCTCACCTAAAACGCCATATTCAATTCCCCCTAACCTCCCTAAAGGGTTAAGGCGAGCAGGTAGCACCTTCATACGCCCTTTGTCATCATAGGATAGAACATCCTCATCGATCCAAATTTTCTCAATTTCACCCAGCACCATTTTTTGACCACTGTTACCAATTTCTGAATGCTGATATAAGCGGCATGACATCGCAATAGGAGCACCAACAACACGCGGTAAATTAAAACCTTCAACGTTTTCAGTGGTTAACTGACAGATCTCAAGCTCCGACTCACCCGCTGGCAACACCACTGAACTTTGGGTCACAACACTCGCCATATCCGCCCCAGCGATATGAATCACAAAATGCTCTCTTTCTACGATATTTTTATACGTATCTTTTTCGCTACCATCCGGTTTTTTACCGACTGAAATCATAACGATAGGCGGATCACTACAAACAGCTGAGAAATAGGAAAAAGGCGCCAAGTTAAACTTACCATTGGCGTGCTCAGATAAGACCCAAGCAACGGGTCGAGGAACAATGACCTGAGTCAAAGTATGGTAAACCGAATCTTTACTTAAAGCAGACAAATTAATGATCAAAGTTAGCTCCTGCAACAACGAATTTAACAAATAATTAACAAAGAGTTACCAAAAAAGATGATCGATATTTATGCACATGCATCATGAATTGGGAAGCATAAGCTTCCTATTCATGATGAGAAATGCTCCATTTAACACCGTAGAAACTCATCGTTTTACTGCCCTATACTGAACATACGAGGCCTCCAACAACTTTTCAATAATGGAGAATTGAATCATGTTAACCTACGAAGAATGCTTAGCAATGTGCGATTTAACTCAAGACGAGGTTTCTGCTATCGCTGAGCATGAGCATGTGGATCCGATGATTGCTCTGGCAGTGGGTCAGTACTTGTGCTGCCATAATGGAGAGCAGCGTATTAAGAAAATAATACTTGACGACATTGAGCATGCTAAACGAAGCGGAAACACCGAGCACGCTAAGGTTTTACAGAAAGTGCTAGAACACTTTATCGCCACACACCCAGAAAATACAGCGGTAAGCGCAGCCTGATTTTCGTTAGTGTAATATGTCTAGTACTTGAGTGGCTTCTGAATATGAGGCCACTCAAGGTAATAAAAAAAGCCCGGAGAACCGGGCCACAAGCAAGAAAGCGGCAAGCAAACCGCTTGCCAAAGGTAATGCCATGCATCAACTAGGGGATGTTAGAGCGCCTGCTCCAACTGAGGTACAGCTTCAAATAAATCAGCAACAAGACCGTAATCTGCTACTTGGAAAATAGGAGCTTCTTCGTCTTTGTTAATAGCAACGATAACTTTTGAATCTTTCATACCCGCTAAGTGCTGGATAGCTCCAGAGATACCGACTGCAATGTATAAGTCTGGCGCGACGATTTTACCCGTTTGCCCAACCTGCATATCGTTAGGTACAAAGCCTGCATCAACAGCGGCACGAGAAGCACCTACAGCGGCACCTAATTTATCGGCGACCTTCTCTATTAGTGCAAAGTTTTCACCGTTACCCATACCACGACCACCAGAGATAACGACACGTGCAGAAGTCAATTCAGGGCGATCAGAAACTGCCATCTCTTCTTTAACGAACTGAGAAGTACCCGCATCATGAGCCGTACCTACTGCCTGAATAGTAGCCGCGCCACCTTCAGAAGCAACCGCGTCAAAACCTGTAGTACGAACAGTGATCACCTTGATAGCGTCTAATGACTTAACTGTAGCAATCGCATTACCTGCATAGATTGGACGGTCAAATGTATCTGCATTTTCTACGCGAACAATTTCAGAAATTTGCCCAACATCCAATAAAGCAGCAACACGTGGCATAAAGTTTTTACCAGACGTCGTCGCTGGTGCCACAATATGGCTATAATCTTTACCCATTTCAGATACAAGCAAAGAGATGTTTTCTGCTAATTGGTGCTCATAAGCCACATTATCTGCTAGTAAGACCTGAGCAACACCCGATACTTTTGCCGCCTCATCAGCAACGGACTGACAACCGGCACCGGCAACTAAAATATGAACATCACCGCCCATCTGCGAAGCTGCAGCCACGGTATTTAGTGTGGCGCTTTTCAATGTGCTGTTGTCATGTTCTGCAATAACGAGAATAGCCATTAGATCACCTTCGCTTCGTTTTTCAGTTTTTCGACCAGCTCTTCAACAGAAGCCACTTTAATACCCGCTTGACGCTCAGCAGGTGGAGCAACTTTAACCAGTTGCGTATGCGCTTTAATTTCAACACCTAAATCCGCAGGTGTTTTAACATCTAAAGGCTTTTTCTTAGCTTTCATGATATTAGGCAATGAAGCGTAACGAGGCTCATTCAAACGTAAATCTGTTGTTACGATCGCAGGTAATTTCAAAGCAACTGTCTGCAAGCCACCGTCAACTTCACGGGTAACTTGAGCTGATTCGCCTTCTACTTTCACTTCCGAAGCGAACGTGCCTTGCCCGAACCCTGTCAGTGCAGCCAGCATCTGTCCTGTCTGATTGTTATCCGTATCAATAGACTGTTTACCCATGATAACTAGACTTGGCTGTTCGTCATCGATAACTTTCTTGAGCAACTTAGCAACTGTCAGTGATTCAAGCACCTCATCAGACTCAACATGAATTGCTCGATCAGCACCGAGTGCTAAAGCCGTTCTTAGCTGTTCCTGACACGCTTTAGAACCTAGAGATACAGCGACAACTTCCGTTGCAACGCCTGCTTCCTTAAGGCGCACCGCTTCTTCAACTGCGATTTCACAGAAAGGGTTCATCGCCATCTTAACGTTATTCAGATCAACATCGCTGTTATCGGACTTCACACGTACTTTTACGTTGTAGTCGATTACGCGTTTGACAGTTACTAGAACTTTCATTGCGTCTACCTTTTTTTATTCGACTTGAGACAATCTCTGGCATTAATTCGCCAAGGAGTAAGTAATTACCCTAATATTACTGATCCGCGTTCATTAATCAAGATTTTCTACTCAGCCAAAAGTATAAATTTGCTAAAAATCTGTTTAAGTAGATACGGGTTTTTACTTATAATAAGCTTATCTATAACAATACCGGCCAACTACATCAAGCCGGATACACAGAACCTAGGGGAGATTAACCTTGGAACGCGAATCGATGGAATTTGATGTTGTCGTCGTAGGCGCAGGCCCAGCTGGATTATCCGCTGCCTGCCGCTTGATGCAGATGGCAAACGAGCAAGAACAAGAACTGACCGTATGTGTGGTT
>Ga0193955_1000982_pt1 | contig 14257 bp, 16 predicted proteins | sample BB_6_MG_FD_140343 | JGI IMG/M metagenome (GOLD analysis project Ga0193955, IMG submission 140343) | Microbial mat bacterial communities from the Broadkill River, Lewes, Delaware, United States - BB_6_MG | ecosystem: Environmental > Aquatic > Freshwater > River > Microbial mats | place: USA... | reverse complement strand
ATACATTAATGATTTCTAAAACCTTAATGAATCAAATCCGGTAATTATTACTCTTTACTTTCACGCTTCAAAAAGGTCTTGCAATGTACGCATTTATTCTAAGAATTCCCTACTTTTTTCCAATGCATAAATTACAGAGGCAAAAAGATGTTAAAACAAATAGAATCAGTAACATTACACAGGTATTTTACAATCTAATTATTGTGATCTTAATAAATGATATTTACATTTGTAACAATCCAAATACTATTAAAATAAAGCAAGTAATACAATTATGGAATATAACAAAACCAACAACTACGAAGGCAGAGAAGCTAAAGCAATAGAATTCTCAGCACAATCGGTAATTTACCTGAACGAAACCCGTAAATGGACCATATTCTTATCCATATTAGGATTTATATTTTTAGGTTTATTAGTAGTTGTATCACTGTTAATGTCAACCGTATTTAATACACTTTCCGCAGATGCCATGCCTTTTCCAGGAATGGGTATAGCAATTGGCATTGTCTATCTATTGTTGGGAGCATTGTTCTTCTTCCCTATTTATTACCTATACAAATTCTCTAGTCTTTCGAGAAAAGCTATATACAACGAAGATTCAGTGACCTTAACCCAGGCTTTTAAAAATCTAAAATCTCACTACAAATTCACAGGTATTTTTACCATTATATTGTTATCGCTATACATGATATTTTTTATCGTAGCCGGGGTGAGCGGTGGATTAGGATCACTAATGTAAAAGCATTTGACTATCAAAACAAAAGATCTGATTCATAAGAATCAGATCTTTTTTATTTCTCATTTGTCTTGTTATTTAACTATTGATTATTGGCTTTATTAAACTTAGTGGCAAGTTTACTTAGTAGGATAACTGCCAAAACTCCACCACAAAAAGAAACAATTGCATTAAGAGCAAACAAGTTAATATTTGTTGTGCCTGTTTGCATGATTGCTTGCGGGCTAAATCCTAATCGTCCAATGGATTTAATAAAAAAAACACTTCCGAAAACTCCAGCAATGGTATTTCCAATAATTCCAAAGGAATATTTTTTGAAGAATAGACTTGTGCTATTCGCTCCCAAAATTCCAATCAGGATGCTTAGTAATGAAATTAGTGTATCGGTCATAATCAGTTTCTATTAATGTCCATAATCCATATGGTCAATTTTCCCTCCCATCAACCTTTTCTGAACTATCATGTAAACCGTCAGAAGAATAAAACCAACAATTGCCCAGCCTACAGCAACTGATAATCCATATTGCGATGCCGATGTATTGTAAATGGTTAACGATTCGTTTATACTATTGGTAGAAGGTAATATTACCGGAAACATTGATGCCAATGAAGAGCAGATTCCTCCTGCAATTAGTAAGGAAGAGCAAATAAAAGCATAGATATCTTTCTTATACTTTCCTATAAAGAACATGCCCATTAATCCTGTAATATAAATCAGCGGGAAAATAATTAACCAAGGATTTTCTATGAAATTCGAAAATGGATTTGGCGTAATTAAATGCCAAATTGATATAGAAAAAATGGTAAGCGCTACAAGTGCGATATTTAGCTTTACAACGACTAATTTAAGCTTTTCGTTAATGGATGAATTTGTTTTTAAAACAACCCAATTGGCGCCATGAATGGTTAGTGTTACCACTGCAATTACACCAATCACAATCGTGAACCAATCAATTACTCCGGGATGAGTTCCTTCCGGACTGAAACTACTATTCCAAAGTGGAAGGAAAAAATAATGTCCTTCGTAAGCAGATATCCCATTTTCAACACCTCCCAAATTTACACCTCTGATTACATTTCCTAATGCTATTCCAAAAAACAAGGTCAACAGCAAGCTGGAAACACCAAAGGCTTTATCCCAAATGTCTTTCCACATCTGAAAATTGAATTGACTACGTAATTCCAAACCAATTGCTCTGAAAATAATAAACCAAAGTACCAATATCAACGGAAGGTAAAAACCGCTAAAAACAGAAGCGTAAAAGGTTGGGAAAGCCATAAAAAGCAATCCTCCAGCTGCAACCAACCACACTTCGTTCGAATCCCAAAAAAGACCTGCTGCCTTTGTAATTACTTCTTTATCTTTTTCTTTTTTTGCAAAGAACAAATGAACGATTCCTGTACCAAAGTCGTAACCGTCTAATATGAAGAAAACAGCAAATACAATTGCTATTATTATATACCAAAATAGTTCCATAATTAATGTGTTTGAGTTTCTGGTCCTTTGTGAATTGTTTTACCAACTAATACCAGGAATAATAAGCCCAATAGCATATACAAGCCAACAAAACCTAATAAAGTGAAAAGTGTATTTCCTGATGATACCGTTGGTGATACACCATCAACTGTTTTTAGTAAACCATACACCAAATAGGGCTGTCTTCCCAACTCGGCAACATACCAGCCTGTCATATTAGCAATATATGGGAAAGGAAATGAAAACATGATTGCCCAGAGCAAAGTATTCATCTTATAAAGCTTCTTTCTCCATAAAAAAAAGAGTGCCAAGCCCATCAATCCAATAAAAATGGTTCCTAAACCTACCATTATGTGATAAGAATAATAAAGAGCCGGGATATTATCAGGCAATTCTTCCTCCTCAAACTGATCCATTCCTGGAATTTGCTTGTCCCAATCCTGATAAGTTAAAAAACTGAGAATGTTTGGAACAGCAATTTTGTTGTCAATTTTCTTTTCAACCATGTTTGGCTGACCAATAAGGACAATTTCAGCACCAGCTTCTTCAGTTTCAAATATTCCTTCCATGGCAGCAAATGAAGCAGGTTGATATTTAGCGACATTTTTAGCATTCCAGTCTCCTGTTGGGAAAGCTACTAACATACTTGAAACGAATCCAAAAATTACGCCAGTTTTTACAAATAGTTTTCCGTATTCTACATTCTTATTACGCAATATATAAAAAGCTCCAATTCCAGCTACAACAAAAGATGAAGTGATAACAGATGCAAATTGATTGTGTAAAAATGCTGGTATCAACCAAGGGTTACTAAAAAGAGCCGAGAAATTATTCAGTACAAATTTCCCATTATCCAAAATTTCATACCCAACCGGATGTTGCATCCATGCATTAGTTGCTAAAATAAAATATCCACTTGCCCAGGAACCCAGAAATACAAGGAAACCAGTTAGGAGGTGTAACTTTTGCCCCATTAGTTTTTCACCAAAAATGAAAAGTGCTAAAAAAGATGATTCGAGGAAAAATGAAAACATTCCCTCCATTGCCAGGGTTTGACCAATAATTCCTCCTGTAAGTTCTGAGAATTTTGCCCAATTGGTTCCAAACTGAAATTCCATTGGAATTCCGGTTACCACTCCCATGGTAAAATTAATGGCAAATATCTTCATAAAGAATTTTGCCGCATTGTTAAACTTTTCCAGTTTAGTTCTTAAAAATTTCCACTTAAAATAAACTATCATTAAAGATAATCCCATTGTTAGTTGTGGAAAAATGTAATGAAATGTGATAGTAAATGCGAATTGCAATCTATCATAAAATATCATGTCTTCCATATCCTTATTTTTAATCGATAAAAATAAAGGTTTTTATTTGTTTTCACATGAAAGGACGATAATTAATTTTCGATATGTGAATTATAAATAGTCGTTCTATTTTAAGTAAAATAAACATCATTCTCTATTCCACATACTACTTAACCTTATTTATTAGTGAATTAATTACAATTCCACTAACATTTATAAACGAAAAATACAACAAGACAAATACGATAACAGATATAAAAAAATATACAGTCATTAATTTATTTGCATTTTATGTTACATCATTCACTTAGTGTAATTTCCATTCCATTGATTTCACATTACCTTTAAGAATTAACAATTGTTATCGTCTTCTCTTTTTGCTCAATTTATCTTTGCATTGATTAATTAATTAATTAATTAATTAAAGATTATTACAATGAAGCAAGAATTTAATAGAAGAGCATTTAGTTCTATTGGAATGTTTTTATCAGGCATTACTTTGCCCTTTTCTGGAGTAATGAACCATAACTTACAACTGGAAGCACTAACAAATACTCGGGAGTATTGGATGGCAGTACACAATACTGCCGGATTTTTATTTGCAATCTTAATGATACTCCACATCGTATACAATTGGAAAGCCTTGCATAATCACATAAAAAAAGTAAAATACACCAAAATCAGCAAGGAAGCTTTATGGGCAATGGTAGTATTTTTAATTGTAGTAAGCTTATTTCCTTTGCATGCAATTATATAAAAGTAGAGCAGCTCTCGCATTAAAATATTCATTTTTTAAAGCTACTTAGCATTTCTTTGATGCCAAGCAACTTATGCCTTTAATACAATATTATTAAATTACGCCGTAAAATTAAGATAATTACCAATAGTAGTTTTATAAGAAATTGATGTTTTTTTTTGTAATTTGTAAACTAATAATATGGAGTTTTTAAATTACCTATGAAACCATTCCCGAAATGATTAATGGTCATACTAACAAGAGTTCCTACATTTTGATATCAAGCACGCAATATAGGAAAAATAGCCTATTAGAGCAGTAAGTAATCTGCACAAAGCTAGCGATGGAACTATGCTGATGAACAGTCTTTCTCGATAACACAAATTTGCGGAATTATGAAATTGTACATCAAATATATGGTTAGTCTACGGTGCAAAATGATCGTAAAAGAAGAGTTGGAAAAGCTTGGATTGCATTATATTATTGTAGACTTAGGAATGATTGAAATTCTAGAAGATATTAACGAAAATCAACGAAAATGGCTTAAAGAAAATTTGCAAAAGTCAGGTTTGGAACTAATGGACGATAAAAAAGCCATTCTGATTGAAAAAATAAAAAATGCAATTACCGAAGTGATTCATTATTCCGATGAAGTACCTAAAGAAAATTACTCCGATTATATTAGCGAAAAATTAGGCTATAATTATACTTACCTTGCCAATACTTTTTCAGAAGTTAAAGGTATAACCATTCAACAATTCATAATTATCAATAAAATTGAAAAGGTTAAGGAACTTCTTTTATACGACGAGCTTAATCTCACAGAGATTTCCTATAAACTGAATTACAGTAGTGTTGCGCACCTATCAAATCAGTTCAAAAAAATCACAGGACTATCCCCTTCCTTTTACAAGGAATTAAAACAAAAACGTAAAAAAAACTTAGAAAACCTGTGATATATGTAAAGATTTTAAATCAAAGTGTAACAACACCTATTCTATTGATTACCATATTTGTAATGTAATAATTCAATTACAATATGAATAATAAAAATGGATACAAATCGAAACAAAAGCAATGATGCTTTTAAGATTACAGGAAATTGGACAAACCAGTCAAAAAGACTGAAAGAAAAGTATTCACAACTTACCGATGCAGACCTAAAGTTTGAAGCAGGTAAGGAAAATGAATTGCTCAACAGGGTAGAAAGTAGATTGAACAAGAAACGAAATGAGGTGATTAACATCATCAAAAAAGTTCAACCGAGTCTAGTTTAATCTTCCTTGACAACCAAATAACAGCGTATTAATTAACATGAATTAATATATACTATTTGGAAATAATCCAAAGGACAGATTTAAAAATCTGTCCTTATTTTGCAGATTAATAAGGCTTTAAGTCTACGAAATATTAAATGATTTAGTTATGAATAATAACAAGTTATTACCAAAACGACATGCTCAAGAAAACAGAAACTTAAATAAATTGATTAATGAAATTCTTATTGTTACAATGGATATCAAAAATCAATTTCCTGAACACTATGAGCACTTAAGCGAAATTCCTTTGTTTTTATTGCATGATAAGAATGAAGTAAGAAATAATGATTTTAAACAATACCTTAACACTCTTAAAATGCAATTAAAACATCTTAAAAAAAATCAGGCTCCCATTTTCATAATGATTTGAAAAACTCATAACATTATTCAAGTAAACGGTCGCTTGGTCGATTTGGTATACAACTGCATATAATACTTCCTTTGTTTCTTATTCTAATTTACAATACTTTCCAAAATACCCAATTCTCATACTTACTATCGCCCATTTCGAAGAAGCATTTCCCTTTCATTAGATAATTTTGGCGATAGTAAAAGTCAATTGCCTGTCTGTTCTCGTGATAAGCTGTTAACCAAATACCAGAATATCCAGATTTTTTTATTTCTTTTTCTGCATGCAATAAAAGTTCTCTTCCAATTCCCCTACCATGAAAATGCTGAGACAAATAGAGTACCGACAATTCGGGTTCTTTTATTTTATTTACTGGGCAAGAGGTATCAAAATCCAACTGATAGCAGGCAATAATCCTTCCCTCCTTCTCAGCTAAAAACAATTGCTTTTTAGAATTTATAATTATAGTCTCTGTTTTCTCTTTGGTAATTTCGGTATTGAGATATTCGGCATATTCGGGCTCGATGCCATCGGTAGCATATGTGTGAAGCCAAACCTGAATTTTCAACATGGCAATATTGCATGCATCTTCAAGTTTGGCTTTACGAATGATAATATTTTTATCCATTACTGGTATTAGTTTTTCTCAACAAATCCCCTTAAATCAGAAGTCAAAATCTCCTCAATTTCAGCAAATTGATCTTTTGGTGTTTGAGTATAAAGCATCCCAAAAATAGAGTACATTTTATAATCTACCTTTCTTAATTCCAAAGGCTTTACAAATTTATTCAAAAGTGCATCGTAATCAAATTTTGCAATTTCCTTGGATGGAACACCTGTTGAATTGTCTAATATTACCAATGAGTAGAAATCATCGTCCATTTCCTCCAATATCTTGTTCCAATCAGGTTTGATATTATTCAAAAAACAGTGGTAAGGGTTCAGTTTAGTTGCATAATGAGTAAGATCAGCTGTGGTACACCAACCCCCAAAACGCATTGGGTTCACCTCAATAGGAATCAGTACTCCATTTTTATCAACACGTACCTCAACATGCACTGGAAAATTTCTCAAATTAGCTCTATCACCTAATTCTTTAACAAAATCTAAAAACTGTGGTAAGTAGGTTTTAATGGTGTCCTTCGAAGTATAGTAAACACGATCACTTACATCGGTTTCCGAAGAAAAAAGGTGCTTTGAAATTCCCAAAATAGTTGCCTCTCCGACCTCATCGAAATAAGCATCGAAAGCGAACTCCTCTCCTTCAATTATTTCCTCAATCAAAAAGCTCGATGCATTAACCACTTCAATAGGAAACAAACATTTTGCTTCGGTAAATTCATCACGGATCAATTGTTTTACTCTATCCCAATCGTTGTGACTTAAAACCTTATGAACACCCAAACTTAAAAAGCCAACCGCAGGCTTAATGATAAAAGGCATTGGCAATTCTTCCAGCTTGATCTCATCAATCTCGCTTAAACTTACCTCACGAAAAAAGAAGTTAGGATAGATTTGCTGGATCAGCTTTCTGAATTCAACTTTATTCTTAAAAACATTGATGTACTCAGGGAGTTTGGTAAATCCCAAATGGTTCACCACCCAATTTATTGAATTCTCTGAATTGGTATACAAACGACTGTTTGGATCATTACGAAAATTCTCGATCACCTCTTCGGGCTGAATTAGTGATAGCTCTCCTTTTTCCGTAATATTTCCGGTATCCAAAGCAGGAAAATCGTACTTTACAATGGTTTCTTTTAAGAAATTTGAAACATATGGTTTGTCCAATAAAATCATTTAGTGCAATGTTAGTTGTGAATTTGTGACAAATCTACAAAGAAAGCTCAAAACTTCAATTTTCAAAATTGTACCAAATTTTTCAGATTTTATAAAATCAAATACAGCTTATTAATAATGATTTCTTAAATTTCAACATCGAAAAACCTTAGAAAAACCAAGCGATGAAAGAGAAAATACTAGTTAGCTATTCTGTTCCTAAAGAAGGACTTGTTGAATTAAATAAGCATTTCGAATTGATTTATCCCGTGAAGGAATTTTTTACAAATGATGAATTAATTGCTCTTGTTCCTGACTGTGTAGCTCTTTTGTCAATTTTTAATCGCGAAGTACCTAAAAAATTAATATCAGCTGGGAAAAATCTTAAGATGATTAGCAATTACGGTGTAGGCTTCAACAATATAGATATCGCAACTGCAAATCAGCAGAATATTTTAGTTTGTAATACACCTGATGCGGTATGTGAACCAACTGCCGAATTGTGTTTAGCATTAATGCTTTCATTAGGTAGAAGAGTTGCCGAGTGTCATCATGCTTTAATAAGCAATCCTGATTTTGAATGGGGTGTGATGAAAAATTTAGGCAATACCTTAAAAGGGAAAACTCTGGGAATTGTGGGAATGGGCAAAATTGGTAAATCTATCGCCCAAAAAGCTGAAGTTTTTGGCATGAAAATCCTTTATCACAACCGTAAACCCAAACTTGAATCCAAATATAAATATGCAGGTTTTGAGGAGTTACTATCTAAATCTGATCTTGTTTCCTTAAATTGTCCATTTACAGAACAAACCCATCATCTTATTGGTGTAAAAGAATTAAAGCTTATGAAAAACTCGGCTTTTCTAATCAATACCGCAAGAGGACCTGTTGTTGACGAACAAGCTCTGGTTGATGCACTCAAATCAAATACAATTGCAGGAGCAGCTTTGGATGTTTTCGAAAATGAACCAAAAATTCATCCTGAATTGTTAAAAATGAATAATGCTGTTCTGGTTCCTCATATTGGAACAGCTACAATAGAAACAAGGATTGAAATGGCTTGTGAAGCCAGTGAGAACATTATCTCTTATTTGATCCATAATAAAGAAAAGAATAGAGTAAATTAGATCGAATAAATCATTCATAATTGTATGTTATTAGCCATTGATATAGGAAACTCGAATGTTGTTTGCGGATTATCAGAAAACAACCATTGGACCGAACAGTTCAGAATTCACACTGTTGCCAATAAAACTGCCGATGAATACGAAGTTATTTACAGAACACTCCTTTCAAGCAGAAATGTAGACTTGAATCAAATAGACCGAATTGTTGTAAGCAGTGTGGTTCCTTCGCTGATATCACCAATACAAGAAATGATTAAAAAGCTATTTGGTCAGGAAGCTTTAATTTTAGGTCCGGAAATGTATCCTCATCTCGATATAGGCATTCAAAATCCATACGAAATTGGAACCGATTTGGTCGCCAATGCAGTTGCGGCTTACAGCAAATACCAGGGCAACTGTATTGTTGTTGATTTTGGTACAGCACTCACTTTTACTGCCATAAAAGCTGATGGCAATCTCTTAGGTGTAAGCATTGCTCCTGGATTAAAAACAGCTATGTCTTCTCTCTCTCAAAAAACTGCCAAACTGCCTAATGTTGACATTGCTGTTCCTCCTTCATGCATCGGTAAAAACACAACTCATGCCTTACAAGCTGGAATTGTAATGGGTTACAAAGGATTGGTGCAATATCTTTTAGAAGAGATTTGTAAAGAATTGGATGGTAAAACAACAATTATCGCAACAGGTGGTTTATCACAAGTCATGAGCTCAATTATCGATAAATTTGATCATCACGAACCAATGCTAACACTTGATGGATTAAAGATTATAGGAAATAAATTTCACAAATAATGGGAGTAGAAATAGAACGAAAATATCTGGTAAAAAAAGAGAAGTTGAACTTACCGGAACAGGGTAAAAAGTTAGTTCAGGGATATTTGTGGAGCGATCCTAACAAAAGCCTTCGTATTCGAATTGCAGACACCCAAGCATTCCTTACCATTAAAAGTGGAAATGATATTTTAAAACGAGCCGAATTCGAGTATGAAATTCCTTTGTATGATGCTAAAGAATTACTCCAAATGTGCGATGCTAAAATTGAAAAATCACGTTACCTGATTCCCCAAGACAATCTTACCTGGGAAATTGATGTTTTCGATGGAGCAAACAGAGGACTAATTGTGGCTGAAGTGGAACTCTCTAATGAAAATGAAGAAATCAATCTACCCAACTGGATTGACAAAGAAGTTAGCCAGGATTCTCGTTACTTGAATGTTTCTTTAATTAAAAATCCTTTCACTAAATGGTGATACACTCAAATCGGTAAAATCTAAAGATTTTGTTGGCTGGGGCAATATTGACTTGTAAATGCACTCTTGAATTTTAGTTCGAACATCCATTTTCATCAATTTGGTATTCGACTCATCGGGGCAAATTCTATTCGATAAAAAGATGTAAACCAAATCATACTTTGGATCTACCCAAACCATAGTTCCGGTAAAACCAGTATGCCCATAACTCGATGGAGATGCTTCCTTGCAGGTGGGTCCTCCTTCTTCTTCAGGATCTAAAAATGGTTTATCAAAACCAATTCCTCTTCGGTTTTCTCCATCAGGAAATGCACGAGAAGTAAATTTCTTTATGGTTTCCTCACTTATATACGTTTCTCCACCATAACTTCCATTCTGCAAATACATTTGAATTAATTTCGCAAGATCGCCCGCATTACCAAATAATCCTGCATGACCAGATACTCCACCCAACATTGCCGATGTAGGATCGTGAACGTATCCTTTCACCCATTGTTTCCTAAAAAACTTATCATTTTGTGTTGGCACAATTCTCTCCAAGCTAAATCTTTTCTTAGGATGATATCCCAAACTTCCTGCACCCAACATTCTGTAAAAATGCCTACTTGTAAACTGATCCAAACTCTCATTAGAAGTTTCCTTTATCATTTCTCCCATCATGATAAAGCCTAAATCACTATATTTATACCCATTCTCTTCACGAAAATCCGAATCCAATATGTGTTGAATAATGGTATCCTTATAGTTCTTATGAATGAAGTACTTCTTTGCAATCTCAACCGAAAATTCCTCAGATTTTACATTGGAAAATATGCCTTTCTTAAATTTGTAATTTCTATCAATATAGAGACCATTTGCCACTTTCATACTGTAACGTCGGGAGTATCTTCTCCTAAAAAGCTGACCGTCAAAACTTGAAGAATCTACAGTTTCCCAATGGAAAGGTTTCCAACTTAACAGACGAGCTTCATGAGCTAAAATTTTCCTTAATATCAGGGTATCCTTATTCGTATTCTTCGCCTTGGTAAAATACTCGCCTAAATTTTTATCGATATCAATCCATCCTTCATCACTCAATTGCATCAAACTAGGTAGAGTAGCTGTTATTTTGGTGAGTGAAGCCAAATCATAAATATCCGGGTTTCTTACCTCAATCTTTTTGGCATAAGTATGGTGTCCGTATGATTTATTAAAAACGATTTTTCCTTTAGATGATACCAAAACCTGAGCTCCTGGTGTAGCTTTCTTTTTAATCGCATCTTTCACTATGGAATCAATCACATTCAATTTCAAAGTACTCAAGCCAACTTGTTCTGGCAATGCATATCCCAAACGATTTCGTGTACTCGGATATCCTGTTCCTACAGGAAACTTCTCGTTTATACTTACAGGCAGTTTTCCTTTGGCAGCTAATCCTCCAAAAATAATTTGCGCCGAAGCCATTTGTGCCTCTCTCGAGTCCTGATAGGAAATTACAATTCCCTCCAAATTATCCAGATCTTTATACAAATCCAAAGCATAAGGGTTGGCAAACAAATCAAAAATTACTTTTTTTTCTTTCGAGATATTGGATAAAAAATCTACAGTCTGACTAGTAACTCCAAATTTACGTGTAGCTCTCATATCGCTATCATGCTTGCTCACGATAATCAAATTGTACTTGTCCAATTTCTTCTGAAGCTTTTGATATTCTTCCTTAGAAGCACTCTTATCAATCTGATAAAAATCCATATCCGTATAGCGCCCTAAATATTCCTGAAATCTGTTACGAATAGATGCTCCCATAGCAACAGCAGCTATTTTAAGAGTATCCAAACGTTTTAATGGAAGTAGTTTATTTTCATTATTAACTATTGTTATGGCTTCCTCTGTCAGTTTTCTACATAAAATAAAACCCTCTTGCGTATTTAAACCTGACCAAAGTCTATTCATATCAACTGGCTTATACTGATTCAAACCAAGCCAATATTTAGCTTTTAATATTTTCTTACATTTTTGATTGATTTCGTCCCATGACAATTCACCTCTACCTATTGCCAATTTAATCTCATCCAAAGCAATTGCAACATCTTCGGTAAATAACAAAACGTCATTCCCTGCAATTAAGGCTTTAGCATCAACCACTCCTTTCGCATAAAATTTCCGAATGCCTTTCATGTTTAATGCATCAGTAAATACCAATCCATTAAAACCAAACTCCTCTTTAAGAACACCTGTAACAATTGGTTTCGATAAAGTTGCTACATGCTGCTCCCTATCCAAGGCAGGCACATTTAAATGAGATACCATAATCCCACCAATTCCCTGTTCAATTATTTTTTTAAATGGATACAACTCTATCGAATCTAAACGCAATCTGGAATGATTCACTATTGGCAAATCGTAATGAGAATCGGTATCCGTATCCCCATGACCAGGAAAATGCTTTCCTACTGGAATTATACCTGCATGTTGCATTCCCATTGCAAAAGCATATGATTTATTGGTAACATTGTATCTATCTTCACCAAAAGATCGACTGCTAATTACAGGATTGGCCGGATTGTTATTTACATCCATAACTGGAGAAAAATTAACATGAACTCCCAAACGCATGCATTCAGCACCAATCTGTTCGCCTAATTGATAAATCAGATCATTATCCTGAACTGCACCAAGCATCAGCTGACGCGGATAACTAATGGTTTGTTTCAATCGCATGCCCAAACCATTTTCAGCATCCATACCAATCCACATTGGAGTTTTCGACAAACTTTGATACCAATTGCTCAATTCTGCCTGCCTTCTAGGCTCTCCACTAAAAAATATGATTCCTCCTATTTGGTACTTGTTGACGAGGTTTGCTACTCGCTCTGAATCCTTTTTATTATTGTTGGAATAAGCCGCAATCATAAACAGTTGTGATATTCGCTCATCTTCGCTCATTGCCGAAAATACAGAGTCAGCCCAAACATTTGATTTGTTCAACTGATCAACAAACTGATACTGATCTTGAACGTAATTTTGAGCACTTGCATTTACAACAAGAACAACAGCTAAAATAAAAAACAGAATCCTTTTCGGAGTATATATATCAATCATGAAAAATTCTCTTAAACCTAATAATACCGCGGTATAACAAAATTATAAATACCCTTTTAATAAAGAGAATGATTCATCATTAAAATTATTGGATTGATAAATTATTATAGGAAAGAAATTTAATTTTGCTGGCAAAAATAGAATGCAAAAGAAAAAGGGGCAGTGCCCCTTCTCAATTACTTACAACTAAAACCATATTTAAAACTTGACATTGGATCGAATCAAGCTGAATATGCGAACTAAACATCATTTTTAATCGGTCTTATCATCCGACTTCAATAGTAAATGTATTCCAAGAATAATAGATAAACAAGTGTCAAGTTTGCCAAGTTTATTTAATTGAACGTAATATTACAATTAACTTTTAAAACAATTCTAATAACACCTCCCGAATCACTACTTATTCGGGAGTTTCACCACGTTTCAATTTTGATTTTAGTGAATAATTTCTTACTTTGAATCATCACCCAATATTAAATATCTGCTTATGAAAAAGTCAATTCTACTTATCCACCTACTGGTTTTCAGCATGATTCTTTCAAGCCAAATTAAAGAGAGTATTCAAATCGACATAGATCCTCAAGCCAATATTAGTGCTTCTATCTCTCTTCCTCAAGATCTGGTTCAATTCAACAGAATCGATGATTGGTTAGCTTCCAACAATGAGATAAACCTTGATTTTATTAATCATACAAGTAACAAGATTTTAATAAAAGGACAAACCGTTATCAACCTTAGTAAAGCAGAATCAGTATTTAAAACCAAAATGTTTTACTCTTTACATATCCAGAATGAAAAAGATAAAATCCTAATCGAAATAAAAGATATTTATTACGAATCCTACCCAGAATATGGCAAACAGGGCACGCCTTCAATTATCACCTATCCTTCGGACTGGTATTCAAAAAAGAAGTTGTACAAAAAATCAGGTAAAGAGCGTTGGTTAAATGCAATTGTGAAACAAAATACAATCGATAAAAGCAGTGAAATTCTCAACGAAGCTCTTGCATTTATTTACTAATTATTGCACTTACAATTGGATTCTTTAGTCCTTAATAAATTAACTGCCGTGATAATCTCGTTTATTGCGGCATCT
>Ga0193955_1000981_pt1 | contig 14270 bp, 13 predicted proteins | sample BB_6_MG_FD_140343 | JGI IMG/M metagenome (GOLD analysis project Ga0193955, IMG submission 140343) | Microbial mat bacterial communities from the Broadkill River, Lewes, Delaware, United States - BB_6_MG | ecosystem: Environmental > Aquatic > Freshwater > River > Microbial mats | place: USA... | reverse complement strand
GTTACTATAATTTTACCTTTTAAAAGGTTATTTGATTTCAAATCGATAAAGAGTTTTGCATCGTCAAAAAGTTTTATGATCTCTTCATTTGAAAAATCTTCTGTTGTAATAAGGTGTTGCATATTTTCTCCTGCTTTTCTTTCTATTCTATTTGCAATTATATCATATCTTAATTTTAGATATCCATTCGTCTAGTGTTTTTTCATAGCCAATTTTTTTACTTTCATAAAAAGTAATATCTTTATCTAAATATTGTTGTTCTATGTATCCTCCAAAGTCATGAGGATATTTATACCCTATATGAGCATCTCGTAGATGAATTGGTATATCTAATACCTCTTCACTTTGAACATATGCAAGTGATTGGTTTATTGCCTTATATGCAGAATTTGATTTTGGACACGAAGCTAAATAAATCACACATTGCCCTAGTATAATTCTTGATTCTGGAAAACCAATTTTATTACAACTTTGCATTGTACTATTTGCTAAGTTTAAAGCATGGGGATTTGCATTTCCTATATCTTCACTTGCAAAGATTACAAGTCTTCTTGATATAAAATCAACACTCTCTCCTCCATCAATAAGTCGTGCCAAATAATATAAGGCAGCATCTACATCACTCCCACGCAGTGATTTTATCATCGCACTAGTAATATCATAATGACTTTGAGATGAACTAACTCCATCTCCCATACTATTCATTCTTAACTCTTTTAAAACTTCAAGTGTAATCTTATTATCAATTTTAGATGAAAATTCAAGCAAGTTTAATAAAGCTCTGCCATCTCCACTACTACTCACTATTAGATAATCAATTGCATTTTTATCTATAGTGATATCAAGTGATTTTATCGCTTTATTAAGTAATAATTCTAATTCCTGATATGATAGGGTTTTAAATTCATAGATGAAACTTCTTGAACGAATCCCATTTGTCAAAGAAAAAAATGGGTTCTCAGTACTTGCCCCTATAATAACAGCATCATAGTTTTCCATTATAGGCAGGAGTACTTCTTGTTGAGTTTTAGAGAGTCTATGCACTTCATCAATAAATATCAGAGGCTTAAGTAATGCATTATCATACCGTTTAAATATATCTCTAAGTTGTTCTATTTTTAGACTTGTTGCATTCATATTATAAAAATCGTAACCACTGTTTTTAGATATAATTTTTGCTAGGGTAGTTTTTCCAGTTCCTGGTGGACCATAAAAAAAGAGGTGTGGGATCTCTTTTTTTATGATTAATTTGTGTAGTGCTTTATTTGGTGATATTATGTGAGATTGACCGATAAACTCTTCAAGAGTAGACGGTCGTAAAATATTTGCAAGATTAGTACTCATCATCGTAAAGATCGTTGTTATTTTTCTTTCTATTTATTTTATTTTGTTGTTTCATAAAATCTCTCATGTTTTCGTATTCATCTCTTTCAAGATATCTTACTTTTCCAGATGGTAAATTATTAAGATTTATTCCTCCAAAACTTACTCTTTTAAGATCTACTACTTTTGCTCCAAAATGTGCAAAAAATCGTCTTAACTCTCTATTTTTACCCTCAGAAATTGCAACTTTTAGTTTAGAATATTTTGGTGTACTTGTTTGTATTTGATACCCTAAAAATGGTTTAAATTCCATATTAATTGTTTTTGTATGGTCCCAAGCTCCAGCTGTTGCATCATCAAGTGTAATCCCATTATCCATAGCACTTATCATTGCTTTAGAAACTTCACCTTCAATTTTAAGTTTATACACTCTTTCTAAATCAGATGTCATAATTGCTGTAGCAATTTTTGGATCATCAGTCATTAATAATACACCTTCACTTGCATAATCTAGTCGTCCAATAGGTATGAAATGGCTAAATTTTTTCCCTATTGTATCATAGATAATTTTTCTTCCTTGTGGATCATTTTTTGATACAATTTCACCTTTTAGTTTGTTGTATACGATAACTGTTGATGCTCTTGTATAGTCAACTTTTACTGTTCTACCATTTACTTTTACTATTGTTTTATAACCTACTTTTGTGCTTAAGTCCCCGATCACTTTACCATCAATTGATACTTTACCAGCTTTGATTAACTCATCAGCTTCACGACGGCTAAATCTACTATTATGTGATATAAACTTATTTAGTCTAGTTTTACCCTCTTCTTCATTTCTATTGTCATTATTTCCCATGATTATTCCTTTATATTTAATTGTATTATATCTAAATTTATTAGAGATCTATTGTTTTTACATTGTTTTATTTGTGAGATTATTTTTGAATTAAATTAGATTCGAATCAAAAAAGTGAGGTGACTCACTTTTTTGATTCTCTTGTTCCACATGGAACAATTTATATTTTATTTATTATTGAACAAATATAGTTGGTACAATCATTGGGTACTTTCTATATTTTCTAATACAATGTTTTCTAACAACTTTTCTTAGTTCTTCTTCAACTGCCCTTGTATTTTGTAAAATACCTGGTTTGATATGCTCTAAGAAGTTTGCTAATATATCTTCAATCTCTTTAGAAAAATGTTTTTCTTGTTTAGAATCAACCATACCAAAAGAACTAACTCTTGAAGGTCCAACAACTTTTCTTTCATTTTCAGAAATTTGTGCAACAATCATAATTACACCTTCATTTGCCATTGTTTGTCTATCAATTACAACATCATCACCAATTTTTCTGTTTCTTTGATTATCAATATATGTTTTACCAGTTTTTACTGTTTTTACTTTTTTAAGAAATTTTGGTGCAATTTCAATTTGCTCTCCATCACTCAAAATATATGTATTTCTTTCTAATACTCCACAATCAATACCTGTTTGGATATGTCTTACAACATGATTATACTCACCATGAATAGGTATAAAGAATTTTGGTTTACAAAGTCTTAACATAAGTTTTTGTTCTTCTTGTCCCGCATGTCCAGATACATGAATATCTGAATAGTTTTGGTATGCTACAGAAGCCCCTGCTTTTTGTATTTGGTTAATGATTTCTGAAACACTACCTTCATTACCTGGAATAGCTTTAGCTGATAGTACGATTGTATCTTCTGGTTTAATTTTAATATGTCTATGCTCATGAATTGACATTCTAAATAATGCAGACATTGGTTCCCCTTGAGAACCTGTAGTAACAATTAAAACTTCTTTATCAATATATTTATTTACTTCATGTGCATCAATAAAGTTTTCTTTTGGAAATTTTAAATATCCTAAAGTTAAGGCGATATCTAAATTCTTTTCCATACTTCTACCAATTACACATACTTTTCTACCATTATCTATCCCTGTTTGAATTGCTTGTGCAACTCTGTGTAGGTTTGATGAGAAAGTAGACATGATAATTCTACCTTTAGCTTTTGCAAATATTCTTTCGAATGTAGGCCCAACAGTTTTTTCAGTTTTTGTAAAACCAGGAGAATGTGAATTTGTACTATCACTTAAAAGCGCTAAAACACCTTTTTCACCATAATATGCTAGTCTATGTAAATCAGCTGGATAGCCATCAACAGGTGTATGATCTATTTTAAAATCTCCTGTATGAATTATTGTACCAGCTTCTGTAGTAATAGCTAATGAAGAACTATCAATAATTGAATGAGTCATATGCATCCACTCAACTTCAAAATCACCTATCTTAATTGGTTTTCTTTTTTGTACAGCTCTGAAATAACTTCTGTGTTGTTTCATTTTATGTTCATCAAATTTAGAACCGATCGACTCTAATGGTAAAGATGTACCATAAATTGGAACTTGTAACTCTTTAAAAATATATGGCATAGCACCAATATGATCTTCATGTGAGTGAGTAATAACAATAGCAGATATTTTACTTCTAATTTGTCTTACATAAGTAAAATCAGGAATTAAGATATCAACACCATGCATTGAATCATCAGGAAATGACATACCAACATCAACAATAATAGCACTTGTTTCAGTTTCAATTACCATCATATTTCCACCAATTTCACCTAATCCACCAAGTGGAGTAACTTTAATACTAGCTTCTGATTTAAGGTTCAATTTGTTATGTGGATTTAATCTCTCTTTTTGAATTCTTTCATTAGTTTCAAATGCTTTTTTTAAGTCATTTGTCCAACCATTACCACTTACAGGAGGTTTTCTCTTTTGTGGAACCGTCTTCCCTTTTTGGTTTGGATTAGTATTTGTATTTTCAGGTTTATTTGAATTTACTACTTCAGCTTTATTTTCAACATTTTCTGCTTGCGGATTAGCAGGTTGTACTTTTTTCTCTTCCATTATTTGTTACCTTTGTATAAATATGGCTGTACAAAGATGCATCAACTTCATGAGGTCGTGCGTTATCTGATATATTTAACTCAATAAATGTATCAATCAAAAGTTTTTTATTATAAAAAGCTGATAGATTTTTTATTAGTTTTTTTCTTGGCTGTACAAAACAACCTCGTAAGAATTTTTTAAATCCTAAACTTACTGATTTATTTAAATCTTTTTTAATATAAATGACAGCAGAATCCACTTTTGGTGGAGGATTAAAACTTTCTGGAGGAACAACTATAATAGTTTTTGCCTCTTTAGAAACTAATTGTGTAATTACACCTAGTGAAGAATATTCTTTATCCCCACAAGATGCAGTAAATTTATCTGCAACTTCTTTTTGAACCATAACGATGATATGCTCACAATTCTCATCTTCATATGCATTCAATATAATATTTGTTGCTATATAATAAGGTAAATTGGCAATCATGTCATATTTACTACTATACAGCGAGTTTTTTTGATCCCATTTTTCTAAAACATCTCCTAAGATAATGTTTAGTTTATTGGATTCTAACTCTTTTTGAAACTCTTTTTGCAAAATAGAGTATAAATCTCTATCTACCTCGTAGGCTGTTACATCTTTGCACTTGACAAGTTTCTTTGTCAAATCACCTAAGCCAGGCCCTATTTCCACAATGTGGTTATCATTTTGGGGCATCGATTGGATGATCTCTATTAGTACGGAATCGTCTTTTAAGAAATTTTGTCCAAATTTCTTTTTTGCTTTTATATTTGTCATATTGGATAAGAGTCTATCTAAAATATACTTATATTAAGATAAGAAATATAATTTAAAATTGTTCCACATAGAACAATATTAATAAATTTGTTAAAATACAAGATGTTTATATATCATTGGATATAATAGTAACATATATAAAAATAGGAAAATAGATGAGTTATTTTGCAAAAAGAATTATACCTTGCTTAGATGTTGATAATGGAAGAGTTGTAAAAGGTGTTAATTTTGTTGGTCTAAGAGATGCAGGTGATCCTGTAGAAGTTGCTAAACGATATAATATCGAAGGTGCAGATGAAATTACATTTTTAGATATTGGTGCTTCTCATGAAGGTAGAGACACTATTGTAGATGTTGTTAAAAAAGTTGCACAAGAAGTTTTTATTCCATTAACTGTTGGTGGTGGTATACGAAAATTAGAAGATATTTATAATTTACTAAATGTAGGATGTGATAAAGTAAGTATAAATTCAAGTGCTGTTACAAATCCAAATTTTATTAATGAGGCAGCTAAAAGATTTGGTACTCAATGTATCGTAGTTGCTATTGATGTAAAAAGAGTTGCAGATGGTTCTTATCATGTTTTTGTAAAAGGTGGTAGAGAAGATACTGGACTTGATGCTTTACAATGGGCAAAAGAAGTTTATGATAGGGGTGCGGGTGAAATATTACTTACTTCTATGGATGCAGATGGTACAAAAGCTGGATTTGAAACAAATATTACAGGGCAAATTAGTAAACTAGTAGATATTCCAGTAATAGCTTCAGGAGGAGCTGGAACAATGGATCATATGAAAGATGCTTTTTTATGTGGAGCAGAAGCCGCATTAGCCGCATCTATTTTTCATTTTAGAGAGATAGATATAATGGATTTAAAAAGATATTTAGCTTCTAATAATATTCCTGTAAGGTTATAAAATGAGGAGTTTTATTTTACCTTCTTTATTTATTATACCAAGTATATTAAGTGCGTATGATTTAGAATTTAGTAAGTCGTTTAATAAAAATATTCAAAATGACAAAGTTCAAACATATATTAGTATTAGTATTGATTCAAATGAGATTGATTTTATAAATGAAAAAGTAGAATTTTTTCAAGATTTTATAAAAGAAAATAATTCTGTTAGTAAAAAAAATGGTAATTATAGTTTAATTCCAAATTATGTATATAAAAACAACAAACAAAATTTTGTTGGCTATAAAGGTAACTTAACATACAGTATAGAAACTCCAAAATATGAAAATCTTAACCAGTTTATTTCAGAGATTATAAATATAAAAAATAATATGAATACAAAAAAAGTTAAACTGTCTGTATCAAATACACAGTGGATAGTCAGTAAAGAGCTTTATGAAGAAAATATTGATACGATGAGAATAGAAGCGATTGATTGGGTGAAAAATTATACTAAAACTCTTTCTAGTACTTGTAGTGTGAAAAACATATCAATTAATGAAAACAATCATTATTCTAGTCAAAGATACAGTAAAAATATGATGATGGATAATGTTTCTTCTATGAATGTTATCCCTTCACAAACAAAAAGATCAATAGTTTTAAATGCAAATTATAAACTTGAATGTAAATAATGAATAGTTATTTACCAAATAGAAAAAGGAAAAAAAATGATAGTATGCGCAGGAAAAAGTGAAACATTTTCATTTGCTACAACTATAGGAGTAGGACTTATTGAAAGTGCTATGAATCTTACTAGGCTTTGCATGTTTGATAAGCCAGACTATATTTTATTTATAGGAAGTGCAGGTAGTTATGGAGATCATAATATTTTTGATATTGTAGAGTCTTCAAATGCTTCAAATCTTGAACTTTCATTTTTAGAAAACAATGCCTACACACCAATTGATAATGTATTAAAATGCGAAGAACCAAAATTTTTAAGTGATACAATTGTAAATTCATCAAACTATATTACTACAAATGAGAAGTTAGGAAAAGAATATCTACAATATGGAATAGGTATTGAAAATATGGAATTTTATTCAGTTGTTAAAATTGCACAAGAATTTGAGATAGATGTAAAAGGAATTTTTGTAGTAACTAATTATACGAATAAAGATGCACATAAAGACTTTATATTAAATCATAAAGTAGCGATGGATAAACTAATTAAAGAATTAGAGATAAGAAAAATGATTGTTCCACGTGGAACAAAGAAAGATATTTAATGAAAAAAACAATTTACGATTATACTTTAAAAGAGTTACAAGAGAATATAAAACCAAGCTTTCGAGCTAAACAAATCTATAACTGGATATATAAAAAGTATGCAACTTCATATGAAGAGATGAAAAATATTCCAAAGGATTTAAAAGCAGATTTGGAAGTAAATTATCCAATTGATATTTGCAAAATTATAAGAGTTGAAGAAAGTTCAGATGGAACAAAAAAATACCTTTTTCAATATAAAGATGGTAAAACAGCAGAAGCTGTACTTTTACTTATGAAAGGTAAACAAAAAGATGAAGATGGAAATATAATAAAAAGTGAAAAATATACTTTTTGTGTTTCAAGCCAAGTTGGTTGTAAAGTTGGATGTACTTTTTGTTTAACTGCAAAAGGTGGTTTTGTTAGAGATTTAACTCCAGGAGAGATTGTAACTCAAATAAGTTATCTAAAAAAAGAAAACAATATTGCTGAAAATAAAGCAGTAAATATTGTTTATATGGGAATGGGTGAACCTCTTGATAATTTTGATAATGTAGTTAAAGCTATAGGTATTATTTCGGACTTAGATGGCCTAGCAATTAGCACTAGAAGACAAACTATCTCTACAAGTGGATTGAGTACAAAAATAGCAAAGCTTGGCAAACTTGATCTTGGAGTACAACTGGCTATCTCTTTACATGCTGTTGATGATGATTTAAGGTCAGAACTTATCCCTATGAATAAAGCATATAATATTAAGTCTATTATTGATGCTGTTAGAGATTTTCCAATAGATGCAAGAAAAAAAGTTATGTTTGAATATCTTGTAATAAAAGACCAAAATGATGATATAAAATCTGCTGATAAATTAGTAAAATTGTTAAATGGAATCGATGCAAAAGTAAATCTAATATTTTTCAACCCTTTCCCTGGGACAACATATGAAAGACCATCAAAAAATAGTATGATAAAATTTCAAGATTATTTACTCAGTAAAAAACTTATGTGTACAATTAGAGAGTCAAAAGGGATAGACATAAGTGCTGCTTGCGGTCAGTTAAAAGAAAAGGAACAAAATGGGAACTCTTGATATTGCATTATTAATATTTATAACCGTTGTACTTATAGGTGGAATGGCAGGATTATTTATTTATAATAATAAAGAAGAATAATATATGTTGTCTTCTGAAAATAAACAAACTATTTTTTTTATAATAGTTGCTTTCATTTTTAGTTTTTCAATGCGATTAATTTGGGTATATCAATTTAATGATATATCTGAATTTAAATTTAATGATCAATTTATGATTAATACAAATGATGGTTATTTTTGGGCAGAAGGTGCAAGAGATATTCTAAATGGAATTACTCAAAATACTGATAATTCCCCTACTTTTTCAGCTACATCAAATTTGACAGCTTTTCTTGTGCGTCTTTTACCATTTTCCTTTGAAACTATTATCTTTTATATGCCAGCATTTTTTTCATCACTGGTAGTTATTCCAATCATTTTAATTGGTAAAAGTTTAGGAAAGATTCAGATAGGTTTTATTGCAGCTTTATTGGCAAGTATCTCTTGGAGTTATTATAACCGTACAATGGTAGGGTATTATGATACTGACTTTTTAAATATAGTATTTCCTACGATTTTACTTTGGTCAATAATTTTGGCAATCAAAACTAAGGAAGATAAATATCTTTTATTTACAGCTTTTGATATATTACTTTATAGGTGGTGGTATCCACAAAGTTATTCTTTGGAGTTTGCATTTTTTGCATTAATTACACTCTATTTAGTATATGAGATATATAAAAATAAAAATATTTCAAAGAAATTTTATCAAAAGAAAGAGATATTTTATACTATTCAACTTTTGAGTATGATGATAATTGCAATGGTTCAATTAGATATAACATTACGGGTTATGTTAGTTTTTGGATATTTTATGCTGTTTAGACAAGACAGATGGCATAAACACTTATATATTATGTTTGCAATGATTTTGATTTTATTTGTTGCAAGTGGTGGCTTAAATCCAATTATATCACAACTGAAAAACTATGTATTTACTGAGGCTATACATGTAACAGGTGAAGAGATACAGTTACACTATTATAGTGTAATGCAAACCATTAAAGAAGCATCACTAATAGATTTTGAAACACTAGCAAATAGAATTAGCGGAAACAGTATAGTGTTTATATTTTCGTTGATTGGATATGTTTTACTATCTCTAAGAGCTCCTATAATGTTACTTGGCTTACCTATGTTAGGGTTAGGATTATTATCTTATAGTGGTGGTTTGAGATTTACAATTTATGCTATACCTATTTTATCTTTAGGAATAGGATACTTAATCATCGAAATTTCAAATAAAATTTCAAATAAAAAATTACAATTTCTTTTTATATCAGTAAGTACTTTTTTTGTATTGTTACCAAATATTAAACATATTATAGCCTACAAAGTACCAACAGTTTTTGTAAAAAGTGAAGTAGAAGTTTTATCTAATATCAATAAAGTAGCATCAAGAGATGATTATGTAGTAAGTTGGTGGGATTATGGATATCCTATTCGATATTATGCTGATGTAAAAACTTTAAGTGATGGTGGAAAACACAGTGGTAGTGTGAACTTTCCAATTTCATTTGCATTTTTATCATCTCAGAATATAGCAGCAAAGATGCTAAGATTAGATGTAGAATATTCAGAATATCAATATAGTATAGATAAAGAAAAAAAATTAAGCTATAAAACAAATTTAGAAAATATGATGGATTATTATGGATATAAAAATAGTAATAATTTTCTGAATAATTTAAAAAATGATATTTTTTTACCTAAAAAAACAAGAGATATTTATCTGTATTTACCATATAAAATGTTAAATATTTTACCTACAATTTCTAAATTTTCAAATATAGACCTCATGACAGGAAAAGAAGGAAATGAAAACTTTTTTTATCTTACTGAAAATTTTCAGGATAGTGAGAGTAAAATATTTTTAGATAATGAAATATTTGTAAATAAAAAAACAGGTGTCCTAAATATTCAAGGTCAAGAAGTAGGAATCAAAAATTTTATAATTACTTCCTATGAAAATAGACAGAAATTATCTAAAAAAATTCAAATATTAGATGAAGATGCAGATTTAAATATTATCTATATGAAAGATTACAATAGTTTTTTAATTGTAGATAATCGACTATATAATTCATTATATGTACAACTATTTTTATTAGAGAATTATGATAAAAACCTTTATGAAGTTATCTCATTAACACCATTATCTAAAGTATATAAATTAAAGATATGATAGCTATAAGTGCTATTATGATAAAATAATATATAATAATGTAAGGTGGTAGCAATGAATATAAATGAGATAGCAAAAGAAGTCTTTGAAATAGAATCAAAAGAGATAGCCAAACTATCTAGTTTGCTCACAGATGACTTTAGTGATGCTATAAATGCTGTTATCAATGCAAGCGGAAAGTTTATTATATCAGGAATGGGTAAGTCAGGAATTATAGGAAAAAAAATAGCTGCTACATTAGCTAGCACTGGAACACCTAGTTTTTTTCTTCATCCTGGTGAAGCTTACCATGGTGACTTAGGTATGATAGAAAAAGATGATATTGTATTATTGATATCCAACTCTGGTGAAACAGATGAAGTGTTAAAACTTATTCCTTTTTTAAAATCACAAGAAAATGTAGTAATTGCTATGAGTGGTAAACCAAATTCAACTTTAGCTTTAAATAGTGATTATCATCTAAATATTTCAATAGATAAAGAAGCTTGTCCTTTACAGTTAGCACCTATGAGTTCTACAACAGCAACATTAGTTATGGGTGATGCAATTGCCGCTGCATTAATGAAACTAAGAGATTTCAAGGATGAGAACTTTGCATTGTTTCACCCTGGTGGAAGTTTAGGACGAAGACTGCTAACAAAAATAAAAGATGTTATGAAAAAAGACAATTTACCAACTTGTAATGAAAATACCATTGCAAAAGATATTATTCATACAATTACTGATGGAAAATGTGGTTTAGTTGTAGTAACTAACTTCAATAAAATAGAAGGTATTATCACTGATGGTGATATAAGACGGGTTATGGAATCACAAGAGGAAAATTTTTTTAAATTAAGCGCAAAAGATATTATGACAAGATCGGCAAAACTTATTCATGAAGACGCCCGACTTGTTGAAGCAAGTGATATCATGAGTGAAAATAAAATCAACTCTTTAGTAGTAATAAATAATAATAGTGAATTATCTGGAATAGTTCAAATGTACGATTTAGGAATATAAATATGATCTTAATGATAGATAATTACGATAGTTTTACATACAATATTGTCCAATATTGTTTGGAGTTAGGTGCAGATTTAAAAGTAATACGAAATGATGAATTAACAGTTGAAGAGATAAAAGCTCTCAATCCTGAAAAAATCATCATATCTCCTGGACCAGCTACTCCAAATGAAGCAGGTGTTTGTTTAGAAGTTATTAAAGAGTTTGCTGATATTACACCAATATTAGGTATTTGTTTAGGGCATCAAAGTATTGCGCAAGTTTTTGGAGGTGAAGTTATTAAAGCTCCAAATATGATGCATGGTAAAACATCTGAAATAGAGATAGTATGTGAAGATTTATTATTTAAAAAACTTCCAAAAAAAATGACTCAAACACGATACCATTCGTTAACAGTAAATAAAAATAATTTACCAGGCAATATTATTGTTACATCAAAAAGTTTAGATGATAATGAGATAATGTCGTTGCGTATTAAAGATAAAAATGTTTATGGAGTACAATTTCATCCTGAATCAGTAATGAGTCAATATGGGCATGATATATTGGATAACTTCTTAAAACTGTAGGTCTCTAATGAAATTAAATAAATATAATATTGGCTTTATTGGAATTTTATTATCCCATATAATAGTTCTAATATTTTTGATAGATAGTTATAGTATCTCATCAAAAGAAGCCAATATATATTTTAACCAAGGGATAAATACTTTATCTCTTCTTACAAACTTCACTACAACAATTTTTGGTCAAAATGACTATGCATTGAGAATCCCTTTTATTTTATTTTACGCTGGAAGTGCAATACTACTTTATTTATTAACTGATGATTATTTTAAAACAGAACGGGATAGATTGATTAGTATATCAATTTTTATGCTTTTACCAGGAGTAAATAGTGCTGCTTTATTAGTAAATGAATCTATTATTGTAATATTTGGAACACTATTGTATTTATATTTATATAAATTAAAAGAGAAAGAATATTATTATTTATTAGTACTTTTTTTATTTATAGATAATTCATTTGCTATATTATTTTTGGCATTGTTTTTTTATTCTTTACGGAAGAAAGATAATACGCTCCTTTTTGTATCTTTAATTCTTTTTGGATTATCAATGACTTTATATGGATTTGATATACATGGATCTCCTAAAGGTTATTTTTTAGATACTTTCGCAATATATGCAATAATATTTTCTCCTATTTTGTTTTTATACTTTTTTTATTCACTTTACAGAATAGGTATAAAATGGGAAAAAGATCTATATTGGTATATCTCCATGACAGCACTAGGATTGTCTTTAGTCTTTTCATTACGACAAAAAATTGCAATAGATGATTTTGCTCCATTCGTAGTTATAGCAATACCACTAATGGTAAGATTGTTTATTCATAGTTTGCGTGTACGATTAAAAGAATTTCGAACTATTCATTATATTATGATTAGGTTAACATTAGGAGTATTAATACTTAGTTTTTTAGTTTTAGTATTTAATAAAAGCTTTTATATTTATATGAAAAATCCTTCAAAACATTTTGCAAATGAACATTATGTTGCAAAAGAATTATCAATACAGCTGAAAAGAATGAATATTACAAAGGTCTCAACTGATCAAAAATTAGCTTTACGATTAAAATTTTATGGTATTGGATATGATGAAAATATTATATTAAGCACAAGAAAAATAAAAAATAATGATAAGATGATAAAAGTAATGTACAAACATAAAATTATAAAAGAGTACTATATTTTAGATCTAAATAATTTTAAAATAGAAATAAAAGAATAAAAGAGAACAATGATACAACTTACAAATATATCAAAAAGATATGGAACACAAGAATTATTTAACGATGTTAATTTAAGAATGAATAGCGGACAAAGAATTGGTTTAGTAGGAAGAAATGGTACGGGAAAATCTACACTATTTAAACTTATTTTAGGTGAAGAGTTTTATGATGATGGTGAGATTTTAATTCCAAAAAATTATAAAATAGGTACTTTAAAACAGCATTTGGAGTTTCATGAAAATACACTTGTAGATGAAGTATCTTTAGCTTTAGCAGAAGATGATAAATTTAGTGTTTATAAAGTGGAGAAAATACTTTTTGGACTTGGATTTGTACAAGAAGATTTACAAAAATCACCGTTATCTTTTTCAGGTGGATATCAAATAAGAATTAATTTAGCGAAGCTACTTATAACAGAACCAAATATGCTTCTTTTAGATGAGCCTACTAATTACCTTGATATTTTATCATTACGATGGCTAAAATCATTTCTATGTGCATTTGATGGAGAAGTTATTTTAATCACACATGATAGAAATTTTATGGATGCAGTTAGTACACATACAATGGGATTAACAAGAAAAACTCTCAGTATATTAGCAGGGGATACACATAAGTTTTATCAACAGTTAAAAGATGATGAAGAATTATATGAAAAACTTAAAATATCTCAAGATAAAAAAGTGAAAGAACTAGAAGAGTTCATTGCTAAAAATAAAGCTCGTGCTTCAACAGCAGCTCAAGCCCAATCAAAAGTAAAACTATTAGAGAAAATGGATAGACTGGATACTTTAGGATTTGAAAATACATTAAAATTTAATTTCAATTTTAAAGAAACGCCTGCAAAAGTTTTACTTGATATAAAGGACTTGTCATTTGGATATACAAGTGATACTATTTTATTTAAAGATATCTCTTTCACTCTTAAAAAAGGT
>Ga0193955_1000978_pt1 | contig 14320 bp, 17 predicted proteins | sample BB_6_MG_FD_140343 | JGI IMG/M metagenome (GOLD analysis project Ga0193955, IMG submission 140343) | Microbial mat bacterial communities from the Broadkill River, Lewes, Delaware, United States - BB_6_MG | ecosystem: Environmental > Aquatic > Freshwater > River > Microbial mats | place: USA... | reverse complement strand
AAACCTAACTCTTCAATTTCCAATAAACTAAAATATTTTAGTGAAGATACTCGTTATGAAGGTGAAATTTGTTTTTTAATCAAAGATAATAAAATAGATGCCGTTGCATTTGGTTTAGATCTTACAAAAGCAAATGAACAAAACTACTTAAAATCAAAATCTCTTCCATGGGAAAGAGCAAAAGCGTTTGATGGTGCTTCAGTTTTAGGTGAGTTTGTAAAACTTAAAGGTGATATTTCAAAAATTAGATTAGAACTTTTTATAAATGATAGTTTAATACAATTTGGAAGTTATGATTTAATGATGTATAAACCTAATCAAATGATAGAAGAGATAAGTTCATTTATGACTATAGAAGATGGTGATATTATTATGTCTGGAACTCCTAAAGGGGTTGGTACATATAGAATAAATGATAAATTTGAAGGAAAAATATATATAGACGATACACTTCTTGTATCATCTTCGTGGATAGTTGATTAAAAATGTGCTATACTATGTAATACTTTACATATAGGAGTTTGCATATGGGATTATTATTATATAAATCTGATGAGATGTATTCATCTACAGACCTTATTCGAAAAAGCAAAATGATTTTCGATAAGGTTTTAGATAACAAGATAGATAAAGCTATTATCCTAAGGGACGGTAAGCCCTCTTTTTTACTCATGGAGTTTCAAAAATATGAAAAAATAATGGCAGAATTTGAAGAACTTAAAAACTATGTAACATCATTAGAAGAAAATGGTGTTTCTAAACCCTCTAAAAAAAACAAGAAAAATAAATCAATCAAAGAGCAAAAAAGTAAAGAAGATACTATTAGTACTCAATCAACAGAACCTATTTCGATAAGTCCAATTCAAAATATTACTCCTGAAGATAAAACTAAAATAAAAAATAAAATAAAAAGAGAACCTGAGATAAGTGAAGAGAAAGAGATAAGTGATGCTATTCAAAGTATTGAAGGTATGAATTTTGATGCAGACATGAAAAAAGAAGCGGAAGAGAAAATTAAAATGCGAATTTTACAAGCACGGGAAGAGCGTGCGAAAGTATTAGCAGACGAACAACAAAATAAAGAAGACCTCAAAGAAGAGCTAATCCTACAAAGTCAGCTTAAAGAGGAGAAGCTCAAAAAAGATAGAGAATTACGGGAGTTTTGGGATTAAATATGGAGTTAGTCTATGATGTGTTAATAATAGGCAATGGTGGCGCAGGACTTAGTGCTGCCCTTGAAGCAAAAAAGTACTCGGATAATATTATTGTAGTTTCAAAAACTACGCCAACTTCATCTCAAACATCTCAAGCACAAGGTGGTATCAACGCTGTTTTAAACTCTCAAATAGATTCAATATCAAATCATATAGGCGATACAAAAAAAGCAGCTAATCAAATTGGAGATAATGAGACCATTACATATATGTGCGAAAATGCGGCAGATACTATAAAATGGCTTGATGATTTAGGGGTTCCATTTAGTAGAGATGAAAACAATACTATTAAAAAAAGAAACTTCGGTGGTGCTAGTTTCCCTAGAACTTGTTATAGTAGTGATTATACTGGTCTTAAAATTCTTCATACACTTTATGATACTTGTTTAAAAGAAAATATTACATTTATTGATGAGCATTTAGTTTTAAATTTTATAAAAGATAACGAAAACAATACGATAAAAGGTATCACGGTACTTAATATTTTAGATGGAGTAATTTCCCAAATATTTGCAAAATCAATTATTATCGCAAGTGGTGGCTATGCTGGACTTTATCACAATTATACTACAAATTCTACTGCAACAACTGGAGAGATTTTAAATATCGCTTTAAATATAGGATGTGAGTTAGAAAATATGGAATTTGTTCAATTTCATCCTACAAGCCTAAAAGAAAGTCGAATACTTATAAGTGAAAGTGCCAGAGGAGAAGGTGGCTATTTAATTGATCAAAATGAAAATAGATTTATTGATGAACTAAAACCTAGAGATGAAGTATCTCGTGCAATATATACTAAAATAGAAAAAGGAGATAAAATCTATTTAGATTTACGGCATTTGGGTATAGAAAAAATTAAAGAAAGTATGCCTCAAGAGTACAATATAATTTATGATTTTACTAGATTAAAACTTGAAAATGATTTAATAGAGATTACTCCCTCTGCTCATTATACAATGGGTGGAATAAAAGTAGATATTAATTCAAAAACAAATATTAATAATCTTTTTGCCTGTGGGGAATGTGCATCAAATAGAGTACACGGAGCCAATAGACTTGGGGGTAACTCACTTTTAGAAATTATAACATTTGGAAGAGTTGCAGGTAAAAATGCAGGTTTAAATACACATAATATTACATCCTTTAATACTAAAGACTATCAATTATTGCTATTGGAAGAACAAACAAAAATAAGTAATATCTATACACAACCTAATACTATGAACTTTCAAGATATCAAAATAGAATTAGGAAAACAGTTATTTAATAATGTTGGATTATATAGAGAAGAGAAAAAGCTACAATCTATATTAGGTAAGATAAAAAAGTGGATTGTCAGTACCAAAGATATGGGAATAACTGATAAATCTACTATTTATAATACTGATTTAAAAGAGTATATTGAATTTAAAAATATGTTAGATTTATCTTTAGTATTAATTACTAGTGCATTAAATAGAAAAGAAAGCCGTGGAGCACACTATCGTATAGATCATTTAGAATCGAAAAAAGAGTTTGAATGCTCTTCAAAAGTAAGTAAACTCGATAATAATTTAAAGGTAGAATTATGCAAATAAAGATTTGTGACATTTTATATACTTTAGAAGATAAAAAGGAAAGTAACCAAAATTTATTATCTATATTGTTTACCATTAAACACACTACAAATAGAACATTATCCTTTAGAAGTGGTTGTAAAAGTGGTGTTTGTGGTAGTTGTGCCGTAGTAGTTAATGGAGTAGAAAAGTTAGCTTGTAAAACAATTGTAAAGGATAATGATACTATTACTCCACTAAAAAACTTACAAGTTATAAAAGATTTAGTTGTTGATATTAAGAATAAAAACTTATCCCTTCAAAAATCACATGCACAGCTTCAATCAAAAAGCAAAGAGATAATTTCTATTGAAGATGTAAAAAAGATTGATAGAGAATCAAATTGTATTTTATGCAATAGTTGTGTAAGTGCTTGTCCCGTATATTATTTAAATCCAAATTTCATAGATCCTTTTGCACTGATGAGAACTTACCGTTATGTTAATGATGTAAAAGAGAACAATATAATAACTAAACTTGCTGCAGTCCAAGATAATGGTATTTGGGATTGTACCTTGTGTGGTAATTGTAATATGGTTTGTCCCTCACATATAGATATAAAAGGGGATATAGAACAGCTACGAAATAAATCAGCTCAATTTGGATATAATAATCCAAATATAAATATAGGTTTTAATACAAATTTAGATTTTGGATTTAACCCTAATAACTTTTAAAGGATAATCATAATGGATTTTGATAGAAACATAAAAATACTTTACGTAGATGATAGTTCAACAATAAGAGAAATGGTAGAAAGTTCACTCATTGAAATTGGATATATGAATATTCAGGGAGCAGAAGATGGTGTAGAAGCACTAGCATTAAGTGTAGAAGAAGATTATGATTTTATTATTACGGATATCAATATGCCAAATATGGATGGAATTGAACTAATACAAAAATTAAGAGACACACTTGATTATATGACTACACCAATTATGGTACTTACAACAGAATGGAGTACTCAAATGAAAGAAAAAGGGAAGCAAGCAGGAGCAACATCTTGGATTGTAAAACCTTTTGATACAAAACTCTTACATAGAGCAATCTTAGAAACAATAGAAAAAGTAAACGACTAAATAAGGAAATAACATATGGCAATAACAAGATTTGCACCTAGTCCAACAGGATATCTACACATTGGAGGATTACGAACAGCACTTTATAGTTATCTTTGGGCAAAAAAAACAAACGGTGAATTTAAATTAAGAATAGAAGATACAGATAATGCAAGAAATAATGAAGATGCAGTAAAAGCAATCTTAGAAGCATTTGAATGGGTAGGTATGCCTAGTGACTGTGAAATTGAGTACCAATCAAAAAGAACAGATATTTATAAAAAATATATCACTCAACTTCTTGAAGAGGGCAAAGCATATAAATGTTATATGAGTAGAGATGAACTTGATGCTTTAAGAGCAAAACAAGAAGCAGCAAAAGAGAATCCAAGATATGATGGTACTTGGAGACCAGAAGAGGGTAAAGTATTACCACAAATTCCTGCTGATGTTGAACCAGTAATTAGAATTAAAGCTCCAACTTCTGGCGCTATTTTATTTGAAGACGGTGTAAAAGGTTCTATGAAATTTGAAGCTAATCAAGTTGATGATTTTGTAATTGCTCGTGCTAATGGAATGCCTATTTATAACTTTGTTGTTGCTATTGATGATCACTTAATGGGAATGACAGATGTCTTAAGAGGTGATGATCACTTATCTAATACTCCAAAACAAATCGTTATTTATAATGCTTTAGGTTTTGATGTACCAAAATTCTATCATATGCCAATGATTAATAATCCATCTGGAAAAAAACTTTCTAAAAGAGACGGTGCTATGGATGTTATGCAATATAAAAGAGATGGTTATTTACCAGAAGCATTACTTAACTTTTTAGTAAGATTAGGTTGGTCAAATGGAGATCAAGAAATTTTCAGCATGGATGAGATGCTTGCACTATTTGATCCAAATAATATCAATAAATCAGCATCAGCTTATAATGCAGAAAAACTATTATGGTTAAATGCACATTATATTAAAAATGTACCAAATGAAAGACTTATTCGAGATTTAAGATTTCATGAGTGTGAGATAGAAGGTCATGATAAAAAAGAGATGGTATTAGACTTATGTAAAGAAAGAGCCAATACTTTAGTAGAATTAAAAGATGCAATTACAAATATTTTAGATATTCCTAGTTCTTACGAAGCAAAAGGTTCTAAAAAGTTTGTAAAAGAGGGAACTATAGAGATGCTACAATCTTATATCACTCTACTTGAACAAAACAATACTTTACATACGCCTGTAGAGATTGAAGCGATAACAAAACCATTTATTCAAGATAATGGATTAAAATTTCCTCAACTCTTTCAACCTATAAGAATAGCACTAACTGGTGGAACAAATGCACCTTCTGTATATGATATCATTGCTGTATTAGGAATTGAAGAAACAATAACTAGACTTAAAAATGCTATTGATGTAAACTTTGGCAAAGAGGAAGTTTAATAATGATTACAATTTGGCACAATAATAGATGTAGTAAATCAAGAGAAGCAAAAACGATTTTAGAAGAATCAAATCTTGAATTTGAGGTATTTGAATATCTTAAAAATGACTTCTCTAAAGAGGAATTACTAAGAGTTATGGCTCAACTTAAAATATCTGATGTAAAAGATATGTTACGACATAAAGAAGCAGAATACAAAGAGCTTAACATTGCTAATAAATCTCAAAATGAGATACTTGATTTAGTAGTACAAAACCCTAAGTTAGTCGAACGACCTATTATTATCAAGGATAATAAAGCTGTAATAGCTAGACCTATGGAAAACCTTATAAACTTATTAGGATAACAGATGAAGAATAAAAAATATTTTCTTAAAAAGATATCAAATTATGCAATTGTTGGTGGTCTAGGTGCAACATTAATCACTTCAATGACAGGATGTGAAGATAAGAATGCAAATGGTCAAAATGGTCAAAATAGTAATACAATAACAAATGCAAGCCAAAAGCAAGGTGCTTTTGTAATCGTTGAAAAAAATCCTCAAGGTGGATACCAAATAGTAGATGAATTTCCAAGTAGTAAAACAACAATTGTTTTGCGTGAAAATGGGAATGAAAGAATTTTATCACAAGCAGAAGTTGATCAATTAGTAGCACAAGAAGCTAAAAAAATTGATAATGGAACTTCAAATCTTACAAACCCTCAAAATGCACAAATGAGTGGTGGGGGTATGGGTCTAGGAGAAACTATTCTTGCATCTGCTGCTGGAGCAATGATCGGAGCTTATATTGGAAATAAACTTTTTAATAATAGTAACTATCAAAGTCAAAGAAGAACAAGCTATAAATCACCATCTACTTATTCAAAAAGTGTTAATAGCTTCAATAAAGCAAAAACATCATCTACTTCAAAATCATCTACTAGTACTAAAAAAAGTGGATTTTTCGGAAGTAGTAAAACTACTTCATCAAGAAGTTCTGGTGGATTTTTCGGAGGATAAAAATGAATTTAAAAAAACTTGAACCGTTAACGAAAGAATACCTAGAATCTATAGGTTTTACATGGCATACAGATACAGATGAAACATCATATGTAAGTGATGAAATTGTAAGTATCACAGAAGCTGAGGCTGAGGCTTATTATGAAGCAACAAATGAGCTATACGATATGTTTTGTGAAGCAGGTCAACATGTAATAGATAATAATCTTTTTCATGAACTAGACATCCCGTTTAACCTTGTCGAGATTATTAAAGACTCTTGGGAAGATAATGTACACTGGCATCTGTATGGAAGATTTGATTTAGCAGGTGGACTTGATGGTCATCCTATTAAATTAATCGAATTTAATGCAGATACACCTACTGCATTATTTGAAACAGCAATAGTTCAATGGGCTATGTTAAAGTTTAATAACCTAGAGGAATCAAGTCAATTTAACTCTTTATATGAAGCTATTAAAGATAACTTTAAAAGATTTGTCACTTTAGATAGTGATTTAGAAAAATTTGAAGAACATTATGAAAAACTTGATTGGAAAATTCTTTTCTCCTCAGTTGCGGGAAATGATGAAGAGGAAAATACAACAAAACTTTTACAACATATTGCAAGTGAAGCTGGATTTAAAACAGATTTTTCTTATATCCATGATGTAGAATTTTCTAATGATGGAATATCAAAAGATAATGAACTCTATGAATTTTGGTTTAAGCTTATCCCTTGGGAAGATATAGCGATTGATGAAGGAGAATTAGCCGTAACATTAACTGAAATCATTTCCAATAAAAAAGCTATTATTGCTAATCCTGCATATACTTTACTCTTCCAAAGTAAAGGTATCATGAAAATTTTATGGGATTTATACCCAAATCATCCACTGTTATTAGAAACATCATTTGAACCATTAGAAAATGCTAAACAGGTAGAAAAAATGTGTTTTGGTAGAGAAGGTGCAAATGTTGCAATTGTTAATGCAGATAACTCTTTAGAAACTAAAACAGATGGTCCTTACGAAAACTTTAAACCTATTTATCAAGAATATGCTGAGTTTCCAAAAGATGAAAATGGTGACCATTACCAAGCTGGTGTATTTTATTCTTATGAAGCTTGTGGTTTAGGTTTTCGAAAAGGTGGCGTAATTTTAGATAATATGTCAAAATATGTAGGACATATTGTAGAATAAAAATGAGGATATAAAGATAGACTTAATCGTTTATCTCTTCCCATGTTCCATACATATTATCTATATCATTTATAACATCTTGTTGTACATTATGATATCGTAAGTATGAAACTATATTTTGATAATGGTCATTATCAAACTCCATAGTTACATTATTTTCATCGCCATACACTCTTGCAATTGCAGGTTTGTATAAGTTTCTTATTTTTAGTCCACCTACATTTAAGTCTGTTTTATAATAAGCAACTATCTCTCTTTCATCTTTTAATGTTCCTAATAGTCCTGAAAGTGATACTATCTTTAATGATTCAATATTTTTTAGATTTCTTATATCAAATTTTTGATTTTTTAAAGGTTTACCCTCATCATCTATTTTTAACTCTATTTTTACAGAAAAATTTTCTTTTTTTTCTATACTATTAAAATTTAAAGTATACTCTTTTGAAAACAAGGAAGATATCAATCCTAAAGTTAATAATATTTTTTTCATTTTTTAAAATCCTCATAATTTAGTAAATTTTTCGATATAATAGTATCATAAAAAGGTATAAAATGTTAAATGATCAAAATTTTATTAATATCGCAAAAGAGATATCTAGTGCAAGCAAATGTGTCTCAAAACAAGTGGGTGCTGTTATAGTAAAAAATGGCAGAATTTTAAGTACTGGATACAATGGTACACCAGCTGGATATACAAATTGTTCAACACATTGGGATGGAGAGTATACAAAAGAGCATCACGATTGGTCAAAAACATATGAAATCCATGCAGAAATGAATGCTATTATTTGGGCAGCAAGAGAAGGAATCAGTATCGATGGTGCTACAATTTATGTTACACTGGAACCTTGTAGTGACTGTAGTAAAAATTTAATTGCTAGTGGTATCAAAAGAATTGTATATGATAAATCTTATGAACATACAAATTCTGATATTGTAACAAAATTTATAAAAGACAATAATGTGAGTATAGAAAAACTTGACGATTCCAACAAATAACGAATTTTATTCTGAATCTTTAAAAGAGTATGGTGTATCAGCTCAAGGTGTACGATGGAATAACAAACACAGTCAATATAAAAGATTTGAAGCAATTACGAAAAGAATGAAAAAAGAGATTGCTGTTTCTACTATTGTTGATGTGGGTTGTGGATTTGGAGAATATTTTGAATATCTAAAAACAAATAAAAAACAACCCTTGAAATACATTGGTATTGACTGTGAAATAGATATGATAAATATCTGTAAAAAAAGATTTCTAAATGAAGACTTTTATTTAAGGGATGTTTTAAAAGATGAACTTTTTTATGGAGATTATTTGATATCAAGTGGTGCTTTAAATATATTAGAATATGATGATATTGATCTTTTTATTTCCAAATGTTTTGAATATTCACGAAAAAGTTTTATTTTCAACTCATTGAAAAATTTAACATTTAATAATATCAAACAGTATGAAATAGTCGATATATGCAAGAAGTATTCTCAAAATATATCGGTTTTTGAAGGTTACTTGGATAATGATTTTACTATTGTTATGGTAAAATAATTTTTTACATTAAGGGATAAATTATATGAATAAAATTATATTAGGTGTTATTTTCACCATTATGAGCTTACAAGCTGGATTAGTAAACGCAATTGCAATTACTGTAAACGAAACTCCAATAACTCTATACGATATTGATAAAGAGGTCGAAACTAAAAAAATTTCTAAAAATGATGCTGTATCACAATTAATTGATAAAATTCTATATGATCAAGAATTGACGAAACATAATATAAGTGTTGATATTTTTGATGTTGATAATTATATTGAAAAATTGGCTGCAAGCAATAAAATGAATGTTTTAGATTTTAAATCCCTTGTACGACAACAACAAAATTATGAACTTTTTAAAGATTCAATAAAAAAACAACTTCTTCATCAAAAACTCATTGCCAAAATTGCTGGAGGAAAACTTAAGATTGCTACGGAACAAGACTTGAAAATATATTATGAAAATAACAAAGAACAATTTAAAATTGCTGATACAATTGATGTAGTTGCTTATGTTTCTAAAAATAAACAAGAATTAAATAAACTCAAAAAGAATCCAATGCTACAATCAAGTGATATAATAATGCAAGATATTACAATGAAACAAAATGAATTAAACTCACAAACAAAGTATATTTTAAATTCAACAAAACAAAAACAATTTAGTGCAATTTTTGCACAAAATAAAAACTATAATATGTTTTATGTAAAAGAAAAAAAAGATATCTCAACAATAACATTCGATAATATAAAAGATAAAATATTTCAGGTAATAATGAAAAAAAGAGAACAAGATTATCTCAAAGAATATTTTGAAACATCAAAGATAACTGCTGACATTAGAGTACTTAGATAAAAAGAGCTAAAAAAATATATCAAATCATCTAAAGATGTTCTGTGATATAATGATAAAATAATAAGAATTAAGGAAACAATATATATGTTTGAAACAATTATAGGTTTAGAAGTTCATGCTCAGTTAAACACAAATAGTAAACTGTGGTGTAATTGTGCTACTAGTTTTGGAGAAGTTGCAAATACAAATGTATGTCCAACATGTTTGGGATTACCAGGAGCTCTTCCTGTTTTAAATAAAGAAGCGGTACATAAATCTATCCAATTAGGAACTGCAATCAATGCAGTGATAAATAAAAAATCTATTTTTAATAGAAAAAACTATTTTTATCCTGATTTACCAACAGGATACCAAATATCTCAATTTGAAGTACCAGTTGTAGGACTAGGAAAAATTGAGATTGATTTTGAAGATGGTACAAGTAAAACTATCGGAGTAACAAGAGCCCATTTAGAAAATGATGCAGGGAAAAGTTCTCATGCAGGAGACCACTCAAAAGTTGATCTAAATAGAGCTGGTACTCCACTACTTGAAATCGTATCAGAACCAGATATGAGAAGTGCCCAAGAAGTACTTTTATACCTTAAAAAACTTCATTCAATCGTAAGATACATCGATATTTCTAATGCAAATATGGAAGAGGGAAGTTTTCGATGTGATGTTAATATCTCTATACGACCTAAAGGTGACGAGAAACTTTACACACGATGTGAAATCAAAAATATGAATAGTTTTAAAAATATAGAAAAAGCAATTCATTATGAAGTACAACGACAAAGAGAAGCCTGGGAAGATGGTGTTTATGAGCAAGAAGTAGTGCAAGAAACAAGACTTTATGATGTAAACACAGGTGAAACAAGATCAATGAGAGGGAAAGAAGATGCAGCAGATTACAGATATTTTCCAGATCCAGATTTACTTCCACTTATCATCACAGATGAAATGATAGAAAAATATTCAGATATCCCAGAACTTCCTGATGCTAAAAAAACAAGATTTGTAAACGATTTTGGACTAAAAGCTTATGATGCAGGTGTTATTTGTAGTACAAAAGAGATGGCTCAATATTTTGAAGAGATGATGAGTTATGGTATTAGTGGAAAGTTAGCTACTACATGGCTTACTGTTGAATTACAAGGTCGATTTTCAGAAGGTATGAATGTAACTACATCTCCAGTTGATTCAAAAAAACTTGGAAGTCTAATTAAAGCTATAGAAGCTGGTGATATTTCTGGTAAAGCTGGTAAAGAAGTACTTGATTATTTAATGGAAAATGATGTGTCAGTTGAAGAAGTTATTGAAAAACTTGGTCTAAAACAAGTAAGTGATGATGGAGCTATTTTAGTGATTATTGATGAAATTTTAAATGCAAATCAAGATAAAGTAGAACAATATAAAGCTGGTAAAGAAAAAATGTTTGGTTTCTTTGTAGGTCAAGCTATGAAAGCATTAAAAGGTGCGGGAAATCCACAAATCATCAACAAACTTTTAAAAGAAAGATTGGCGTAAAATAATTATGGATATAAATTCTATTTGTGTTATAGGAGCAGGGAAATGGGGACAAGCATTACACTATTCTTTAAACCAAAAACAAAAATGTCTTATCACAAGTAGAACTAAAAAAGATATAGAAAATTTTGTATCTTTAGAAGAGGCTTTAGATTGTGAATATCTCATCATAGCAATCCCTTCTCAAAGTATACGAGAGTGGTTAACAAAAAATTTCAAATACTCAGGGCAAAAAGTTCTTGTAGCTGCAAAAGGTATTGAAGCTAATACCGGAGCTTTTTTACAAGAGATTTATGAAGAGTTTGTTCCTAAAGAAAATCTTGGGTTTATCTCTGGTCCTTCATTTGCAAGTGAAGTTATAGTAGGACTACCTACAGCATTAGTTATTAACTCTACATCAAAAAAGTTTTATGATGAATTTTATGGATTTTTTCCAAATTTTATTAAGACATACTATAGCAATGATGTTATAGGTGCTGAAATTTCAGGTGCATATAAAAATGTATTAGCAATTGCAAGTGGTATTTGTGAAGGATTAAACTTAGGTCAAAATGCACGAGCAAGCTTAATATCTCGTGGTCTTGTAGAGATGAACAGATTTGGACAACACTATGGGGCTAATAAAGATACCTTCATAGGACTAAGTGGTGCTGGGGATCTATTTTTAACTGCTTCAAGTACATTAAGTAGAAACTTTAGGGTTGGACTAGGTTTAGCTGCTGGCAAGTCCTTAGAAACTATATTAAATGAATTAGGTGAGGTGGCTGAAGGTGTAATGACATCACAAGCTATATATAAACTCTCACAAGTAAATAATATATACACACCTATAGCCAATGAGGTTAAACTTATTCTTGAGGGGAAAAACCCACAAGATAGTTTAAAGGATTTATTAAGTAGTTAAGATACTCACTAACTTAATAAATCTTTATTTTTTTCATTCATTGTAAAAGCATTCATTGATCGTGATACTTGATCTTCTTCAATCTCTTTTTTCTCAAAATATTTTTCTACAGTTGCAGTTGGATTTAAAAATAAAATTGACTCATCAATCACAATTTGAAAAATAGCATATAAAGGAATTGTTACATGCGAACCAAAGTTTTCACTTCCAAAACCTGCTTCAAATGTAATCGTCTTTTCCGTTAAGACTATAGATTCATAAGTATAATTAGAAAGTGTAAAAAGTGTAAAGTGTGAGAAGTTAGCACTGATTGATTCTGGCATTTCTGGATTAAAATCGACACCTTTTATATTTGCTGTGATAGAAAACTCTTCATCTTTGTTAATAAGATACTCAATAACTTCAAATATTTGACCTGATAACATCTCTCTATAATTTATATCTTCTACTATATTAAATATCATTTATTATCCTTTTTTACATACAAATATGTATTTATCACATTCTTCATTACTATGAAGATTTAAGTTTATTATATTTTCTACTTCAAAACCAACATTTGTTAAAATAGTCGTTAATTCATCATTATTATAACAAAATTGTTCTATAGTTCCCGAGTGTTTTGTGTATTTATTTTCTTTATCTTCTTGAGTAAAAAGTGTTATATCTGTATACAAAACATTCTCTTCAAAATTTGCATCTATTGCTATAAACTTATCCTCTAAGTCAATGTTTAAAGTACCTTGTGCAATAGTATCAAATCCATATAAACTATTTATATCAAAGATAAAGTATCCTTTATTATTTACTACATCATAACAATTTTTCAGAAATTCTTTGATATGATTATTTGGGATATAGTTAATAACATCAAATGTAGCAGTAGCACAATCAAATGTTTCTTTTACTTCTTTAACATCAATACATTGAGCATTTGTACCTTTTGATACAGCGATTTCTACTTGTTTTGAGCTTAAATCTACTCCAAAAGTTTTTATACCATTTAATCCCATAATATGACAAAATTCGCCCTGTCCACAACCTATATCGATAAGTGTTTTAGGTTCTTTTGATAATACAGTATGTCCTATAGTCTTATAAAGATAGTGTACTTCATCTTCGAAATCAAGATACTCTTCTATTATTGCATATAAATCAAGTGCTTGCAAGCTGTTCTCTTAAATCTAAGATTTCTGTTTTTTGATTATAATAAGAGTTTTTATTGGAGATTAAAAATACACTTGATTGCATAATAGTATCCCCTACTTCTAAACCATTTTGTTTCATTGTTTCTCCAGTTTCTACAATATCAACAATACAATCTGCAAGTCCAACTAATGGAGCTAATTCAATAGAACCATATAATTTTACAATATCAACTGCCATTGCTTTACTCTCAAAAAATCTTTTTGCTATAGTTGTGTGTTTTGTCGCAACTGTAATTTTTGATCTTGACCAATCAATTTTGTCGCCCGCTTTTAAACCAATTGCAACTTTACACTGTCCTATTTTTAAATCTAATAATTTAATCAAATCATATTCTTTTTCTTCAAGAACATCAAGTCCAACCACACCCAAATCAGCAGCACCATGCATTACATATGTTGGTACATCTTGATTTCTAACATTTAAAAATGTAAATCCTGCTTTCTTAAGTATCAGTTTTCTATCTTCAAAAACGAATTTTTCGTCAAATACTTTTTCAAATTTTTCTAATGTTTGCTCCGCTATTCTACCTTTTGGTAGGGCTATTGTTAACATCTATTTTCCCTTTTTCTTTTTTTTGATTCTTTTATAATTTTTTTCATACTGTTAAATATCATATTTGTTTTATATTTTACAGGGATATCTAGAAAATAGTTTTTAAGTAAATCCTTATCTCCACCAGTAAAATAAATTTTTGTTTTATACTTTTTATACTCTTTGATAATAGGCAAAGTTATCGCACTAAATATAGCATAATTGATAGCATCATTCGTTGATAGTGGAATTTTATCTAAATTTGTGTTT
>Ga0193955_1000976_pt1 | contig 14346 bp, 10 predicted proteins | sample BB_6_MG_FD_140343 | JGI IMG/M metagenome (GOLD analysis project Ga0193955, IMG submission 140343) | Microbial mat bacterial communities from the Broadkill River, Lewes, Delaware, United States - BB_6_MG | ecosystem: Environmental > Aquatic > Freshwater > River > Microbial mats | place: USA... | reverse complement strand
TGCCAAAGAATTCTCATCAGGCATCTTATTCACTAAACCTTAGAAGACAAAAACTTGCCCTCCCAAAGTCGCGAAAGCATTGGCCTCATCACTGTCAATCAAATGAGTCTGAACTCTCATATTGGTCGATAAATTTATAGCAAACGATAGATTATCAGCCAGATTTTGTAACTGTAGCTCCAGTGCCTACTGTTCCTGACTCATCTCTCGCTGAAAAAGGAGTAAGCGGTAGTATGCGATCAGCAAATACAATCAAAAGCACTATCGCCATTATGAAGATCATTAGGTAACTGGCAATAAAGGTCATCCATAGCCATTAATATTTAGCCATGCTTGAATGCATTATTTGTTAGGAAGAGTGCCTTAAAAGCACTACAAAATGAGATGTGAGCCAGTGTAGAGAAAGTTTAGCTCAGGCTTAACTGGCGAGGTCCTTACAAAAAATAAGCAACCGCCAGACTAAACCTGAGCTACTGCGATTACTCAGCGGTTTTAACTACATCCTTCGCTTGCTCCATCGCTGCCTGAGCGCCTTGCTCAACTCCAGCTTTAGCTTCTGAAGTCATCTCTGTAGCTGGTGCTGATACCTCTTTGATACCTTCAGCTGCCTTTTCTTTAGCCGATTCTACAACATTGGAGGTCGCTTCTTTTGTCGCTTCAACAGCGGATGATGCAGCCTCTTTTGCTCCCTCAACGGTATTGGTAGCCGCTTCTTTAGTGGCTTCTATCGCTTCGTTAGCCACGTCTTTTGCTGCATCGACCGTTTTAGCTGCTGCATCTTTAGTAGCTGCCATTGCATCAGCAGAAGCATCTTTTGCGCCTTCGACTGCTTTTGTTGCTGCTTCTTTAGCGCTATCAACTGCTTTGGTCGCGTTCTCTTTAACAGCATCCATTGCCGACTGTGTCGATTCAGATGCTTCTTTCGCTACTTCAGTTGCGGTAGATTGGGTTTCTTCAACGACTTTTTTAGCATCATCATTGTCGCAACCTGTTAATACAACAGCAGACGCTAGCATAGATGCCACAAGCAGATTGTTGAATTTCATCTTTTTTCCTTATCAATCAAAATAACGAGGTTTATTGAACATTACTCGCCCGAGTATAACCGCTCATTGCTTAACAAAAACTGGCTCTAATACTGCGGCGCAACATTTTTTATACGAATACATTTACACCTTTTTATCTCTCGCGATAGTTATTATCCTACTTTCATGACAACTTATATATTGCGCCCTTATCAACAGGAAGCCGTTGAGCGCACACTACAGCATTTTAGAAAAACAACCGAGCCTGCGGTTATTGTTCTACCTACGGGAGCAGGCAAAAGCCTCGTTATTGCTGAGCTAGCGCGCTTGGCAAAGGGTAAAGTCATGATACTGGCACACGTTAAAGAGCTGGTTGAGCAAAATCATGAGAAGTTTATCGCACTCGGTCGAGAGGCTGGCATATACTCTGCCGGACTAAAACGTAAACAAACCGATTACCAAATAACTTTCGCTAGCGTCCAATCTATCTCCCGTAACTTAGATTCCCTGATAGATCCCTACAGCCTCTTGATCATCGACGAATGCCATCGACTCAGTGAGGACGAAGATAGTCAATACCAAAAAACAATCGCTCATTTAAGATCACTTGATCCTGATTTACGCATCCTTGGACTGACTGCAACACCTTATCGACTCGGGCTGGGCTGGATCTATCAATACCATTACCATGGTTATATTCGCAGTGAAGATAGCAAGCCGTTCAAATTTTGCATTTACGAGCTACCGTTAAGATATATGATCTCCAAAGGTTATCTCACTCCTCCACTGTTAGAAGATGCCGCTATTGCACAATATGACTTTTCCGCTATTACCCCTGACCGCTTCGGTCAACTCCCCGAGAAGCCCGTCAATGAATTACTCACCCGGTGTAAGCGCGTCACTAACGCAATCTGCCAGCAAATTGAAGCGCTATCAGAGCACCGAAAAGGCATTATGATCTTCGCAGCTACGGTTAAGCACGCACATGAAGTTCTGAGTTACCTCCCTTCACAGAGCAGTGCGCTGATCACAGGAGAGACGCCCCCTGAACAGCGGGATCAGCTGATCCGCGATTTTAAGTCGCAGCACATCAAGTACCTTATCAATGTGTCTGTATTGACTACCGGGTTTGATGCACCTCATGTTGATATGATTGCCATACTTAGGCCGACTGAATCGGTGAGCTTATATCAGCAAATTGCAGGACGCGGACTCAGGTTAAGTCCTAATAAGACCGATTGCCTGATCGTTGATTATGCAGGTAATCAATTTAATCTGTTCCACCCAGAAGTGGGAACAGCCAAACCTAACCCAGACTCTGAGCCCGTAATGGTTTTTTGCCCTGCCTGCGAGTTTGGCAACACCTTTTGGGGTAAAAAAGACACCGACGGTAACGTCATTGAGCATTATGGGCGACGGTGCCAAGCCACTCACCTTTCTGAACAAGGAGAGCCTATCCAATGTGATTATCGCTTTCGATTCAAAAACTGTCCGTTTTGTAATGCCGAGAATGATATTGCAGCCAGAAACTGCCATCAATGCCATGAAGCAATCATCGACCCTGATGACCAGCTTAAAAAGGCACTCCAACTCAAAGATGCTCTCGTAATGCGTTGTGCTGGCATCAGTCTGGAGATTAAAGAGTCACGGGTTACTGTGATCTACCATGATGAGCAAGGCGAAACTTTACAGGAACGTTTTGACTTTGCTTCCCCCGGACAACGCCAAAAGTTTAATCAATTATTCGGAAGACGCTTTCAGCACGCCAGCAAGCCAATGAAGTTTAAAAAGGCACGCGAAGTTGAACAGCTCACGCATCATCTGACTTCCCCAGATTTCGTTATTGCACGCAAGAAAGGGAAATTCTGGCAAATCAGCGAACGTATTTTTGACTATGAAGGAAAATATAGAAAGGCCCATCAACTGTAACAGCGTAGAGCCTTATCCTAGATAACGACTAGAGAGATAAATTGCGGTTGCTGGCTTTTAGGAACTCTTTTTTCAGTTCTTCATAAGTATGTACGGCAGGAAACTGCGGGAACTCATCAATCACATTTTGCGGCGAATGGAACAGAATACCAGCTTCTGCCTGCATCAGCATCGTTGTGTCATTGTAAGAGTCACCTGTTGCAATCACACGATAGTTCAGTAATTGAAAAGCGCGCACTGACTGGCGCTTAGGATCGCGCTGACGCAAAGTGTAATCTGTGATACGCCCAGCCTCATCGACCTCTAGCTTGTGACACAGCAAGGTCGGATAACCCAACTGCTTCATTAGCGGTGCTGCAAATTCATAGAAGGTATCTGACAAGATAACTACCTGAAAGCGTTCGCGCAGCCAATCAATAAATTCGCACGCACCTTCTAGTGGCGTTAAGCGGCTGATAGTGTCCTGTATCTGAGGCAGTGTCAGACCATGCTCATCAAGGATTCGCAAGCGCTGTTTCATTAATACATCATAATCAGGAATATCACGCGTCGTCGCTTTTAGCTCTTCGATTCCCGTTTCTTCCGCAAATGCGATCCAAATTTCCGGAATTAAAACACCTTCCAGATCAAGACAGGCCAGTTCCACAAGCAACTCCTCAAACAATCATCGGCTTAATAAAGAGCAGGCAATTTAACCTGTTACTTCACTGCTTGCAATGCTGCCTCTGGTTTAGAAGTCCGGTAGTGTCTGATGTGCAAAAATCTCATCAATTTCAGCACGGTTGCTACAAGCCAGCACTTGCTGAACCACATCTTTTGTAAGGTGCGGTGCAAACTGCTGGATAAAATCAAACATATAGCCGCGAAGGAAGGTCCCTTTGCGGAAACCGATTTTAGTGGTGCTAGGCTCAAATAGATGGCTGGCATCCAAAGCAACTAAGTCTTTGTCTACGTCTGGTTCGTAAGCCATCGTGGCGACAATCCCAACACCTAGGTTCAATCGAACATATGCTTTGATGACATCAGAGTCCACAGCCGTAAACACAACCTTAGGCTCTAACCCTTCGCGCCGAAACGCATCATCCAACTTAGAGCGCCCTGTAAAACCAAATACATACGTCACGATGGGGTAATCAGCCACATCTTTAAGGGTAAGCTTGGACACCTGCGTTAACGGGTGATCTTTGGGTACAATGACTGAGCGATTCCAACGATAACAAGGCATCATAATCAGGTCGGAGAAATGCGCCATCGCTTCGGTAGCAATAGCAAAATCGACGGTGCCATCCGCTGCCATTTCGGAGATTTGCATCGGCGTACCTTGATGCATATGCAAAGATACATCAGGGTAACTTTTTATGAATTCCGTGATGGTTTTAGGTAAAGCATAACGCGCTTGGGTGTGGGTTGTTGCTACAGCAAGACTTCCTTTTTTTTCGTCACTAAACTCTTGCGCTACCTGCTTGATGCTTTCAACTTTCTGTAGAATTTGCCCCGCTACTTCAAGAATAGCCTCACCCGCTGGAGTTACACGCGTCAGGTGCTTACCACTACGAGCAAATACTTCAACCCCCAGCTCATCTTCCAACAGTCGAATTTGCTTACTAATGCCTGGCTGAGAGGTGTAAAGACTCTGGGCCGTAGCTGATACGTTAAGATCATGCCGCGCAACTTCCCAAATGTAGCGTAACTGTTGAAGCTTCATAGTGTCTCGCCCAGATATCTAAAACTATAAGTTATTATTAATACACACCAAAATATAACTGTAAAGAATAAGAGATGTTAATCATAATCTGGCGTTGAGACGCCTAATCTCTTCATCTTGCGTAATCATCCGCTTTTCAAGACTAGCGATACGCGACTGCAAACGCATCAGCTCTTCTTCCTTCTCCTTTAACTGCGTTCTTAACAAATTCTCTCTTCGACCCCAGTCAGAAGCAGCGTGCAATTGCTTTTGATTCAGGCGTTTGATCTCATTATCCAACTCTCGCCCTTTATCCTCTAAACGTTTTGTACGGTTAGTTTCAGCCAGCAGGGCAGCATTGCAACGAGCCAATTCACGACTTTGCGTGGTCGCGTCTTGTTTAAGGACCTTTAATTCCTCTTCCTGGCTACGGATTTGCGTGCGCTGCGTTTCAGTTTTTACATCTTTTTTTGCAAGCTCTGCTTTTTGATCATGAATCTCTTTTGTTAATGCCGACTCTTTTTTGCCAACCTCATCTCTGAGCTTTTCTAAGGCGTTTTTATAGTAGCGAACGTCTACATCTGCCTTGCTTACGACCTCTAATGCATGGCGTTGCTCATCTTTGATTCGCTGATCAAAGGTGCGCTTAGAGTCTTCAAACGCTTTGCGAAGGTGAGCCAGTTCATGCTCAACATTAGAGCGTATCTGTTCCTCTTGTTTGCGCTGTATCGTCTCAGAAGTTAGGCCACTTTTTAAAACTGACATCTCCGCTTCAAGAGACTTATTCTGCGTAAGCAAGTCCTCATTTTTCTTCGATTGCTCACGAAGACGGTTCTCCAACTCTTGTTGACGATACTGCATCTCTTTTGCGGTATCGTCTGATAAGCGACGGATTTCATCTACATTTTGGCCAATGTTCTTGCTCTCAAGCATCACCCGAGAGACAGCCTCCTCTACAGCTTGCTGCCAGATACGAGAAAACGCTGCATTTAATGAATCAGGTACATCCGGAATAAATTGCTCTTTATCAAAACTGATTCTCTGCTCAAGCTCTGCTTGCCATAACGCTAATAAGGGTTTTACTTCGTCAACACCCAACCCCGTTTCAGTACAAATAGCCTCAAGCGTTGGCGGGTTCCCCTTAGCCAACATTTGGTCTGCATACTGAAATACCTTACTTTTGATCATTCAGTTGTTCCCTGATACATACTATGTTTATCTGCAAGCGCATCAATCGCTTGTTTCAATGCAGGCTCCAAGGGCGCATGAACAAGCAGCTTTTCGCCTTCAGGCAACTCCACATCTAACGTTGCAGAGTGTAGAAACAGACGACGAATCCCTTGGGATTTCATAACTTTATTGATGGATTCAACCCCATATTTTTCATCACCGATTATAGGGTGTCCTGCAAACTGAGTGTGCACACGAATTTGGTGCGTGCGCCCTGTGACGGGTTTGGCCTCAACCAATGTAGCTTCTTGCCCAAAACGTCGTAAAACACGAAAGCGTGTTAACGAGGCCTTACCATCGGCCTGCACCTTTACGATACGCTCACCTGATTTAAGTTCATTCTTTCTCAAAGGCGCATCTACTTGATTGTTCCGCGTCTCCCACTTTCCAACTACTAAGGCATGATAAATTTTATTGACACGATTCTGGCGAAGCGCTTCATGCAAAAAACGGAGCATACTGCGTTTTTTAGCGATCATAATACAACCCGAGGTATCCCTATCCAAGCGGTGCACCAACTCAAGAAAACGCTCCTCCGGCCTGAGTTGCCGAAGCGCTTCAATTAGACCCAAATTAATACCACTACCGCCATGTACGGCCAATCCAGAAGGTTTATTTATAACGATCAAAGACTTAGACTCATAAAGTATAGAAGATGCCAACAAGTCTAATAAGCCCTGCCCTACCAATGGTACCTCATTTGGCTCAGCCACGCGGATAGGCGGAATTCTCACCAAATCTCCTGCCTGAATACGACCATCAGGTTTTATTCGCTTTTTGTTAACCCGAACCTCCCCCTTGCGTAACAGGCGATAGATCATGCTTTTAGGTACACCTTTAAGGGCGGTACGCAAGAAGTTATCAATACGTTGTCCTGCTTGATCGCTTTCAACTTCAATAAAACGAACTTTATTCGCAGGCGCTGGATGAGTATCTGACATAGGGGAAGTTATGTTCTCGATTGATGCGGTATAGGTTAACTGCTATATTGTAGCGTCGCCGAACGCTGTTGGCTTTAGCATTTTGTAAAAAAGGTGCCGGGGAAGCTGTAGAGACGTAATTTCTCACCTATCCGCCCGCCCGTGTACAGCATCGGTAATAATTATATTTTACAGTTTTATTTGAGAGTGCATAAACCCTTACTGAACACCCCTGCTGGGTACAGTCGGAGATGAAGACGCATTAACAGCCTGGAAACTACGCGTTTCACACGTAGACACAAACCCTTAGAAGAACAACATCGGCTGTTTCTTTCCTTCATCGCAGATGCATGACGCGCAGTACTATCATCTATAGCTACTGGCAACTTCACATTTGATCGGCATCGCATGACTGGACCGTGTAACGTTTTCACCAGGCGGATCGTACAGACGGAAGTGCACTCTCTATTAGCAGAGAACACTAAAAAAATGAAAAGAATGCTGATTAACGCGACTCAGCCTGAAGAGTTGCGTGTCGCGCTCGTGGATGGACAACGCCTTTACGATCTGGATATTGAGTCTGAAAGCCGCGAACAGAAAAAAGCTAATATCTACAAGGGCAAAATAACCCGCGTAGAGCCTAGCCTTGAGGCTGCTTTTGTTGACTACGGTGCAGAACGCCATGGTTTTCTCCCACTAAAAGAGATCTCACGCGAGTACTTCTCTCGTCAACCGGATCGAGGCAGCCGCCCAAATATCCGCGACGTTTTGAAAGAAGGCACAGAGGTTATCGTACAAGTTGATAAAGAAGAGCGTGGCAACAAAGGCGCTGCTCTGACAACCTTTATCAGCCTAGCGGGCCGTTACCTTGTTCTGATGCCTAACAACCCTCGCGCAGGCGGTATCTCTCGCCGTATCGAAGGTGAAGAACGCGCTCAACTCAAAGCCGCACTTGATGGCGTTACTATCCCTGACAAAATGGGCATTATCGTCCGCACAGCAGGTGTTGGCCGCAGTTCACAAGAACTCCAATGGGATCTGGACTACCTTAAAACCCTTTGGGATGCGATCAAAGAATCAAGCAACAAGCCTGCGCCTTTCCTGATTTACCAAGAAAGTAATGTAGTTATTCGTGCTATCCGTGACTACCTACGTGCGGACATCGGCGAAGTACTGATTGATCACGAAGAGGTTTACCAAAGCGCGTTGCAGTTTGTTCAGCAGGTGATGCCAACCTATGAGAACAAACTTAAGCTATATAAAGAGCAGATTCCTCTGTTTAACCGCTTCCAAATTGAGTCTCAGATCGAAACAGCCTTTGAGCGTGAAGTAAAACTTCCCTCTGGCGGATCCATTGTTATCGATCCAACAGAAGCCCTTGTTTCTATCGATATCAACTCTGCACGTGCCACACGCGGTGGCGACATTGAAGAGACAGCTTTACATACTAATTTAGAAGCGGCAGAAGAGATCGCACGCCAGCTACGCTTACGTGATATTGGTGGTTTGGTTGTTATCGACTTTATCGATATGACCCCCATCAAAAACCAGCGCGCAGTCGAAGACCGCCTGATGGACTCACTCAAACTGGATCGCGCCCGCGTTCAGATGGGCCGTATCTCTCGTTTCGGTTTGCTGGAGATGTCCCGCCAACGCCTGCGCCCTTCCCTCACGGAAAGCCGTGGTACGGTCTGTCCTCGCTGTAATGGTCAGGGCTCTATTCGCGATACAGAATCACTTGCGCTTTCTATTATGCGTCTCATTGAAGAGGAGTCATCGAAAGACCGCACTGCTCAGATTCGTGCGATCCTACCCGTTAGCGTTGCGACATTCCTGCTCAATGAAAAACGTCATGGGGTACATAACATAGAGCTACGCCATAATGTGCGTATCGTTATTGTTCCTAATCCAAACATGGAAACGCCGCATTACGAAGTGGTTCGCCTGCGTGATGATCACACCATCGCAACCACCAATGATGCTAGCTACACACTACAACAAGACGCCGAGCAAGAGATTGAAGAGATCAAACCCTCAGCACCGGTTAAGCGAGAAGAAGCCGCTGTTAAAAGCGTCGCACCTGTTGCACCAGCACCCGCTGAAACAACAACGCCAGCACCTGCGGTTAACAAGGCAACTAATTCTGTAGCGACACCTAAAGCCACTGATAAACCTACAGGCCTAGTCGGAAAAATTTTAGCGGCTTTAGGCGCAATGTTTGGTGCTGATGAAGCCGATAAAAAAGACGCCTCCAAGAGCGAAAGCGTAGAAAAAGCACAGCAAAAAAACGCTCGGGATAACGGCCGACGTAATCGTAAGCCTCGTCGTGATGGTAGAGACTCACGCAATAATCGTGATGCCGATCGTCGTCGCTCTAAAAAGCAAGATGAGGTGATCACTGTCACTCCAGAACAGGCACCGCAAGCCATTGGCACTGCATCAGCGGCCACTAAGCAGAGCGATCAGGACGATGATAAGGGCAACAAACGCCGTCGCCGTCGTACACGTCGTGGCAGTGAAGATAAGCAAGAGCGTAATGAAAACGCGACCTCTGAAGCAAAACAGGATCAGAGCGAGCAACAAGCAGACGAACCGCGTAGCCGAAACCGGGGCCGTCGTCGCCGTGGTAATGAGCGAACAGCTCAACGCTCTTTAGTCGAAGATTCTGAAGCGCTGAACCCTGTTGAAGCAGTGCCAGTCGCAGCAGTTGCGGTTGCTGCCGAGGCAGTTGAAGCCGTAGCAACAGAACAGCTTAGCAGTGAAAGCTCGCCAAAGCCCGAGACAGCCGAAGACAAAGCCGAAGCTGTAGCAGAACCTTTAGAGCCTGTAGCCACTGAAGAGAGTGATAGCTCATCTGTCGAAGCACAAGTTCAAACGACTGCTGACTCAGAAACAGCTGAAACAACGCAAGAGCCAACTGAGGCCGCACAGACCACTGATACCGATCTTATTGAGGAAGCGCCCTCAACGGTAGAAGCGGAAGCAACCACAGAAACAACCACTGAAGTGTTACCTGAATCCTCTGAAGAGGCTAGCCAGCCTGTTAATGATGAAGTCAGTACAGAAGAGGCTCAAAACATCGCAGAAGCAGTTGAGACTAGTGAAACAGCGCCAGAAGCAGAAGCAGAAGCAGAAGCAGATCAGGCTGTTCAAACTGAAGCGACAACTGAAGAAGCGGTAGAGCAAACTTCAGTTGAAACAACGGAAAACGAAAGCACATCGACCGAAGCCGAACCTTCAGATATATCTGAAGCGACACCTGAAGCGGCACAGCAAGAAGTCTCTGTTGAAGAGGAGCAGCCTGCTCCGCGCAGACGCCGCTCTCGCCGTGCAGCTAACGACCCTCGGGAAATCCGCCGTCGTGAACAAGAAGCTGAGAACGCCTCTACTCCAGAGTAACGCCTTTCTCGAAAACATAAAAAAACCGGCTCTAAGCCGGTTTTTTATTGCTCAGTCCCCACACTCAAACAAGCACTGAGCGAGGATTAGTCTAAGGACGATTAAACCTCAGCTAGCGCATCCACCACGTACTGAGGCAACGCAAGTGCACCCTGATGCATCTCAGGATTATAGTAACGCGACTTAAAGCCAGCTCTCTCAAACCGTGCTTGCAAGGTTTCCAAATCAACACGACGCAACTGCGCATTATCAGAGCCCCAAGCCAGCGTCATATTACCACCGATATAGGTGGGCACCGCTGCACAATAGAATGATTGGTCAGCAAAATAAGGGCTTAAACGACGTCGAGTTGTTTGCACCTCTTCAATTTGCATAAAGCTAACGCCATTTTGCGCAACAAAGACTCCACCTTCATTTAGGCAGTTTTTACAGCCTTCATAAAAACGGCTGCTGAACAGTACCTCACCCGGCCCTACCGGATCTGTACAGTCAGAAATAATGACATCGAATTTTTCAGTCGATTCACAGACAAACTCGATACCATCAGCAATAACGATATTCGCTCGTGGATCATCAAAAGCGCCATCAGAATGTTTAGGTAAATAGGTTTTACACATATCGATGACAGCCTGGTCAATCTCAACCTGCGTCACATGCTCGACTTCAGGATGTTTTAAGACTTCACGTAAAATACCACCGTCACCACCACCGATAATCAAAACACGTTTTGCATCACCATGAGCAAACAAAGGCACATGCGTTAGCATTTCATGATAAATAAACTCATCGCGCTCGGTTGTTTGGATAATGCCATCCAACGCCATCACCGTACCAAACTCCTGATTACGGAAAATAATCAAGTGCCAGGAATCAGTCTGCTGCTCAAACAGCACCTCATCAATCACAAAAGACTGACCATAAGTGTCATACAGTTTTTCTAAGTAGGAAGTCATCATCTCAACCCTAAATTAACCAAGGCGCTATCTTACCAATTTCTTTTCACAGTATTAAGGCATATTGCATCTCGACGTAAGATCACCGAGCATAGGCAGCTCTTTCATAAATAAGGATATACAGGTCGCTATGTCTATTCATCCCGATGCAGGCAAACTGTCTCCTGCCGATAGTTTGGTCAACATTCCTTCTCTTATTTCGGCGTACTATCGACTACAACCCAACATTAAACAGTTCCCAGCCCAACAAGTCAGCTTTGGGACTTCGGGGCATCGGGGCTGCTCATTTAAAACGACCTTCAATGAACATCATATCCTAGCTATCTGTCAGGCGATTGCTGAGTACCGAAAACAACACGGTATCACCGGCCCACTTTATCTCGGTAAAGATACTCATGCGCTTTCGGAAGCAGCCTTTCAGACTGCACTTGAAGTTTTGGCAGCCAATAATGTACGTGTGCGCATCCAAACTGGCGATGGTTATACGCCCACACCCGTTATATCCCATGCAATCCTCACTCATAACCACAGTCAGGAAGATACAGCTGATGGCATTGTTATAACCCCTTCTCACAATCCACCTGAAGATGGGGGTATTAAATACAATCCACCTAAAGGGGGTCCAGCAGATGAGGAGATCACCTCCTGGATTGCGCAACGCGCAAATCAACTCCTCGCTGATACGCTCTCGGGAGTCAATCGTCTTTCCGCTTTGCAACTACTCGATAACCCTTTAATCGAGCCGTTCGATTATATCAATCACTATGTCAACGACCTCGACAGTGTGATTAATATGCAAGCCATTTCTGACGCGGGGGTTCGCATTGGTGTCGACCCGATGGGTGGATCAGGTTTACATTTTTGGAAACCGATTGCCGATCGTTACAATCTGAATATTGAAGTCGTCAACGATAAAGTCGATTTCACCTTTGGATTTATGCCTAGGGATAAAGATGGCCGGATCCGAATGGATTGCTCATCTCCTTACGCGATGAGTAATCTGCTGGCACTCAAAGATCGCTTCGATATCTCAGTCGGTAACGATCCTGACTACGACCGCCATGGCATTGTCTGCGCATCGTCTGGGCTGATGAATCCTAATGCTTATCTTGCGGTAGCTATCGAGTATTTAGCCACCCACCGGCCCAACTGGCCAGATCATCTACAGTTTGGCAAAACGTTAGTTTCAAGCGCGATGATTGATCGTGTTGTAGCAGGACTTGGAAAAACACTCTGTGAAGTTCCCGTGGGCTTCAAATGGTATGTAGATGGCCTCTACAGCGGCGAGATGGCATTTGGCGGAGAAGAGAGCGCAGGTGCAGCCTTTTTACGTCGTGATGGTCGTGTTTGGACGACCGATAAAGACGGTATCATTCTTGCTCTGCTGGCCGCAGAGATACTGGCGGTTACAGGCAAAGATCCGCAGCAGCACTACGATAACCAAGTTTCCCGCTATGGCTTGCCTCGTTATAAACGTTTAGATGTTGCCTGCAGCAGTGAGCAAAAAGCGTTACTGAAATCGCTTAATGCAGAGGCCGTTCAAGGCGACACGCTAGCAGGCGACCCCATCACTAACATTCTCACCCATGCGCCTGGAAACGGTGCTGCCATCGGTGGTTTGAAAGTAGAAACAGCCAACGGTTGGTTTGCAGCCCGCCCATCGGGCACTGAAGATATTTACAAGATCTACCTAGAAAGCTTTGTATCAGAGGCGCATCTACAGCAATTAGAAGCGGATGCAAAAGCACTGGTCAACAGTGTGCTAGCATAACTTTGTCTTAACCGGCTCATATCACATGGGCCGGTTATAGCATTATGCTGTTGGCAATGAGCTATTCAGCCGAGACATAGTTAGAAAAATCACTATACCCTAGCTGCGCGCCACCAAATAAATAATCCGCCTTAAACTCAGCCAAAGGCCACCCTTGGCGAACCCGTTGCGGGTAGTCAGGATTCGCAATAAATGGTCGACCAAAAGCCACCAAATCAGCCAAATTCGCTTGAATAATCCAGTCCGCTCTTTCAGGGTCATAACCACCTGCGACAATGATAGTTTGCTTAAAATAATCACGTAACTCATGGCGAAATTGTTCAGGCACTTGGGGTGCATCATCCCAATCGGCTTCGGCTAAATGCAGATAACTCACACCTATACGATCTAATTGCCCCGCCACATATAAAATCGCTGGGATAATCTCTGGGCAATTCATCCCTCTCGCTGTGATATAAGGCGCTAAGCGAATACCGACTCGCTCTGCACCAATCTCATCGCTAATCACCTGCGCCACATCAATCAGCAGCTTCGCTCTACGTGCTATATCACCCCCATAGGCATCCGTTCGTACATTCGACGTGCTACGTAAAAATTGGTCTAAAAGATAACCATTGGCAGCGTGAATCTCTACACCATCAAAACCAGCAGCCATCGCGTTGATAGCCGCTTGACGGTAATCCTCCACAATCTCAACCATCTCTTCTAACGCGAGTGCCCGAGGTGTATGGCATTCCACCATGCCGCCTTGCCCCGTTTCATCAGCCACCCAAACCTGCGCTTCAGGATTAATTGCCGATGGCGCTACAGGAAGCTCCCCGCCATGAAACGAAGGGTGAGACATGCGCCCAACATGCCATAGCTGCAGATAGATCACTCCACCCGCCTGATGCACCGCTTCGGTGACTTTTTTCCAACCCTGAATTTGCGCCTCAGAGTGGATTCCTGGCGTAAAGCTATATCCCTGACCCTGTGGGGATATTTGCGTGGCCTCAGTGATGATCATGCCAGCTGACACACGCTGGGCATAATACTCAGCCATCATTTCATTAGGAATATTACCCGGTTGAGTCGTTCTGCAACGCGTCATTGGTGCCATAACAAAACGATTTTTTAAGACTTGCTGATTAAGCGGGTAGGCAGAAAACAGACTCATGATTCATCCTCTTATCAAATACGATTTGAGGTAGCCTAACCCGTCAATAAAACAGCAAAAACAAGAAAATAGAACTTTTAGTTTCAAATTTATTTTGATAATTCTATTAGCGCTTTGGCAATACCCAGTGAGGTCGTGGAAAGTGACACGTGTAACCGTTGGGGTAATGCAGCAAATAGTCCTGATGCTCAGGCTCTGCCTCCCAAAACTCACCGACTGGCTCTACCTCAGTGACAACCTTACCTGGCCACAGTCCTGAAGCGTCGACATCCGCTATCG
>Ga0193955_1000969_pt1 | contig 14417 bp, 14 predicted proteins | sample BB_6_MG_FD_140343 | JGI IMG/M metagenome (GOLD analysis project Ga0193955, IMG submission 140343) | Microbial mat bacterial communities from the Broadkill River, Lewes, Delaware, United States - BB_6_MG | ecosystem: Environmental > Aquatic > Freshwater > River > Microbial mats | place: USA... | reverse complement strand
CTACTTGGATATTCTTTCAATAAGATGGTTAAAAGACTTTTTAAAGTCTTTTCAAGGTGAAGTGATACTTATTACTCACGATAGAGAGTTTATGAATAGTGTTTGTACTCACACTTTAGGGATAGTTAGACGAAGTGCATTTATGATACCTGGTGGTACAAGAAAATTTTTCGAGCAAATTTCTGCAAATGAAGAACACCACGAAAAACAAAAAATAGCACAAGATAAAAAAATAAAAGACCTAGAAGAGTTTATCGCTAAAAATAAAGCTCGAGCTGCAACTGCAACACTAGCTCAATCAAAAGTGAAAATCTTAGAAAAAATGGAAATCTTAGAAGATATTAACTATGATGCAAATTTAGATTTTGATTTTAACTATAAAGAAACAGCAGCGAAGTTTTTAGTAGAAGTAAAAGATTTAAGTTTTGGATACACACCAGATAATGTACTATTTAAAAATATATCATTTGCTTTAACAAGAGGAGAAACTATAGGTATCATTGGTAAAAATGGTAAAGGTAAATCAACTTTATTAAATGCAATAGCAGGTGAACTAGAACCATTAAGTGGAAATGTAGACTTTCATCCATCGTGTACATTTGGACACTTTGGACAAACAAACATCTCACATTTAAATGCAAAAAATACAATCATGGATGAGATATATAGTGTAAATCATAAACTCCCAGAAGCAGTGATCCGAAGTATTTGTGGTCTTATGATGTTTTCTGGAGACAATGCTAAGAAAAAAATATCATTACTTTCAGGTGGTGAAAAATCAAGAGTTATGCTAGGGAAAATTATCGCTCAAGATGTAAACTTACTTTTTCTTGATGAGCCTACAAACCATCTTGATATAGACTCTATTGATGCTTTAACTGAAGCTATTAAAAGGTTTAATGGTTCTTGTATCATCGTAACACATAGTGAAGAACTCCTAAAAGCTGTGTGTGATAAACTTATCGTATTTAGAGATGATAAAGCTGAGTATTTTAACGGTAACTATAACGAATTTTTAGAACAAATCGGTTGGGAAGATGATGCAGGCGAGGAAAAGCCAAAAGTAGTAAAACCAAAAAGAAATAAAAAAGAGATAAGAAAACTACGATCTTTGATAGTAGCAGAAAAAAGTCAAGCTCTTAAGCCTATCAAAACACAAATAGAAGAGATAGAAGCTTTAGCTGATGCTCAAAAGTCTAAAATGCAATCAAAACTAAATGAACTCAACAAAGAACTTGACAGATTAAATTCTGAATTTGAAATAAGGATGAATGAGATTTAAATCAAATTCATCTTCTCTTATAAATTATATTTTTACTTCTTACCTGTAAGTAAAAATATAGGATATTCCCCATGTGGTTTACTAGATACACTTATCGTTTCTATTTTTAAATCTTTAAAGCCTACTTTTTTAGCAACTTTCAAAAACTCATCTTTATCAAAACCAAAATGAAATACTCCTGTATCACTTGTATGAAAACTTCCATCTTCTGTTTCTAAGTCAGCAAGCCCTATAGTGCCATTTTCATTTAACAAATCGTAGAACTTTTTAAATAAATCTTCTGTATCGTTGATATGATGGATAGTCATAGAAGAGATGATACCATCAAGGTTTGATAGTTTGTGTTTATATTCTTGAGAAGTAATATCTAGTTCTAGGACTTCTAAATCACATGCAAAACCATCTATTTTTTCTCTTAATACTTCGTTCATAGCAATAGACATATCAACAGCTGTTATTTTTTTTACATAAGGAGCTATCTCTTGTGTCAAAAGACCAGTTCCAGAACCAAAATCTAAGATACTCATATTTTTTGTATAGTTAATATTTTTTAAAATACCATCTGCAATATTTTGTACATTTGATACTCTTTTTTCATTCTCTTCATATTCTTTTGCTTTATGTGCAAAAAAGTCTTTTTTTTCATTCATATAAATCTTCTTTCTTTTAATATATAAATTATGATAACAAAAATCTTATGTAACTTAGTTGAGATACATATTTACTAAAGTAACTGTTCCACTTATGATAAACTGCACAGCAATTGCTCCTACAATTAGACCCATTATTTTTGTTATAACCGCTTGTCCAGTATGTCCTAAGTATTGTTTAATATAAATAGAGTTTCTAAATACAACATACACAACAAAAGCATTTACTAAAAAAGCTAAAATTATAGGTAAAATCTCCATAAAACCTTCACTATGCTCTTTTACAATAATAATCGTAGTAAAAATAGCAGGTCCAAAAATAATAGGGATAGCAATAGGAACGATTGTCATATCACTGCTACTTTTCTTTTGAAAATCATCATCTTCCTCTTCTTTTTTCCCTTGTATCATCTGAACTGCCATCATAATTAAGATGATACCACCCATTACTTTTATGGAGTTAATATCTATACCAAATATTTTCAATACAATATTTCCACCAACTAAAACAACAAAAAATGCGATAACTGCTGTTAAACTAGACTTGTAAGCTATTACTCGTATCTCTTGTTTTGTTACATTTTTATGTAAAATAGAAAGCACTAAAGCACTTGCTCCAAATGGGTCGATAATAGCAAAAAATGTTATTGTATGTTGTAAAAATAGTTCTATAAAATTTTCCATAAGATTTCCTTTTAAATATATAGAATAATAGCACTTAGAGATATTTAAATCTGCACTATTATTGTGAGCATAGTTATCTATTTGTGCTAATAAAGTTATCTTTTTGTGATATAATAAAATAGAAGGATACAGTGATGCACAAAAAAGAAACGACTCTTTTACATAGTAAATTAGCAAATAATATGATGAACTATATTACAAATAATATAGACTCAGATATTAACTTAGATGAACTCTCAAAAGATTTTGGTATCAGTAGGTACCATTTTCATCGTATCTTTAAAGAACAAATGGGGACAAATATTTATGAAACAATAAAATCTATCCGTCTACAAAAAGCATCAAACCTTCTTATTACAAATAGATATTCAACCATAACAGAAGTAGCAAATATGTGTGGATATAGCTCACAGACATCTTTTATACGAGCATTTAAAGCACGATTTGAACAGACTCCAAAACTTTGGAGAAATGGAGGATATAAAGAGTACTCAAATAAGATTTTATCAAGTTCACAAGCGGCTCGTTTATCACAAGCAAATTTTTCTCATCTGAAACCAAAAATAATAAAAACGAAACCTAAAAAAGCATACTACATCAGACAAAAAGGCTACAATCAAAAAGCTGTTCAAACATGGCAAAAACTAATGGCATGGGTATATACAAATGATATTAAAGCGTATGAACAAATTGCTGTATATCATGATAATCCTATTATCACTCCACTTGAAGAGTGTTATTATGTTGCATGCATAGCGGTGGATAAAGATGAAAAGTTAGAAAATACTAACCTTCCCTATTTTGATATATACAGTGTTTTATGTGCTGTATTTGAAGTTGAGGGGGAGTTTGGAGATATTCTGAAACTGATACAATGGGTGTATCATCATTGGTTACCAAATAGTGGATTTGAGACTACAACTTTTCCATCTTATTCTATTTTTGAAGAGAACCATTTTTTAAATGATGATGGAAAGTTTAAAGTAAAATATTATGTACCAGTTCGATATGTATAACGCAAAACTATATTTCTAAATAAAGAGCTAATTCATCTGCTAGCATAAAATCTTTTGCATAAATCATATTATCTTTGTGATTAATTTTATTTTCATCGATAAGTATCTTTATTTTTTGATTTACATTTTTATCTAATTTATTTATATCAACACCAACAATACTTCTAAACCCAAGTAAAATTCTTTCTACTAAAATATCTTCATCACTTAATTTTTCTATCTCTACATATTCTAATGGATTTTTTATATACTTATGTACATCTTTTTGAGTATATAATCTTTCGTTATTTATACAACCAACAGCCCCACTTCCGATTCCCAGATATTCTTTGTATTGCCAGTAGCCAAGATTGTGTTTACTTCGTGCATTCTCACCCTTTGCAAAATTAGAAATTTCATACTGTGAAAAACCCAATTTTGAAAACTGCTCAAACAAAAATCTAGCTAATTCTTCATTTTCAAATTGTACATTTTTTTTCTCAAAAAACTTCGTACCCTCTTCTATAATTAAACTATATGCACTTATATGATTTACTGGAAGATTCTTTATAATACTTAAATCATTCTCTAGTAATTCCTTATTATCCAATTGTGTATCATAGATAATATCACAATTTATATTTTCAAAACCAACCTCTTTTGCATGATTAATAGCTTCAATTGCTTGCGATTTATTATGATTTCTTCCTAAAAACTTCAGCTTCTTATCATCGAAACTTTGGACTCCAAAACTCACACGATTGATACCTATTTCATGTACCTCTTTGAGCCACTCTTTTGATGCAGAATTTGGATTTGCTTCTATTGTTATCTCTGCATCATCTATTAAATATGGCTGTACTATTTTCATCACTTCTTTATATTTTGATGCTTTTATTGTACTGGGTGTTCCGCCACCTATAAATATAGTTTCTATCTTTTTAGCATTTTTCTTTAGTTCATCTTTTAGCTGTATTTTTAAAGCCTCCATGTAATCATCTCGTAAACTATGTAAACTCGTATATGAATTAAAAGCACAATAAAAACATTTGCTATCGCAAAATGGTATATGGATATATAAAAGCATTTTTTTCCTCTAATATAATAATATTTTCGTATCATATCACTATTAGCTTTATGTTGCATTTGAAAAGATTAATTTGATTATTGTTAAGCAGGTATAAAGATGTCACTTAATAAAAAACGATTGATTAATTATTTATAATTCGATATTATTATGCAAGAAGAGTTTGAAGAATTTACTTTAGAATTAGAGAAAAAGAAAAAAACTAATTTACTCAAAAAAGTTCTTAACGCAACTCAAAAAGATATAATAACAGTCAATTTTAACCCAACAAAATGTTCAGAGATAGGGAAACTTGATTTTTTAAATCAAAATGAAATAGTTGGTTCATTTGCATAGACAGACATAAAGGTGTCAAATCTACATACTATTATTCTATAAATTACATAAACTAATTAATTAAACAGACATCAAAAAAAACAAGGAGATATACTAAAGTGACAAATGAACATTATAATAATTTATTGAAAAAATTTAAAAACTTAAAAATTGAAAATAGAAAGAAAAAAGACTTGGGTCTACATGATTATAGTTTAATAAATTCACTACTTAAAAAAAATAGAGAAGTAGAGCTACATTCAAATTTTATTTATTCGATGATTAATCCAAATTCAAAACATTATAAAGGGAATATTTTTTTAAAATATTTTATTGAATCAATGGGAATAACAGAAAATGAATTTGATATTACCAATGCTTTAGTCTATAAAGAAAAAGCTAAAATAGACTTAATGATAACTAATGGAAAGAAAGTAATAATCATAGAAAATAAACTTGATGCCCCAGACCAAAAACATCAAATTAGTAGATATATTAGATATATAAATGATAGTAAATATATTGACAATAGTGATATTTCAAATAATTTATATGTTGTTTACTTATCACAAACAAAAAAAGCGCCAAATAAATCACAAAATAGTTTTTATGGCTTTGAACTAGTTGATAATACTTTGATATGGCAAAATAAAGTTAAAAAACTTTCTGATGATACAACATTAGATTTAGAAACCGATTTAAAAATTAATTATCGAAGAATAAAACATAGTGATGAATTATATAAATGGATTGCGGAATCAAGAAGATGGCTTATAAATGAACAAAATAGTCAGTCATTAGTATATGCATTTGACGAATATGAAGAGATATTAAATAGATTAAAAAGTAATAGGAGAAAAATTATGGCACTTGATGAGTATACTCTTAGTTTAGAGGATAAAGAACAAAAAGAGATGTATGAATTTATGAGAGAGTCTCAAAGTAAATTATTAAACTATACATTAGAAAAATTGTGGATAGAGTTTGAAAAACTTTTTCCTGAAAATGAAAGAGAAAATATTACCATAAACGATCAAAAATTTAAAAAATTCAGCAAAAGTAATTTAAAAAATTGGCTTAATAAAGATGGAAATAGTAATAGCTATAGAGATATTGGATTTAGATATAGATTAGATAATAATAATTATATTTTTGCACTTGGAGTTCAACATGGTGCATTTGGACAGGAAAAAACTTTTGTATGGAAAAAGAATATTATTGAAAATATTAGAAATAAAAATATTTTTGATTTAATTAATGAAATAAAAGAAGAAATAACAAAATGTCAAGATTTAAATTAAAATGTCAATAAAGGATATATAAATTTATGAGCAATACAACAATAAAATCTAGAAGTCACGGGTGTCTCCCAATAATTAAACAAAAAAAGATACCTAGTAATTCAATACAAATACATTTAAGCGATCAAAGTGTAGATACTGATTTTTTTAATTTTTATAACTTTACAAATAATGATAAAATAATATTTTTGAGTTACAACTTTAATGATAAACAACTGGCAGAAAAATTTGATATGTTGGAAGATTACACTATTGAAAATAGAATAGAAAATAAAGACCCATTAAATGACTTAGAACAATATAAAAATCAAAAATATAATGGTTATGAAATAATAATTGAAGGAATTGACTTTTTATATATAAGTCAAAATTTCGATAAAATATTAAGTGACTTTAGAAAAGTAAGAAATGATACAGTTAAATACCATTTTAATATTGTAAATGTTCCTAATGATAAAAAGAAAGAATTTAGAGATATGATTAATAATAAAGTCTTTTTAACAAAAAAACATAAACCAAGAAAATGGAATGATTGATAATTTATCGTTGAGAAATAATATAGATATTTATAGTAAATATTATATCTGTCATGATAATTAAATAAAAATAGGAAAAAGATGAAACAAAATATTGCGGAACACTTTCCACAAATGTCAATAATAAAACAAATGAAACTAATCCAAATTAAACTTAAAGTTATGGGTATTGGTGGTGTAGGATGTAATGTGATGGATTATTATTTAGATAATTGTCGATTTGGAACACATCATATCATTGCAGCTGATTCAGATATAAATGTTGTTGAAAAAAGTAAGACACCATATAAAGTATTTTTAGGTAAGGATGATAAAGTTGAAGAGTTATTTACTAATACAGATATTATAATAATTTATACAGCACTTGGAGGAGCTACGGGAAGTCGTTTTACTCCAGAGATAATAAAAATAGCAAAAGAGTTAGATATATATTGTATCTGCATAGTATCCTCCCCTTATAATAAACAAAAGTTAGTAGAAGAATCAATTAAAGTGATAAAAGTATATGCTGATACTTCGATTATTATTCATAGTAATGGAAGTATCGAAGAGAAATTAATTGATGATGTTATAGGTACTTTAGCAGATAAAATACTTTTTGAAAAGGTTGATACATCTAATAAAATACTAGAATATAGAAAAAGTAATGTAAATTTTGTAGATTTGATTAATACATTTGTAAAAAAAGATAAAATATTTAATAATGAAAATATTGAAGTTATTTCAAAATAAATTTATAAAAAAGAAATACCTATGGAATATAAACATGACTAAGAATAATTCTTCAAAAACTTAAATAAATTAAACAAGGAATATCTAAATGACTCTATCTAAATCTCAATATATAAGAGGATTACAATGCCACAAATCGCTATGGCTATATAAAAATAAACAAGAATTAAGAGATACTCCAGACTCTTCACAAGAATCTCTTTTTAATACAGGTAATCAAGTAGGAGAACTAGCATGTAAACTATTTCCAAATGGTGTTGAAATAAAGTTTGCTAGTGATAATTTTGATGCAATGTTGCAACAAACAAAAGAGCTTATAGAGAATGGCTGTGAAGTGATTTACGAAGCAACATTTAATGAATCTGGTATATTCTCAATGGTAGATATATTAGTAAAAAATGGTGATGGATGGGATTTATATGAAGTAAAAGGAAGTACGCAAGTAAAAGAGTATCATCTAAATGATATATCAATACAATGGTACTCTATTTCTAAAGTACTTAATTTAAATAAAGCATATGTAGTTCATATCAATAATAAATATGTTAGAGATGGTGAATTAGATATAAATAAACTATTTACAATATCTGATGTAACAGATGAAGTACAACATAGACAATACCAAATTCCTTTTAATCTTCAAGAGATGTCAGATATGTTAGATGAAAATATGCCTGATATAGATATAGGTGGACACTGTGATAATCCTCATGGTTGTGACTTTAAAGGTCATTGTTGGAAAGAGATACCTTATCCATCAGTTTTTAATCTATACTGGATGAATTGGTCTAAAAAGTTTGAGATGTATTATAAGGGTATGAAAACTTATGATGATATTCCTAAAGACTTTAAACTTAATGCTACTCAAAAACTTCAAGTAGATACTTTTAAATCAAAAGAACCATATATAGATAAACCTATTATAAAAAATTTTCTTGATACTATAGAATACCCTATAAACTTTTTTGATTTTGAAACATTTCAAAATGCAATACCTAGATTTGATAATCAGCGACCATATATGCAAATACCTTTTCAATATTCACTACATATATTATATGAAGATGGAACTATGGTACATAAAGAATTTTTAGGAGATGAAAATAGTGACCCAAGAGATGATTTAACAGCTCAAATGTTAAATGATATAACATCAACTGGAAGTATAGTAGCTTATAATCAATCTTTTGAACAAAGCAGAATAAAAGAATTAGCACAATTTATCCCAAATAAAAAAGATGAATTATTAGCATTAAATGAAAGATTTGTAGATTTAATAGTTCCATTTAGAGGAAGAGGATATTATCATCCCAATTTTAACGGAAGTTTTTCTATAAAATCAGTACTTCCTGCTATGTTTCCAAATGATGATGAATTAGATTATAAAAAACTAGGAAGTATCCAAAATGGTGGTGATGCTATGGATACTTTTGCAAATCTTCATTTACTCAAAGATAAAAGCAAACTAGATGATATAAAAAAAGATTTCTTAGCGTATTGTAGACTTGATACATTAGCTATGGTTAGAATATGGGAGAAGTTACATACAATAATAAGAGAAAAAAACTAATTTAAGATACTATAATAAAATAATAAATTAGATTTATCAGTACAAAAAGATGGAAATTATGTTTTTCCTCCACTTTTTAGGGATTATAAATTAAAATTATATGAAGAATTTAAACAAAGCACAGAGAAAAGTTAAAAAAGAAGTATTTGAGAAGACATACGATATTATTAAGATTAAAAGAAAAATTAGCTTTAGATTATAAAACAATTATTTTATAATTTAATACAAAAGGAAAACAATGAAAGTATATGCAGAATATTTTGAAGAAGATGGATTAGTATTTAGAACTAACACAATTTTACAATTTGGTGATAGTTGGGAACTTATTGGTAATATAGTATTAGCAAATCCAGGAAGTGCATCTCCTTTTGCCAAAGTATCTGATAGTACAATTGATAATTTAGAACTTTTTTATTCAAAATTTAGAAATAAAGAAAATTTAATATTAGAAAATTGGTATGAATTTAGTCCTGATCAAACAATGCAAAGAATAGAAAAGATTTTTAATGGTGGATATTTACAAAAGAATAAAGAATTAAATGGTGTAATCCAATTATTTAATACATTCAATATAAAAAATCAGAATTTAGAAGAGGCAATACATCAAATAGATATAAACTCAAATTTATTATTTTCTGTTGGTATAGAAAAGTATTTCCATGATAAACCAACATATTTTGGATTTAGTAGTGCCGTATTAGATCATGAAGTTTTAAAACCAATTGCAGAAAATATCTTTAATAATTCATCTAATAAGATTAAAAGTATTTACAAAAGTGAGTTTGGAGATAACTCTTTCTATCATCCTACTTATATTAATAGAGCTATAAACCAAGAACATTTTCAATGGTATAAAAATAGTATATTAGAATCAATTTTAGAATAATCAGACATAAAGATGTCATAGTCTAAGCATATAATTAAATATTAAATAATTATATGAAAGAGGTTAATTATGAAACAAAGTGTAACTGCATTTCTAAATCAACAAGATAGAGATAAATTTAAAAATGAACACAAAGTTTATCAAATAGATAAAGACTTAGCCAAAAAAGAAGAAAAAAGAAGAAACTATCGCACTTCTTGGGCATGTCATGTGCGTTTTAGTTTACCTGTAATTGATGATAAAACTACATTTACATTTTCATTAACAAATGAGCCTGTATATAAATTTTTGGATAATCCATGTGATGATGAAATTACTATAAAAAAGTATTTAGAATCTTGTGATAAAGAGAAGAAAAATAATCAAACGATATCTTTATCTCAAAATATGTTAATCAAACTCAAAAATACTCTAAATGATAAGATATATAAAAAATTAAAAGAAAAAATAGAGATATTTAAACTTTTTGTAGTTTATCGTTCTGTGTACGAAATTCAATATGCAATAATTTATACAGATAATATCACATTTAAAGAACAATTTAATAAAATAATTTTAGAAGTATTTATGAAGTCAACATCAGAGACTTTTATAAGGAAAATGCAATTTTATGAAAATCATGGCGTTAATTTACAATATATCATCTCTGAGATTTGTCCACAATTTTCAAATAAAACTTTAATGGAAACAGTCGATAATGTTTATCAAAACTATCTAAAAAGAAAAGAAAACTACAAGCAGACATAAAGATGTCACATAACTCTTTTATACTTAAGATATAAAGGAGTTTATAATGCAACCAAAACAAAACTACATAATAAAAAGCATATTAAATAAGACAAATATTCTACATACACTTCAAACTGATAAAGAGAAAAGTTTTAGAATATTATCTCAACGACCAGAATTAGTAAAATATATCAATGAAAGATTCCTAGATTTTAAATTTATTAAAAAAGTATCTCATGCAAATCCATACATAATAAATATATTTAATTTTATACCTGAGGATAAAATATCAAAAGAACTTCTATATCATTGTCTTGATAATTATTTAAATGTTGATACTATACAAAATTTATTAATAAAATACAGTGATGATAAAAAATATATAATAAAATTATTATATAAAAATAGTGATGTACTAAAATATATGCCTTATGAGATTAAAGATGATTTTGAATTTTTATATCCTATTGCTAAAAATGATATGACTAGTAGACATATATTTAGACATGCTAGCAGTCGTATAAGAAATACTAAAGAGTATTTAATAAAATTTCTTATGTACGGTTATAGTTGTATGGAGCATACGGATGAAAAGTTTTTTGATGATGAAGATGTAATCTTATGTTTATTGAAATACAATTGGTATGATATGATTGATTGTTCTATTTGCTTATCTTATTTAACAATATTAGATAAAATGCTTCAAAATAAAGAGATAGCTTACTGGGCTATTGGTATAGTTCCTTTTTTTAGATTACCCAAATCGGTAAGAGAAGATAGAGACATGATTTTAAAGGCTATAAAAAGAGAATCATATATCTTAAAATTTATTCCAATAGATACTTTGGTATCATTAAATTTGATGGATGAAGCGGAAACGTCTGTCTCTAATATTGATGGTGATTTTAAAACTGATACTGATTATTGAAAGAGGCTTCAATACAACTCAATTCAATAATAATATGAACCTTACTATAGAAGAGATTTTAATTTCAAAGAAGATAAAATAAATAAATTTATAAAAAAGAAATAACTATGGCATACAAACACGATTACGATAAAGCACTAACACGACTTAGAGTAATTCTTCAAAGACTTAATGATGGAGAGTCTTTAGGTGTTAAAGAACTTGCAGTTGAGTTTAATGTATCAACTAGAACTATACAAAGAGATTTCAATGAAAAGCTTGTATCTTCTTATCCTATCTTTCAAGAGAATAAAAAATGGAAAATGCAAGATGGTTTCAAAATCGAAAAGATTCGTGATATTGATGATAAAATCATATTAGATATTATAGAAAAGATTACAGATGGTATAGGTGGAACTTTTGCTTCTAAATCTAAGAAATTGCTTTCAAAAATAAAAAATGAAGAACAATCACCAATTTATACAAAGCTAAATATTGAAGATATAAGTGATAAAATATCAGATGTAAATATTTTAGAAAATGCTATCAAAGAAAAAAAAGAGATAAAATGTCAGTATATTTATAAAGAAAGTGAACGATATAGCACTACTCTTCAACCTTTAAAAATAGTCAACTATGAAGGATTTTGGTATCTAGTAGCATTAAGAGATAATGAGATACGAAAATATTATCTAAAAGAATTATCAAATATTAAAATAACTGATGTTATTTTCAAAGTTGATACAAAAATAGATGAACTATTAAATAATTCTATTTCAATTTGGTTTAATCAATATGAAGAACCTTTTGAAGTAAAATTATATGCTAATAAATGGGCTGCAAAATATTTTAAAAGAAGACCACTTCCAACACAAAGCATACTCTCTCTAAATGAAGATGAAAGTATGGAGTTTATAGTAAAAATAACTCATGAGATGGAAATTTTACCTATTATTAAATATTGGATACCAAATCTTCATGTTGTAGAACCTTTGTGGATTAGAGATATTATAAAAAATGATTTAAAAGAGTATTTAGAGGACTTAAAATTTTTACATCTATAAATTTTAGAAGCTATAAAACATAGTCACATTATAGTGTAAAAGCATTTTTAAAGCATCCTTTAGATAGTATCCATTTCATATTACAAACAATCACAAGGCAAAATAATTTATGGAAGATAATTCAAAGAAATATAGACCAAATGTAGCGGCTATCGTTTTATCTTCATCATACCCTGCAAAATGCGAAATCTTTATAGCTTCACGAATTGATGTCGAAGACGCATGGCAATTTCCACAAGGTGGCATTGATGAAGGTGAAACACCTAACGAAGCCTTATTTAGAGAACTAAAAGAAGAGATAGGTACAGATGAAGTAGATATCATAGCAGAGTTTCCAGAATGGGTAAGTTATGATTTTCCCCCATCAGTTGCATCACGTATGGCACCTTTTGATGGACAAACACAAAAGTACTTTTTAGTAAAACTTCATAAAGGTGCAAAGATTGATATAGATACAGAAATACCTGAATTTAGTCAATATAAGTTTGTAAAAACTGAAAAATTAAATGATTATATTACATTTTTTAAAAGGACAGTTTATAAAAAAGTTTTAAAATATTTTAAACAAGAAGGTTATATTTAAAAATGGAGAACAAAAAAGAATGTTAAGAGTATTAAAATTTGGTGGTACTAGTGTAGGTACTTTAGAAAGAATACAAAATGTTTCACAAATTATCAAAAAATTTAGAGATCAAGGTGATGATATAGTTGCTGTTGTAAGTGCTATGAGTGGTGAGACAAACAAACTTATAGAATACGCAAATAACTATAGTAAAACTCCAAATGAACGAGAGATGGATATGCTTTTAAGTTCAGGTGAAAGAGTTACTTCAGCATTATTATCAATCACTTTAAACGAACAAGGATATAACACTACTTCAATGAGTGGTAGAGAAGCTGGTATTAGAACAACTTCTGAACATACTTATGCAAGAATTGAAGATATCGAAACAAAACATATGACAGAAACTATCAATGACGGTAAAATCATCATTGTTGCTGGTTTTCAAGGGGTGAGCGCTGAAAATGGACGAGTAACTACACTTGGACGTGGTGGAAGTGATTTAACTGCTGTAGCACTTGCAGGTGCTTTAAAAGCTGATGTATGCGAGATTTATACAGATGTAGATGGTATTTACACTACAGACCCTAGAATTGAACCAAAAGCAAAAAAATTAGAAAAAATATCTTATGATGAAATGTTAGAGTTAGCTTCACTTGGAGCAAAAGTTTTACAAAACAGATCAGTAGAGATGGCAAAAAAATTAAATGTAAATTTAGTATCAAGAAGTTCTTTTACGCCAGAAGTAGAAGGAACATTAATAACAAAGGAAGAAAACATTATGGAAGCACCAGTAGTAAGTGGTATAGCATTAGATAGAAATCAAATCAGAGTTGGTATGTATGGAGTGGTAGATATTCCAGGAATTGCTTCATCTATTTTTACTGCACTTGCAGATGCAAATATTAATGTAGATATGATTGTGCAAACAAGAGGATTAGACAATACTACAAATCTTGACTTTACTATCCCTTCAACTGATGTTGAAAAAACTAAAAAAGTGATGATTGCTTTTGAAGATGACAGTGATAAAATCGACTATAATGATGCTATTTGTAAAGTTTCAATAGTAGGTGTGGGGATGAAATCTCATACAGGTGTTGCTTCAAAAGCATTT
>Ga0193955_1000965_pt1 | contig 14456 bp, 8 predicted proteins | sample BB_6_MG_FD_140343 | JGI IMG/M metagenome (GOLD analysis project Ga0193955, IMG submission 140343) | Microbial mat bacterial communities from the Broadkill River, Lewes, Delaware, United States - BB_6_MG | ecosystem: Environmental > Aquatic > Freshwater > River > Microbial mats | place: USA... | reverse complement strand
GTTTAACCCCTTTCGATTATATTGCACACTGCCTTGAGCAACTGAGTCATGAAAATGTTGATATAGAAAAGTTATTACCTTGGCATGTACAGCTTAGCTAGGTGGGGTTGCCCAGACGCTTACGTCGTAAGTCGTAGCCAAACCGAAAGCTTTGGCGTTAAGTTATATGAAATTTCATATGTAAAAGAATTTTGCATATGTAAAAATAATTGTTTTTTGTATTTTTTTATGTCATTGTTTGTTTAGTGTATTTAAAATTAAATTTTAAATACGAAAAATCTCTCCTGTGAAGAGAGAATGAATTATAAATTTTGGGGAAAAATATGAATCGACATTATAATAAGACACTAGTTTCTAGTTTTGTACATATAGCAATTAAAGGGTCTATTTGTGCTGCTTTAACATTACCTATTGCTTACTATTCTCATGCGGTTGGAAATGAGAATCAGCAGGCCAATAAAGAGGTCAAAGATAATGAAGTCGAGCAAATAACTGTTGTAGGAACTCGTCTACAAAATCAAAGGGCTGCAGAATATAAATGGGAATCAGAAAAAGTAGTTGATGTCATTACAGCTGATGATATTGGATCTTTACCTGACTTTTCTGTAGCAGAAGCTTTAACGAGAATCACAGGGGTTTCAGTAGAAGCTCGAAATGGTGATGCTGAATTTGTTGTTGTTCGAGGCTTAAGGTCTGATTTCAATTATCTCAGCCTTGATGGTGGAATAATTCCATCAACACGAAAGGGCGGACGTGCAACTCAAACAAGTATTCTCCCTTCCTATGTTATTAAAAGTACAGAAGTTGTTAAAAGTTTTACTGCTGACATGGATGGAAATGCTATTGGTGGACAAATATTAATTAATACTCGAAGTGCGTTTGATCAGGATAGCACCTATTTTGCTGCTCGCGCAGCTTTAGGTAAGTTTGAGCACGATGAAGGACCTTTAGATACTGACCAACCTGTTAGATCAGATTTTGCATTCTCTCAAAGTTTTGGGGACAATGACCAATTTGGTGTTGTTTTATCTACTAGTTATTTAAATCAAGATTATTATACCGACTTACCAGGGGCCAACTGGGATGAATACAGGTTTCAGGAAGCTGACGGTACACTTGGCAGACTTTATGAGGAAGCTTCTGTTGATGCTAAAAGAGTGCCAGCAGGAAATCAATATTACAAATATAAAAATAAAATAGAGAGGTTAGGTGGTTTAGCAAAATTTGAATGGAAACCCAATGACTCTTTTTATACCGCACTTACCGTTTATCAATTTGAAGAAAATGATACAGAAGACCGCTGGTCTGGTTCGTTATATCATGATTTCAAATCCCTCGATAATGTTACAGATACATCAGGTCATGTTGCTAAAGGCAAAGGCTATCAAGCTTATTTTTTACAAGGTGATGATAATAAAATTAGTAGCATTTCTTTAACAGGGGAGTGGCTTATTGGTGACGACAGTACACTTGATTTTACCATTGTTAAAGCCGATGGTGAAAGAGCAAGTCCATTTGATGAATTCAGGTTTTTTGCTACGTCTGACGACCTATCATTTACCTATGATACATCAGGCGAGTATCCAAAGATCACACTTGATAACCCAAGTTCATTTAAAGACTATTCGTTATATAAAGCAAATCACTATATACAAAGATTAAGTGTAAATAGTCAAGATGCTTTACAAGCTAAAGTTGATTATGCCTATAAAATGCAAGCATTTGAACAGATTGGATTTAAAACAGGTTTAAGTTACAAGGAAGATGAACGCCACGAAGACAATTTATTTTATCATCAATACAAAGGGGGCACTGTCTCGCCAGAAAGTTTCATTGGTGATTATGAAGCTCTTTCCAAACCTGATCTACTAGGAGGGCAAGAAGTTTCTTATCTTGATTATGATAAGTTTAAAGACTACTGGGAGAATAGTAAAAATAACGGCTGGGCAGATAGTAGAAATCAAATTGATGAAGGCTTAATGTCAGAATATCAATTGAAAGAAGAAGTTACAGCTGCTTATTTAATGACACGATATGAACTCGAGGGGGTGATTCTTTCTGCTGGTATTCGATATGAACATACTAGTCTAACTTCAACAGGTCACAGATTGCTAGTTGATCCAAATAGTGATGAAAAATACCCTGAAGTTACTGAAACTAATAGTTATAGCAACTGGTTACCTTCAGCAAATGTAATATGGTACATCAATGAAGATTTGAAACTTAATACTGCGTATAGCCGTTCTTTAGGTCGTGCCGAATATAAGGACCTAAGTGTTCTAGGAACAAATGAAATTGATCATGAACGTCAGAAAATTACAATAACTTCTAAAAACCCTGCTTTAGATCCGAGAATTTCTGACAATATAGATATTTCTTTAGAGTATATGTTTGATGAAATTGATGGTGCTTTTTCTATCGGTTATTTTTATAAAGATATAGATAATGAGATATATAATCGAGTATTGGAAGAGCAGGTCATTGTTAATGGTACAGAGTATGAACTTACGGACAAGCGACCTGCTAATGCTAATAGCGCTAAACTTCAAGGTTTGGAATTAGGGTTGTTTTTAAATTCGTTTGATTTTATTGATGAAAGTTTGACTAATGTTGGTATGTCAATAAATTATACTCATATGGATGGTGAACTTGGCATTGAGATGAATGATAACACGGTAAGAAAGTTAGCAAGTCTAATATATCAACCTGAAAATATTGCTAGTATGACAATGTTCTGGACACCCCAAAATTTTGAATTTAAGTTAGCTTATCGTTATACCGATGTCAAACTGCATACAACAAGTGCAAGCTCTCCAACCTATGATGAATTTATTGGTGAAACTAAGCAATTAGATTTTAATGCTAGATACAATATAGGCAATGGTTTCAAAATATTCCTCGATGCTAGAAACATTTTAGACGACGGCACTACACGAGACTTATCATATGGTGAAACTAATTGGTCACGAGATTATGGTCGTTCGTATTGGCTAGGGGTAACTTATAAATTCTAGTACCAACTGGAGCAACATATCAGTTCTGATCGTCCAGGACTGATATGTTCATATCTACAGGAGCATATTAATCAGATGCGTATATTGATTTTAATTTCACTATGTACATTTCTATTTTGCTTTGCCTAAGAAAAAATATTTACCCAACAGAAATTCTTAAACAATATGAGAATCTCCGAGCCATGGCTAGAGATGAAAGTTAGGCATTCTTAAGTGAGTCACGGGAAAGGTATTCTTCATATTACCGAATCTGAAAAGGCAAAAACGCATGATGGAAATACAATAATAGAACGATATTTTGATGTTTCTGTTATTTCGTGATGAAAAGAATAGGCATGGAACCTTTGTTAATTTCCATATAAAAAAATTAAAAAATTCTGTAAACGAGGTTTTATGGCAAGGTCTGATGTTAATACAGTTTAAATGATAAAGCTGATATTTCTAGCTGGGCTAATGTATTGAGAAGAGGTGCGAATATTCTTGTAATAAATTTTATATGACCCTATTCCAACTCCTCGGACAGCTACTTTTTGATGATGAATGTTAAGGCAATAGTACAATGTATTCCATTAAAAGCTGAATTTCTCTCGGATATGGACTGAATAGTTAAGTTAAACAGTTAAGTTTTATGTAAGGACATTTTATGAATTTTTATAAATATATTGTGTTATGTGTATTGTGTTTGGTAATTAAACCAAATATAGCTTTTAGTAAAGAGGCAGGGGGAAAACAAAAATTGCCAGATTGGTCAATAGGCTATTTCGATATTCATCATATCAACACCGGACGTGGAGATGCAGCATACTTTATTTTTCCTGACGGCACTGAAATGATGTTTGATGTTGGAGATTTAGGTAAAGCAACCTTAAAGAACCATCCATTATTGAAGGTTGCTAAAGCAAAGCCAAACAATACTAAACAGCCAGGAGAATGGATTGTTGATTATATAAAGCAAGTACGGCCTAAATTTAAAGCATTAAAAATGGATTATGTCACGATTTCACATTTCCATGCAGATCATTACGGTAATGCGGAAACCCGTAGCAAGCCTTCTAAAAGTGGTGATTTTATCTTAACTGGCGTTACTGAATTAGGTGAACATATTCCAATTGATACTCTTATTGATAGAGGGTATCCAAAGTATGATATTCCTGAAAATTTGAGCGAGAAATATGGCAAAAACTTTAATAACTACCTGAACTTCATAAATGAAAAACAAAAAGTTAATGGGTTAAAAGTAGAGGCATTGATTGTCGGTAAAAACAGTCAAATTGTGCAAAAATATAACCCTAAAATGTATCCAAATTTTTCGGTAAGAAATGTTAAGTCAAATGGAATTATATGGACAGGTCATAATGATGACACATTCGATTATTTTAACCCTAGCGTTATTGTAGATGGAAAAGGACGTTTTAATGAAAACCCCCTAAGTATCGCATTGGAGTTTTCATATGGTAATTTTAATTATTTTACTGGTGGTGATATGACCGGTCTTAATGGGACAGGTAATTCTGCATGGTTTGATGTTGAGACTCCAGTGGGAAATTCTGTTGGTAAAGTTGATGTGCTCGCGTTAAATCATCATGGGAACAGAGATGCGACTAATGAGAACTTTTTGAGAAGCTTAGCTCCTCAAACTATTATTCAGCAATCATGGGTTTCCGATCACCCTGGTGGCGAAGTAGCACACCGTATAGCATCCCAATTCATTTATTCTGGTAAAAGAGAAGCTTTCGCGACAAATTTTCAAAATGAAACTAAAGTAGCATTAGGCACTGTAGTTTCTAAATTATATTCAAGTTTTGAAGGGCATATAGTTATCAGAGTATTTCCAAAGGGAGGTGAGTACACAATCTATGTACTAGATGATAACTCGCTTAATTTAAATGTTAAGGCTGTATACGGACCGTATCAGTCAAATTAGTAATAATTCACATTTTATTGAGAAATATATGTCAAAAGTTTTTGAAGTCAAAAGTAATACCGTCTCAAGTTACCCTTTGATACCCAAAGGTATGCTTGTTCCTTTTATTTTGGTTGCAGCATTATTCCCTTTATGGGGATTTGCCAATGATGTAACGAATCCGCTTGTTAAAGCATTTAAAGATATTTTCTTAATTTCGAATGCTCAAAGCAGTCTGGTACAATTCGCCTTTTATTTAGGCTACGGAGTTATGGCAATTCCCGCGGCCATTTTTATTAGAAGTTTTTCATACAAAGCAGGGATCCTTTTAGGTTTGATGTTATATGCCATCGGTGCAGCTCTATTTATACCAGCGAGTATGGCTATGAGTTTTAATTATTTTTTAATAGCTTTGTGTACTTTAACATGTGGCTTAGCGCTATTAGAAACAACTGCGAACCCTTATATATTGTCAATGGGGCCTCAAGAAACGGCTACCCAGAGATTAAATCTTGCCCAAGCATTTAATCCAATTGGTTCATTAACAGGTATGTTTGTTGCCTCTACCTTTGTTTTGAATAAATTACAGGTGGAAGAGTTTAAAGCAGCAGAGAAATTAGCCCACCCAGAATATGCGGAATTACTTCCCTCAGTAACTGACGGAAAATTAACTGCTGCGTTACAAGAGTACGCACTAAATTATCCAATAGGTCATCAAGCCATGCAAGCGGCTGATTTAATTACCGTAAGAGGGCCTTACGTCGTAATAGCCAGTATTGTTGCCATACTATTTTTTGCTTTTTTATTCGCTAAATTACCTAAAACAATGACCCATGATCACCCTTTAACATTAACAGAATTAAAGGATACGTTTGCTCGATTATTTCATAATAAACGTTATCTTGAAGGTGTTGTAGCGCAAGGCTTTTATGTTGGCGCACAAATTATGTGCTGGACCTTCATTATTCACTATGGTATTACTGTTGTTGGATTAAGTGCCGCACAAGCGCAAGGCTATAATATTATTGCCATGGGTATATTTTTATCTAGTCGATTTATCTGTACCTTTATGCTTGGTTTTATCAGGCCTGGTCAATTATTAATGTTACTTGCTGTTGGTGGAATAGTGTGTATTTCAGGGGCAATTTTTCTTAGTGGTTTTATCGGTTTATATTGTCTTATTGCCACATCAGCTTGTATGTCGTTAATGTTTCCGACTATTTATGGTGTAGCCTTAAAAGACATGGGCGATGATGCCAGTTTGGCATCGGCGGGATTAGTTATGGCCATCGTAGGTGGAGCGTTGATGCCTCCTTTGCAAGGAATGTTAATTGACTCAGAGCCCTTATTAGAGTCATTATCTTCTGTTCAAACATCATTTGTGCTACCTCTTATTTGCTTTATTGTTATTGCAATTTATGGTTATCGAGCACATACCATTCACAATACATAATTTATTTACCCTCAGATCGGTATATAGACCTCTTTTGGTTTTAGATCGTTGGAGTCCATACATCGATGTGAGGTTACATACATCAACCGACAAGATAACTGAATGTTGTGGTCGTGCAGTTCATCATGATTATTAGCTCCTTGTAATATTACTTTAACTTTTTGGCTAATAAACCTTGGGCAATATATCGATGTGTTTCGTGGCTTATGTTGTAAAAAATGAGCACTATGATACTTAATAATGCTCCAGCAACAGGAATGAAACACATACTCCATCTTATTTGGCTGAGTGTTTCGGGGGATTGTGTAATATTGGCACTGTAACCAGCATCTGCCAACAGAAATGCAAATACGCCTGCCCCGATACCATGTGCTATTTTCATGAATACCACAACCATACTGACAAAAACCGCTTCTGAGCGGTGCCCCGTTTTAAGATGCAAATTGTCAATAACGTCAGGTACCATCCCCCAAATAACGGACCATATACCTCCAGCTCCCCAGCCAATCAATACGCACCAAAATATAAAAAGTAAACCACTTGAAGAAACCGTTAAACAAAACCCTGACATACTAACGGCACTTAAAATATGTGCCCAAATAAGCACAGTACTTTTGTTGAATTTTTGAGATAAAAAAGCCCAAAAAATAGTAGAAATCGCCTGGCTTACCACTGTAGTAGTTAAACCTACAGCGATTAAATTTTGATCTTCTAAATTGTATTTACAAAAATAAGTTAACCCTTTGGCAAATATAGGGATACACATAGCGGCGAAAAAGCCAGCCAGTATCACTACATGTGATTGTCTGTCACGAAAAATAATAATTAGTCCTTTAATTTGTCCTTGAATGGAAGGTAAGGTATTTGTAGCGTTGCGATCTCGCTTCCTCACTGAAAACCATGATAAATACATTGATAATAATGAGAAAAATGCAGCGATAACTGAAAATTGCTGAAACATCAGTGCTTGGTTTGCACCTACTTTAGGGTTAAAAATATGGAACGCTGCTAATGAAACACCTAATGAACCTACAGAGCTACAAAAAAATCGCATACTTGCAATCTTAGCTCTTTCCTGACTATTAGTTGAAATCCTTGCAAGCAGTGCGTTGTGTGGAAGATCGATAAGTGTATACGAAGCACGAAATATAAGAAGACAGGCGATCAAGGTAATCAATGGTCGATCACTAACTAGTGGTAAAATAAAAATTGCTATAAAGCTAATTGCGCATAAGGGTGCGCCTAGCAGAATAAACGTGCCGTATTTCCCAAAACGATTGTAAGTACGATCCGAAATAAATCCCATAAGAGGATCCAAAATAGCATCAAAAATTAATGCTACTAGGATGACTACACCCGCAGTTTTGGCAGCAATATTGAGGATATCGGTAATGTAAAAAAGTAAAAAGTATGCCAACGTATTGGCAACAATATTTTTACCAAAGTTGCCTGTAGAATAGCCAAAAGCGCGGATGTTGTGAATTGGTGGCTGGATGCAATCGTTTATACTGTTATACTTTTGTTCTCTGGACATAGAATATTTTTCAATTAGCTAACGGTTGAATAAAATTACATCAATCAAATAACAGATTTATGAAAGATTGCTCAATTTAACTACATTGTTTAGATGGTTTTATCTGCGAAGACAATATTTTCTAGACATAAAGAAGCTGCCCCAATCACACCACCTAAATCGCCTAATTCAGTTACTAATATATCTGGGACTGGTAGTCTATTTCTATCCGCTTGACAAAAAGCTTCAGTGTTGACGCCTTTAGCTATAGCCTCTAATAGGTGTATTGGTAGGCGGCCACCAATAATCACAGCATCAGGGTCAAAAGCACGTGCCAATACTGTAAGTGGTTTAATTAATTGTTGACTTGCATTATTAATCCATGTTTCTAATGGCGCACACCCTTCAATTGTTAATGTTCGTAAATCCACAAAGTCATCTGTTTTTTCGCCGGCTTCTTGAAGATGTTTTAGTAGATCTGTACCAGAAGGACGAGCCTTAGATAAATCGGGAAAAGGAGCGCCAAATGCTCCCGCATTGCCATTTGTTCCCCGGTAAATTCGTCGATCTATGATCACCCCACCACCTATACCGTGACCAATATGAATAAACAAGAAATGATTTAATTTTCGTCCTGCCCCGGCTACAAACTCGCCCCAAGTTGCACTCGTGGCATCATTTTCAAAGAAAACAGGGGAATGCAGTCGGCTTGAAAATGCGTCTAGAAGATCAACGTCCTCCATTTCTGGAAAATAAACAGCATTAATTTTACGCCGGCCTTTCAAGAAATCTCCAGGGAGTGAAATGCCAATCCCACACAGCTTTCGTTTCGCCAAGCGGTGATTTTTAATAGCGTTCTCTACAAACTCTTCGATAGAATGGCAAAGAGCCTCTAAAGAATGCATCTTTTTAAGCTTAACTGTAGTATTGCTTTTAATAATACCTAGCCAATTTACTAGGCCAATCTCAATATGTTCTGCTGTAAAGCTGACTCCAATGGCATATAATCCATCAGGGTTTAATGAAATATTTTTAGTAGGTTGCCCTCTAGCACCGCTGGGAGTTACATTTTCTAAAATAAGTTTTTTTTCAAGTAAACCTTTCGTCAATTTGGTTGCTTGTACTGTGGAAAAGCCTAGTATTTTTGCTATTTCAATTCGAGTGCTTATTTGACTTCGTCTAATAATTTCAAGCACCAAACGTTCGCTTTTACTCAATTCTATTTTTGTCATTACCAATTCCATAAACCAATTAATTACTTTTTAATCGTTATCAGTCATTTGTTAAAACGAGATAACACAACCATTCTAGCACTATTTCTATATCTTAATGTAAAAATATTATTACATTAATATAACTTAAGTTAATTTAACTGTAACATTTTAAGGTTATAAATAGCTGGGTAATTTATCACACTCGACTTATGTTGATTATTTAGACAAAATATAAAAATATGGAGCACATAATGAAGAATAATCGTTTTAAACTAAACTTATTTACAACGAGTATTGGCTTACTATTGGTATCTCAATCGTCGCTAGTATTAGGTCAAACTGCTAATAAAAGTATGGATAAAGACACTGATGTTATAGAAGTTCTTACGGTGACAGGCACGCGTTTACAAAATCAACGGGCGGCAATTTTAAAAAATGAGGCCGAACAGATACTAGACGGTATTACATCTGATGAAATCGGCTCATTACCTGATTTTTCCGTTTCTGAATCATTATCTCGGATTGCAGGTATATCAACAGAAGATCGAAATGGTGATGCTGAATTTGTTGTTATTCGTGGAATGCGTTCAGATTTTAATTATCTATCAATTGACGGAGCGATTGTTCCTTCGACTCGAAATAATGGTAGAGCAACACAATTAAGTATAATACCTTCAAGTGTTATTGATAGCACCACCATATCAAAAAGCTTTAGTGCCAATATGGATGCTAACGCAATTGGTGGAAACATTAACGTCAAAACACGTAGTGCATTTGATTACGATGATACGTATTTTTTTGTCCGAGGTGCGCTTGGAAAGTATGACCATGACAAAAGCCCTGAGGATAATGATTTAGCTTCTCGGGCAAATCTTACTTATGCCGACAATTTTGGTTCCGATGGGCAATTTGGCGTGGTGGTCTCAGCCAGTTATTTGACATCTAACAGAGGGACATGGTTGCCGGGTGTTGCTTACAATGAGTACCGAGTCATTGGTGAGCGTGTGAATGATTCAGGTGAAACTGAACAATATACGACACGAATATACGAAGATGGGATACCCAATAGTGTTGAAATCCCTCACGGCGTGCAAAATTATCAATATAATAATGAAATGGAGCGAAGCGGTGGATTAGTTAAGTTAGAGTATCGAAACCAAGATGACAGTTTACACCTTAGTTTATCGTCTTATATGTTTACAGAAGATGACACAGAACAACGTTGGGATACTTCAATTTTCAGAGCGAATGAAGGTGATATACCAGCTAATCTCACTGCGACCTCAGGGGATGTCGACAGTGCGAATTCTCAACGTATGTATTTTTTGCAAGGCGATAAAAATACCCTGAAAAGTGTCACAGCAAAGGCTCGTTATCAGCCTTATGATGAACATGTTGTAGAATTTTTGGCTTCTAAGGCGAGCGGTGACCGTGAAAACCCGTTTTATCAAATTCGTTTTCAAAATAAAGATAAAGCAGCGTTTGCTTACTCTTATGACACGAGTGGCAAATACCCCGTTATCAACCTTAATTCACCAGAAAATTGGTCTAATACAGAGTTATTCACGCCTGTATTTCATCGTCCAAGATTCGATATAAACAACCAAGATGCTTCTCAAGTAAAATTAGACTACAGCTTTAATTGGCAAAGCGATGAAGGCATGGCTTATAAAACGGGTATGAGTACTCGAACTGACCAGCGTAAACAGGATCAACTGTTTGATCATGATTATCGTCCAAACACTGCCGAAACCAAGGCATTTACGTTTACTAATGTGCTGTCTAATTTTACCAATCAATTTGAACCGGATTTGATGCCTGGTCAGCGCCAACAATTTATTGACCCTGAGGCGTTTTTAAACCATTTCGCTAATAATGAACCCCAGTGGATTGACAAGAAAAATCAAGCAGACGAAAGCCTTAGCAGTCAGTTTGAGGTGGAAGAAACCATCAATGCTGCTTATATTATGGCGCGTTATAAATCAGAAAAATTCACAGTGATTGGTGGCTTACGTTACGAAAGTACCGATGTAGACTCAACCGGCGGTCAACAGCTTAAAGATGATGATCCTAATACACCCAATTATGTTCTCGCGTCACAGTCAGGCTCATATGACAATTTACTGCCGTCATTACAATTAAACTATAAGATAAAAGACGATTTGAAACTTCGATTGGCTTATAGCGAAACGCTAGGCCGAGCTGAGTATAGTGATTTAGCCGTTAGAGGCTCTAGAAACATAGATGACACCAACCAGACAATTTCTATCAGCTCTGGAAATACAAACTTAAAACCGCGAGAAGTTAAAAATACTGATTTTTCACTTGAGTATTATTTACCTAAGCAAGGAGTTGCCCTGTCTGTTGGCGCTTTCTATAAATCAATTGGCAATGAAATTTACACCCGTAAAACAAATGAAATCACCATGATAGATGGCCGCGAGTATAACGTCTCTACTTCACAGCCTGACAACGCAAGTAAGACTTCACTCTATGGAATGGAAATAGGGGCATTGATTAATAGCTTTGGGGCAATTTCAGAACGATTGAAAGATGTGGGTATTTCTGCAAACTATTCTCATATTGAAAGTGAATTCAATATTGAGACTAGCCAAGATCAAGAAAGGGAATTATATGGGTTACTCTATCAACCAAAAGATATTGGCAATGTGAGCCTGTTTTGGACGCCTGATAGGTTCGATATTCGCTTGGCTATGCGTTACAAGGGAAAACGTCAAGTATCTTCAAGTGCATCATCAGCTAGTTATGATGAATTTGTCGAGAGCCAGACCTTCGTGGATTTAAGGGGTCAATATAAATTTAATAATGGTATTGTCTTATATATCGAAGGGCGAAATCTAACAGATGAAGCTGAAAATCAATTATTAAATTCTGGGCGAGCTCACTGGACAAGAGATTATGGAAAATCTTTCTGGGCAGGAGCGGCTTACAAATTTTAATATTGAAGCGGCTCACAAGAGCCGCTTTTTGGGCATTACTTGATAACACTTATTGAATATTTTATTTTTAGATAGTAAATATCTGATTGATTAAGCTATGCCGTGTTCGCATAGTGCAAAAATTTCGATTTCCTAGATTGAATAGCCCGCGTTTTGGTTGTTTATTTACCTGAGAAAATAGTTTATTGCATCTTAGTTTTGTTAATAAAAATATATCAACAAAATAATACATATTCATATTTCTTTATTTACAAATAACATTAAACCTAGTCCAATTAAATTAATTTAGGTTAATTTAATTGGACTAGGTTTAAAGATTGATTTAACATATAGATAGTTCAATTGTAATACCAAATATTTAATTACTTTTTTAGGAATCTTAAATGTTAAAAATTTATCTCTTTTTTATTGTTAATATTTTTTATGCTGTGAATGCGTATGGCAGTCAAGTAAAGAGCATTATGCAACATTGGCAAACGCCAAGTGATAGTTATGTGTTTGTTGTGGCTCACAGAGCGGCGTTTATGGAAAATGGCCAAATTATTCAACCGGAAAACTCCCTAGCAGCCATTGAGTATGCAATAGAATTAGGGGTGGATATGGTTGAACTTGACGTACGAGCAACCAAAGATGGGCGTTTCGTTATATTACATGATTCTACAGTTGATCGCACAACTAACGGTAGTGGGAAGATAAGTGAGATGACGTTTGCTGAGTCGCAAAAGATTAATCTTATTAATGAGGTAACAGGTGAAAAAACACACTATAAAATTCCTTCTTTAGAGCAAGTGTATCAATTGGTCAAAGGCAAGATAATGGTTAATCTAGATCCCAAATTGGATATAGAAAAACTCAGTGAAACGCTTAACATTGCGAATAAATTTGGGGTGCTTGACCACATCATTCTTAAAGGTAAGTCAGATACTCCAGATGAGCGAGTAAAAATCAAACGGCTTTTAGACGCATTACCTTTCAAAGTAGACTTCATGCCCATGCTCCGTGATAAACGTATTTCGTCTTTTGCCGATATTCAAGCTACCTATGAGTTACTAAAACCTGAAGCTGTGGAGATGGTAGTTGGCATTCCTGATTATAAAGATGGTAGTTATTTGACAAAAGATGGAGGAAGTTTGTTTTCAAAACAAACTCGCTTACTTAATAAACAATTTGGCAGCCACCTTTGGATCAACACCCTTTATATAGATGCACTGCGTGGCAAACTTGAATCACTGCAATGGAATGGGGGCAGACATGATATTTTGGGTCTCAAATATCCAAACAAAGTATTTGATTTTTGGATAGACAAAGGTGTAACAATAATCCAAACAGATGAGCCGAAGTTTCTTATCTCGTATTTAGAAAACAAACATTTGCGTAATTAAGCTATGCATTGTTCGCATAACAGATTAAATAAAATTACTGAGATTGAGTAATCTGTATCCTTACTCATTAATCTACTAAAAAATTAATTTCTTGCATCTGCCAACATATTATATTAACTTAACCTAAGTTAATATAATATGTTGGCAAAGTTAAAATATTGATTTAGCACGTCGATAGTTCAATGGTAATGCAAAATATTTAATTACTTTTTTATTTAACAGGTTAATCTTGGGAGGGGGTATGAGGTACAAATTTTGTAAGCATCGGTATCGCAGAATAATGACATTGATGCTGATGACGACGGGGTTGATTTTTCAAGTAGGCTTACCTGCCTACGCACAAGAAGAGTGTGGCCCTTTTACCGATCAAAACCAGCTTAGTAAAATTTACAACGATAGCCATCTTTGCGGAACTTGCTCTGGGCAACAAAATAATCAGCAGTATTGTGCTGTTTTAAACAATATGCTTGTTGTAGATCGTGAGGCAAACAAGTTAGGGCCTTTTGAACCTATCTTGATTCCACACCGCGGTGTTTGGGGAGGAATAGGAGCCGAAGGTCCAGCCGAAAATACTATGGCAGCGCTTATAAAAGCAAAACAACAGGGTTACCGAATTATTGAGATAGATGCCATGGTCGGCAGTACAACCAAGGGAAGTGACGATGGCTTATATTACAAGGGGGATCAGATCAAAATGTCTCACTACTTTGATATGTACGCATACGGTGGAGAAAGTGGAGTGGCTCCCAGAGATGTAAATAACCTTTCAGGACATAAAATGCGCAAGCGTAATGGCAATCTTTCAACAGATGACAAAGACAAAATTTCATCTATCAGAGATGCCATTATCTATGCACGAGACAACAAACTGATGTTAACGATTGACCCCAAAAACCCACCCGATGAGCAAAAAAATGATCCTGATGAAAATGAGTATGCTGAAATAATTCTTTCAACGCTGATCACCGCTGAGGAATTAAATGCCCTAGGATACATTACAATTAAAAGCGAGTTAAC
>Ga0193955_1000963_pt1 | contig 14471 bp, 13 predicted proteins | sample BB_6_MG_FD_140343 | JGI IMG/M metagenome (GOLD analysis project Ga0193955, IMG submission 140343) | Microbial mat bacterial communities from the Broadkill River, Lewes, Delaware, United States - BB_6_MG | ecosystem: Environmental > Aquatic > Freshwater > River > Microbial mats | place: USA... | reverse complement strand
TTACCAATTAAGGATTTTCTTGTAATCAAATTCACTTGGATTAGAAATGAATTTTTTAGCATTATCATAATCTTCTTCAGACAGATAATCAAGATTTACATTGAAGACAGTTTTTACATCTTCATTTTCCATATCCACAAGACGAGTTTTAATTTTCCCTTGTTCATCTTCTACATCTTTAAGGTAGATAGGAATAATATTCTTATCAGAATCCTGAGATACCATACAACCAGTGTGACCTTCGTCATAAAGTTTCTTAACACCATAACCTAATGAAGTACAGTAAGCAATGTCAAAAGCAACAGGAGGACAACATCTAAGAGAGTATCCCACTTCAATCGGTCTGTTCTTTGTTGTTAGTCCAATTTCTTTTATTCGATCATCTATAAGAGCACTAAAGATATGAGCTTTGGAAATTTTATTTAATTCTGGGTGACCGTGATCGTCATAAGAGAATACGATACCACAGTTCTTAATGTCTTCATCTGTTAAATCGTGAAATACCCCCTCACTAATAACAGTAACCCCAGGTTCGATACCCATAGTTTTTCGCTTAACTACAGATGAAACCACAAGATCAACAATCTTAGAGATAGTAATCTGCGTCTTATTAAACATCTCAGGGATAATAATCATTGATGCTTGTGTAGATTTACCAATCTCGTATGCAAGATGTCCAGCCTCACGTCCCATAGAAGTAAGAGTGTACCAGTTGTTAGTTGTAAGAGATTCAGTTTTAATAGTCTTGCCAATAGTTGAACCAACTTCAACAGCAGTATTGAACCCAAAAGTAGGAACACCTTCAGGAAGAGGAAGATCGTTATCAATAGTCTTAGGAACGTGAATGTTCTTGATTTCAATCTTGTTGTTGTGTAAAAATTTTGTTATTCTGTTAGCAGTAGAAGCAGTATCGTCGCCACCTACAGTAACAAGAAGATCTATATTGTTCTTTTCGAAGAAATCGACTCTAAAATCACTATCCTTAGGTTTAAAACGACTCATTTGAATAGCAGAACCTCCTTGGTCGTAGATTACATCTGCCCATTCGTATGTTATTTCTACAGTCTTAGGATTCTCAGAGAATAATCCTTTATATGCTTCATGTACACCAAGAACTTTATATCCGCTTTTTAAGAAAGCTTTACTAACACTACTAATTACTGTGTTTATACCTGGAGCAGGACCCCCACCACATACAATTGCAACCGTTTTGTTCATTGTTTATTTCTTTTATTGGTAATTACGAATCTCTGATTAGTAATTAATTTATTTTCTTTTTTTAGATTTTTTGCCTTTTGCAGCTAGCTTCTTTTTATAAATCTTACCATTAATCTTTCTGTTTTTTGCTTTCTTTTCATGAAAAGCACCGCCTCCCATAGGTTTGCTTTTTTGGTAAGAAATATTTCTAGATTGAACTTTCTCATCATCAAGAAGGATTTGAGATATCTCTAGGTTTTCTGGAAGTTCACTAGCAGGTATTGTTTGTTCAATAAGAGCTTCAATCTCATCAATACGTTCAATTTCTTTTTCGCTTACAAAACTTATTGCAGTTCCGTCTTTACCAGCTCTACCAGTACGACCAATACGGTGAACATATTCTTCAGGAAGAGAAGGTATGTCAAAGTTTATTACATGAGTAACATCTTCAATATCAATACCTCTGGCTGCAACGTCAGAAGAAATAAGTATTCTTGTTCTATTTTCTTTAAATGCATTAAGAGCATTTATACGAGTATTTTGAGCCTTATTGGAGTGAATAACAGATAATTCATCTCCCCAGAAATCAGAAAGAAAGTCAACAATTCTGTCGGCATTCTTTTTCGTTTCTGTAAAGATCATAACTTTCTTAAATATATCCTTATCCGCAATAAGAAGCTTAACAAAGTTTACTTTTGTTAATATATTAGGAACATCAAAACGAATCTGTTCGATATGAGCAACAGGAGTCGCCTGACGTTCAACTTCAATTCTGGCTGGATTTAAAAGAAAATCTTCAGAAAGTTTAGCGATCGTATCAGAGAAAGTAGCAGAGAAAAGCATCTTTTGTGCATTTTCAGGAACTACATCAAGAATACTTTGTAGTTGAGGATAGAAACCTAAATCCATCAATCTATCAGCTTCATCAACAACGATAGTTCTAACTTGTTTAGTACGAATAACACCATTCATGTAAATATCCATGAAACGACCAGGAGTTGCTACGATTAAATCAACACCATCAATTAATCGATCTTGCTGAGTTCTAATATTAACACCACCATATATACCATCATAACGAATATCCATATATGGAGTAAGTAACTCAATACTTTCACAAATCTGAAGAACAAGTTCCCTTGTAGGAACAATGATAATAGCCCTAGGGAACTGTCCCTGAGCATAGCTTAATTTCATAAGAAGAGGAATCAGATAAGCAAAAGTCTTTCCTGTACCTGTTTGAGCAATACCAATAATATCCTTCCCTGAGCGAATGGCAGAAAACCCTTGTTCCTGAATAGGAGTAGGTTTTGTAAATCCAGACTCTTCCAGAGCCATTCTAATCTGTTTGCTGATTTTTAAATCCTCGAATAATGTCATTCTATATCTGTTAATTTTATATTTGCCTCTAAATCGGTCGGCAAAGTTAGTAAAATTATACTAATTCTTTCTTAATAAGACTTTTCGCAGTGTTTATACTATCATTATTACTCATATAAACCTGCATTATTAGGTTAGAAATTTCCATAGCATCACCCTGTGGATTGCACTTAGAAGCTACAGTATTTATAATGCTTAATATATTATTTTTTGCATTTTCACAGGCATTCCATGTTTCATCATTAACATATAATCTTTGAGTGAGATTATGATCAAATTCATTTCTAATTTCTTCTAGTAGAATGATTTGAAGTTCTCTATTCTTTAAATCACCTTTATTATTTCTAAGAATTAGAGATTCAGGAGTAATTCTTTCTATAAGTAGAGTTAGTCGTTCACATGCGTTGATTTTTAATTCATTGGGAATTGAACTTCCTGTCTTTCTTAACGCTGCAGATTTCATGTACATTTCAACAAAACTGTTGAAAGATGACGATAGTTTTTGCAATAAAATGTATAGAGGAAGAATAAGTATTATTACAGGAATATTCTCCATTATAGAATTGATGATTTTGTCCATTATTTTTAGTTTTATATGCAAATGCAATATTAGCTAAAATAAATAAGATAGCAGAATTATTAGAATATTATCCTTACCTTTGATTGTTAAACAGACACAAGCATAATATTCAATTATATCAATCATTTATGAAGTTAGGAATCTCAGATTTAAGTATAATACCTGTTAGAAAAGAACCATCAGAAAAGTCAGAAATGACTACTCAAATATTGTTTGGAGAACAATTTGAGATTAATGAGGAAACTGAAAAATGGGTACATATAAAGCTTAAGTGTGATGGCTATGAGGGATGGATAGATAGAAAGATGGTGACAGAGTTGAATACAGATTCAGCAATTAATGAGATTGTGTGTACAACTGAAACACTAAATATAGTTAGTAGAATAGATACATGGGGTAATAAAATGTTGGTACCAGGAAGTAATCTTCCTTTTTTTAACAAAGAGAACAAACATTTTAAAGTAGGAGATGTAGAATATATCTTAAATGGAGATATTGCAAACTTAGAGGCAAACAAAACTCAAAGAGATGCTCTAATAGACTATGCAATGAAATACTATAATTCTCCATATCTTTGGGGAGGAAAAACACCATACGGTATTGATTGTTCAGGACTTACCCAAATGGCCTATAAGTTAATGGGTATTTCAATTCCACGTGATGCATCTCAGCAAGTAAATATTGGAGACACTTTATTGTTTGTGGATGAGGCAAAACCAGGAGATTTAGCTTTTTTTGGAGATGAAGAAGGTAAGGTTACTCATGTCGGAATCATATGGAAACATCATAAAATCATACATGCCTCAGGTAGAGTTAGAATAGACAATGTTGATCAAGAAGGTATTTATAATGAAGAGTTGAGAAGATACACACATAAATTAAGAACTATAAAGCGAATCATAAAATAAAAGCTGATGTTAAAGAATCAAATTCTATTCTTCTTTTTAGTAGTAGTTGTGGTTGCATATCTTATTTATATTAGAACCAAGAAGAAAAAGTAATGTTTGTATATAAGTATCCACGTCCAGCATTAACAGTAGATGCTGTAGTTTTTTGTGAAGAGGAAACTAATTACAGTGTTCTTCTAATAAAAAGAAAGAATCCACCATTTCAAGATTGTTGGGCATTTCCTGGTGGTTTTGTTGATATGGATGAAACTGTAGAGCAGGCTGCTGTCAGGGAATTAGAAGAAGAAACATGTCTAAATAGTATTTCACTAAGACAATTAAAAACATATAGTGCTATAGATAGAGATCCCAGAGGTCGTACAGTATCTGTAGTATTTGTTGGTTTTACAGATTCAACAAATAGTGAAGTAATGGGAGCTGATGATGCAGCAGAAGCAAAATGGTTCCAGTTAAATAAATTACCTGAATTAGCTTTCGATCATAAAGGAATACTTCAGGATGCAATAGAAGAAATAAATAAATAGAAATTAAATGCAATTACTTACAACATCATACTTCCCACCAATACAATATTATAGTAAACTTATTAAAAAAGAGAAGATTATAATAGAGCAATACGAGCACTATGGTAAACAATCGTACAGAAATAGGTGTGATATATATGGTGCAAATGGATTGTTAACATTGAGTGTTCCAGTCATAAAGGGAGCAAGAAAAAAGATTATTACAAAAGATATACAAATTGAATATGTAGAGGATTGGAGAAAAGTACATTTTAAAGGTATAGAGTCAGCATATAGAAAATCTCCATTTTATGAGTACTATATTGATGATATAGAACCAATATTCTCAAAAGAATATAAATACCTTCTGGACTTGAATAATGATATATTAGGAGTGCTTAACGAGATTTTAGAGATATCACCAGATATAGGGTATACAGAAGATTATATAAAAGAAACAGTAGGTGTAGACGATTGGAGAGAAGGGATCCATCCAAAGAAGTCTAAAAGAATAGAAGATACCAGTTTTGTAGCAGATCCATACACACAGGTTTTCAGTGATAAGCTTGGTTTTGAACCAAATCTAAGTGTTTTGGATTTAATCTTTAATCTCGGTCCAGAAGCATTACTTTATTTAGAAAACTCAATAAAATAGAATAGTTGTGATTACATTTCCAAATGCCAAAATCAATATAGGACTTAACGTCGTAAATAAAAGAGAAGACGGTTTTCATGACATTGAAACCGTATTTTATCCTCTTGATGTTAGAGATGTTCTTGAAATAGAAGAAAATGCAAATCTTTCTAGAAGTGAATACACATATACTCCAACAGGTCTTGTTATTGATTGTGAAGTAGAAGACAATATAATAATCAAAGCCTATAAGTTGTTGGCTAAAGATTATAACATTCCAGCTGTAGATATATATTTTCATAAGAATATTCCTTTTGGAGGAGGATTAGGAGGGGGATCTGCTGATGCTGCATATATGCTTAAGATTTTAAATGATAGATTTTCTATTGGTTTAAGTGTAGAACAAATGGAAAATTATGCATCTCAGATAGGAAGTGATTGTGCATTTTTTATAAAGAATGAGCCTGTTTATGCATATGGAAGAGGAGAGTTATTTGAGGAAATAAAGTTTTCATTAAAAGATAAATTTCTTGTACTAATAAAGCCAGACATAGCAGTGCCAACAGGTAAAGCATACTCTGGAATAACACCTAAAGCATCTGAATTTGACTTGAGAAAGATAGGAGAGTTACCAATAGAAGAATGGAAAGATAAAGTAAAGAATGATTTTGAGGTGTCGGTATTTACGCAATTCCCTGAAATAAAAATGATTAAGGACAAATTATATAATTGTGGTGCTGTATATGCTGCAATGACAGGAAGTGGAGCTTCAGTTTTTGGGATTTTTAATGAAGAAATTGATCTGGAGGAAGCTTTTGAAGAATGTTTTTATTGGAGTGGTAGATTAATTTAAGAAAATATTAATATTATATAAAATAGACTTTTATTATATTTGATAGGTATTCTCAATTTTGAGGATACCTATTTTTTTATATATAAATGTTATGAAAATATTAATTCCTATTGTTTCAATTGTCTTGCTTATTAGCTCTTGTGGAAATAATACTAATAATAAAGCAAAAGATGTAAATAAAGTTAAAAATGAGAGAGTAACCAAAGATACACTTATACCTTTAGAAGAAGGAGAATATACACTTTCAGATGATGTATTCGGAGAAGTAAAAGAGTTAAAGGGAGAATCTTGTCCAGTAGATCAGATTTTTAGAGTATCTGAATTGAAAATGATAATTAAAGATTCCATTTTGATTGTAAGTAATAGAAATGGAGATAATGCATTTATGGCATATTCTATGCCTGATTTCAAGTTTATAAAGTCTTTTGGAATTATAGGAAGAGGACCTGATGAATTTCAGATTCCTCGTCTTGTGAAATCAGAGGAAAAAGATGTTTTGTGCTATGTTTACTCATGTACGTCTGAAGATATATATTCTTTAGGCAAGGACTTTATACTAAAAAAGTTGAGTATAAAGTTACCTTCAGAAGAAAAACATTATTTTGGTAATAAACAATTGCAAAGTTTTTCAAGTAATGAATTTCTTTATGTGGATAATATAAAAAAGGGTAAGGCTATCTTTAATTTAAAGGTACAGAATGACACTGTTTCAAGTAAACTAGTTAATAAATTAGCTTTTTCCAGCACTTACAAAAATTGGGCTGCATATATAGGAGATTTTGGAGCAAGTAAGAAGCATGGTAGAATTGTTTACGCTTATAAGAAGTTTAAGAGATTGCTTTTTATGGATTTAGAAAGTGGGAAAACGAGAGTTGTTAAATTTAAAACAAAAGAAACTAAGAGAGGTAATATTAAAGGTATGTTATCTGCTGATAATGTTACTCATTATTGGGGTATGTCTGCTCATGATGATTATGTATATGTTTTGTATAGTGGAAGAACCCCTATACAAGTGGGAAAGGAAAATGAAAAGACATCTGGATATATTTTTGTAGAACAATATGATTGGAACGGAAATCCAATACGAAAATTCAAATTAGATCATTGGGGATATTTTTGTGTAAATGAAGCTGAGGATACTTTATATCTTGCATCATATATTGAGGAGCAACCTTTCTTGAAATTTGAATTACCAAAATTAATGAAGTAACTTGTATTATAGAATATTTAATTTTTAACTTAAAAAATTATGGAAAAGACAGTTAGATTGAAGAATAATGGTTTTATAAATTTATTTATTGGCCTGTTGTTTTTATTTGCCCCTCTTGTGTTAATACTATTTCCTTACGATTGGTTAATAGCAGAAGTAATTATACTGAGTGTGGTTGGTATATTCTGGTTATGTGGTTTAATGACTATAAATCCAAATCAGTCAAAGGTTCTTGTTTTCTTTGGAAAGTACAAAGGAACGATAAAAGAAAATGGATTCTATTGGGTAAATCCTCTTTATACCAAAAAGAAGGTCTCTTTGAGAATAAGAAATCTTGAATCAGATGTTATTAAAGTAAACGATGAACAAGGGAATCCAATTCTCATTTCAGCAGTCGTAGTATGGAAAGTTGTTGATACATACAAGGCTGTGTTTGATATAGAAACAATTGAAGAATATGATGCAAAATCCGGAATGAAGAAACAAAAGTCAGAAGAATCATATCAAGCATTTGTGAAGATACAAGCAGAAGCAGCATTAAGAAAAATAGCTCATTCTTATCCTTATGATGATATAGATAATGATTCTACTGTAATTTCATTACGTTCAGGAGGAGATGAGATAAATCAAGCTTTAGTTGATGAATTAAAAGATAGATTAGCTCTTGTGGGAATAGAGATTCATGAAGCTCGAATATCAAATTTGGCATATGCACCAGAAATTGCTGCTGCAATGTTACAACGTCAGCAAGCACAAGCGGTAATAGCAGCTCGTAAGAAGATTGTAGAAGGAGCTGTAAGCATGGTTGATATGGCATTGACACAATTGTCAGATAAGGAAATAGTAGAGCTGAATGATGATAAAAAAGCATCTATGGTTAGTAATCTTCTTGTAGTGTTGTGCTCTGATCATGCAACCAATCCAGTAATTGATACTGGAAATTTATAGATATAATAGATGAAAGAATATTGCTTACAAATACAATTTACGAATGGTTGAAAAAACATTGAAAGCGTAATTAAGAAAATAAGAAAAGGCAGTAAACGATTTAGTTTACTGCCTTTTTTGTATTATAAATACTTAAGTAAAATTATTTCTTAAGCCATTTGTCTAACCATCCGAAGAAAGTACGTTGCCATAGAATACCATTCTGACATCCCAGTACCCAGTGATTTTCCTCAGGGTAATATAGATATTGAGCTGGAATACCTCTTAGACGAGCAGCATTAAATGCCTGCATACCTTGAGAAGCAACAATTCTATAATCTTTCTCACCATGTACAACAAGAATAGGAGTATCCCACTTGTCAACAAATTTGTGAGGAGAATTAGCATATGATCTCTGAGCCAGTTTATTCTTCTTGTCCCAGAAAGAACCACCAAGATCCCAGTTTACAAACCACATCTCTTCAGTTTCTAAGTATTGAGATTCAAGATTAAACATACCATCATGAGCGATGAAAGCCTTGAAACGCTTTTTATGATGACCAGCTAGCCAATATACAGAAAATCCTCCGTATGAAGCACCAACAGCACCAAGTCTATTCTCATCAACAAATTTCTCTTTCTTCACATTATCGATAGCAGAAAGATAATCCTTCTGATTCTGTCCACCATAATCCTTAGAAATCTGCTCATTCCATGCCTGTCCGAAAGAAGGTAAACCTCTACGGTTAGGAGCAACAACGATATAGTCATTAGCAGCCATCATCTGGAAATTCCAACGGTAGCTCCAGAATTGAGAAACAGTACCTTGTGGTCCACCTTGACAATATAATAAAGCAGGATATTTCTTAGACTTATTGAAATGAGGAGGATAGATAACCCAAACAAGCATTTGCTTATTATCAGTAGTCTTAACCCAACGCTTTTCAACTTTACCCATTTTCAGTTGAGAAAGTAAATCCTTATTAACGAAAGAAATTTCAGTATCAACACCAGTTTTAGTGTCAACGCTATAAATTTCAGCAGGTTTAGAAATAGAAACCTTAGAACCAATAAGCTTATCTCCAGCAATAGCAACAGAGTGGAAATCGTGATATCCTTCAGTAATCTTTTTGATTTTACTATCAGCTATAGAAATATTATAGATTTCAGTAGTTGCATGCCATCCAGAGATGAAGTAGATAGACTTACTATCAGGAGTCCAAGTAAGGTGAGAAACATTCTGATCAAAATCCTTAGTTATATCAACAGATTTCTTAGTTGATAAATCCATAAGCATTAAACGAACCTGGTCAGCCTCATAACCTTCTCTTTCCATGCTTTCCCAAGCCATATATTTGCCATCAGGAGAGAATACCATATTAAAATCATATCCCATCATTCCTTTAGTCATGTTAGCTGTTTTACCAGTCTTAACATTATAGAAGTAAATATCTGTATTTGTAGAAGTAGCATAATCAACACCTTCTTTCTTACGAGAACAGTAAGCTACGTTCTTGCCATCAACAGTCCAGTTAATTTGCTCCATACCACCCCAAGGACGAACAGGAGATTCCCATTTTTCGCCTTTCATGATATCTTTACCAGACTTGATTTTAGCACCTTTCTTCACATCAGCAACAAAGATATGGGTGTATTTTTCAACCCAATGATCCCAGTGACGATAGAACTCATTATTAATGATTCTAGCGTTAGCTTTGTCTAAATCAGGATGAAGATCCTGAACGTTTTTCTCAAGTTTAACCCCTTTTGTATAAACAATTTTAGTTTCATCAGGAGAAAATTTAAAGCCCTCAATACCACCTTTAATATCAGATAACTGAGCAGCATTCTTACCATCAGCATCCATAGTCCATAGTTGAACGCTACCAGACTTAGCAGATAGATAAGCAATTCTACCATCATTCATCCATACCCCTTCAAACTCTTTCTCAGGAGTATCTGTAATTTGAGTAGCCTTACCACCAGCTACAGGTACAGTATAAAAATCTCTGTACGATTTATCTTCTTTTTTATTGAAGTAAGTAACACCATAAAGAACAGTCTTACCATCAGGAGAAACAGTTTCCCCACCAACTCGTCCAAAAGACCAAAGCACCTCTGGTGTCATCACATCAGATTCAAGCTTCATCTTTGGAGTCTTGTAGTTTTTCGCCATCTTTCCGTCTTTTGTTGGAGCAGTACATGCAAAGCATGCAAGCATGGCCAAGATTCCTAAATATTTCATGATATATAAAAAGTTTGTATTAGTTTCGTCCTGTTTAGTTGTTTTTAGCTGCATTAATAGCATCAACAATTTTAACTTCAAGTTCTTCAGCAAGTTCAGGATTATCAGCAAGAAGAGTTTTAACAGCCTCTCTACCTTGTCCTAATTTAGTTTCACCATAAGAGAACCAAGAACCAGCTTTTTTAATAATACCATAATCAACACCAAGGTCGATGATTTCACCCGTTTTAGAGATTCCCATACCATACATGATATCGAATTCAGCTTTACGGAATGGAGGTGCCACCTTATTCTTAATAACCTTAACACGAGTATTATTACCAATAACATTCTCGCCATCCTTAATCTGACCAACACGCCTGATATCAAGACGAACAGAAGAATAGAATTTAAGAGCATTACCACCAGTAGTAGTTTCAGGATTACCGAACATCACACCAATCTTCTCACGAAGCTGGTTGATAAACATACAGCAAGTATTAGTCTTACTGATAGTACCTGTAAGCTTTCTAAGAGCCTGAGACATAAGACGAGCCTGAAGTCCCATTCTTGAATCACCCATATCACCCTCAATCTCAGCTTTAGGAGTAAGAGCAGCAACCGAGTCAATAACGATTAAATCGATAGCCGAAGAACGGATTAACTGATCAGCAATCTCAAGAGCCTGCTCACCGCAATCAGGTTGAGAAATAAATAGGTTATCAATATCAACACCTAGCTTCTCTGCATAAAATCTATCGAAAGCATGTTCAGCATCAACAATAGCAGCAATACCACCTTGTTTCTGAACCTCAGCAATAGCATGGATAGCAAGCGTTGTTTTACCAGAAGATTCCGGTCCGTATATTTCAATGATTCTTCCTTTTGGAAATCCACCAACCCCTAAAGCAATATCAAGAGATATTGATCCTGAAGGAATAGCAGGAACATCCTCTACAGCAGTATCACCCAACTTCATCACACTTCCTTTACCATAACTCTTTTCAATCTTATCTAGCGTAAGCTGAAGAGCCTTTAATTTATTAGCATTATTATCTTTTTCTGCCATAATGTATATTGTTATTTGTTTTCTATTTCTTTTAAAATTTGTGCAGTATGATCTTTTGTTTTTACTTTAATAATCACCTTCTCAATAATCCCCTTTGCTGAGATTATAAATGTCGTTCGGTGAACTCCCATATAAGTCCTTCCGTACATTTTCTTCTCACTCCATACACCGTAAGCTTCTAATATTTCATGTTCTGTATCAGCAATAAGATTAAATGAAAGATTATACTTTGCAATAAAATTCTGATGCTTAGTAGGAGAGTCAGGACTTACCCCAACAACCTCAAAGCCCAAATCGGTAAGCTCGGAATAATTGTCATTTAGATTGCAAGCCTCAGCAGTACACCCTGGAGTATTATCCTTTGGGTAGAAATACAGAATAAGCCTTTTTCCTGCGAAATTGCCTAACGAGATTTCTTTGTTATCTTGGTTTAAACCCTTGAAAACAGGAGCATTATCACCATCCTTTAAATGTGTCATATTCACTGTGCTTTAGTCAGCCAAATTACAATTTTAAAGACAGAATAACAAGAAGAAAATAGCCAAATAATTTAGATAAGTTTTTTTGTTTTAAGAGTAATATTATGAAATTTTCCATCTCTGAGGATTCTTATTTTCAAATTCCTTTTACGAGTAGAAGAAAGAATCTTATACATTCTTTTTAATGTTAGATCGAAAGTGTTTTTTCCGTCAATTCTTATAAGCTGGTCACCAATTCTTATACCAGCAGCTTCGGCAGGTGAGCCCTTCATGATATACGAAACAGCATATACCTTTATATTTGGGAACGGAGTTTCAATATCAATGCCAGAATTATTATATGTGAATTCTTTCTTGAATGACCTATTTCGTTTAAAGCAAATTCTTTTGTTTGGATAGTCAATAATGACGTTGAAGCGTCGTAGTAAATCACCCCCAAGGCTACCATTTCTATGGTCGTTTTGTATTGCCAGATGAAGAGAAGATGTATCAGGGAAGCTAGCAGTAGGTTCTTTTAAAATATATTTACCAATTTCAATGTTCTTTATTCTTCCAATTTTACCATAAATATCCCCACTAAGTCCTTGTCCTAATATATTATAGACATTTTTTTCTGGTATAGAAATCTGTTCATTCTCCTGTAGCCATAAAGCTAAGCTAGCTCCAGTATCAATAAGTAATTTCACCTTTATTCTATTCCCATTAAAATCAGTTATCCATGTATGGATGTATGGTTTCTTATTTATAAATTCAAGAGGAAGGCAAATAGTCTTCTTATTATGTTTATGCTCGTATGATTCAGGTTTATGAAAGATTACATAATCCTTACTGTAGTTTATTTCTACAACGAACCGTTCAAAGATTGTAGCACCAAGTATACCATTGATCTTAGTCCCAGCCTTTTTAGATAAGTAGAATAAATCTTCCAGAAGGACATTTACCTTTTGTTGCTTAAGATGAATATTTCCAATATGAATATCATTACCAAAAGACGTATATGCTTCAACCGGTTCACCTTCTCCCAAACCATGAAGTTGTATTTTCTTTGCATAATTAATAGTAAGACTGTCATCCTTAGCGAGTTCTGTAATAAGAGAAGTTTTAAGTCCAGTATCTAATATAAACCACAAAGTATCAGAGTCATTAATCCTTGCAGGGATTACTATGTTATGATTTATCTGTCTAAATTCAATTTTAGTACTATTATTTTCAAAGAATTTCTCCCAAAAACTACGTTTGTTATTCTGAGCATACGTAGAAGACGAGATAATAAGAACTAAAATAATTAAGAAGTGTCTGTACATAGTATTTAGTTTCGTTATATCCTTTTTGAAGATACGAAATATATATTAATAATGTTTATCTAGGATTAAAATATATATACATCCCAAGTAAGACGCGACAATTATTGTTAAATAGGCACTGGTAAAATCAATAGTAAAAGAGGGGAGGAAGAGGGGTAGAAGAGGGTAGGTAGAGGGTTCCTACCCAAAATGCCTAAAATAGGGGATGTTTAAATCTGTTATTATGATTAATAACATGAAGTATAATATAGGCATAAAAATATCCGTTAATGAGTATAATAAATTAAAAACTCATTAACGGATAAAATATATCTTTGGTGTATTACTTTCTTTCCAAAGCAACAATATTCTCGACATGATGAGTATGAGGGAACATATCAACAGCCTGAACTTCTGTTACCTTATAAGCATGCTGCATAAGATCTAAATCCCTTGCCTGAGTAGCAGTGTTACAACTAACATAAACGATGCGCTTAGGAGCAGCATTTAAGATTGTAGCTACAACATCAGGGTGCATACCTGCACGTGGAGGGTCAACAATCATAACGTCAGCCTGGCCATGTTCCTCGATGAATCTAGCATTAAGAACATCTTTCATATCTCCAGCATAGAATACAGTATTTTCAATTCCGTTAATTTCGGAATTAACTTTAGCATCCTCAATAGCTTCAGGAACATACTCAACACCAATAACCTTCTTAGCCTGTTTAGCAACAAAATTGGCAATAGTACCAGTACCAGTATACAAATCGTAAACAACCTCTTCGCCAGTCAATTTAGCAAACTCTCTAGTCTTAAGATATAAATTATAAGCCTGCTCAGAGTTAGTCTGATAGAATGACTTTGGTCCGATCTTAAACTTTAGACCTTCCATTTCCTCAAAGATATGGTCGCGCCCTTTATAAACTATAATATCCTGATCAGAAATAGTATCATTAGCTTTAGCATTGACAACATACATCAAAGAAGTAATCTGTGGGAAGTTCTCATATACATGATCAAGTAACGCCTCACGAACCTCAACATCCTCATGGAAAACAGAAAGAATAACCATAATTTCACCAGTAGAAGAAGTACGAATAATAAGATTTCTCAGGAATCCTTCCTGATTACGTAAATCAAAGTGAGAAACTTCATTCTTCTCAACATACTCTCTGATACAATGACGGATAGCATTAGAAGGCTCTTTCTGTAAGTAGCAAT
>Ga0193955_1000962_pt1 | contig 14477 bp, 6 predicted proteins | sample BB_6_MG_FD_140343 | JGI IMG/M metagenome (GOLD analysis project Ga0193955, IMG submission 140343) | Microbial mat bacterial communities from the Broadkill River, Lewes, Delaware, United States - BB_6_MG | ecosystem: Environmental > Aquatic > Freshwater > River > Microbial mats | place: USA... | reverse complement strand
TGAATCGAACCGGGGAGGTCCTCCTTCCAGAGGTTGTTCGCATCCAGGCGTACCCGGACTCCTTCTGCTTGATGCTCCAGAGCCTGCGCCTTAAGGCTCGTCAGCTTGTCCTGATCCTTTGTCAGATCCCCGCAAAGCTTTACCTTGAAATCGGTGATGCCCTTGATGAGGTACAGGTCTGTCTGGCCTTTGAATTTCCAGGGTTTGTCGTTCCCAAGGACGGCAGAGTAGCGGCTGTGCCGTCTGTCCGTGGGGAGGTGAAGCAATTCCTCCACGGATATATCGCGCTCCCTCGCGAACAGGTCCAACAGGGCTGTTTCCACCGCACACCAGGCAGACGGGTAGGTGTCGATGAGGGAGCTGTTTTGGCCTGTCCATTCGACCAACTCTTCGTATGTCTGAATCGGGCAGGTTGTGTTTCCGAAAACCTTATTTACCCAGGCAAGACTCGAGTTAAGGTCGTCACCGGCCACGTACGAACGGGGGCACCCTTCCCCGTAGCCGGTGTGCTCTCTCCTTTGGGCCTTCACCCAGATGCTTTCGCCTTTTTTTCGTGAGGCACTGGCATGACGGACCGTGGTTTTCAGGGAAAGTTCAAGTGTGGTTGCCTGGATGGTAATGTTTCCGGAATGTGAAATATTAGTCATGTTTTTTGTCCTTATATCGTTTTAATAGTGGTTTAGGCCCCATTTTTCATGTGGCCTGGTCGGGGCGGCTGTATTAACCCTATGGTTAATGGTGTGCCTGGTTAGAGAGTTTGTTGATATCGGAAAGGTACTGTATGTAGTCATTGGAAAAGTTGTTGTTGAGAACCCAGAACAGATAGTTTTTTTGGTAGCTGAACCCAGCCATCTTAACCCAACTGAAAGGGTAGATAAGAGTGGGCGTTTTTGTTGTCTCGTAGGTTTTTGATAGACAGTTCAGCACCAGGGTAAGGATCTCTTTGGTCAGCATCTCCGGTCGTGTAATGCACACCTTGATGCAGTTGGTCAGTTCCGACATATTCAGGGCCACATCGGAGGTGTTGACAATGACGATGGCTGTGGTGAGGTCGTTGTGCCTGATGGCCCAGATCTGCCTCTTTTTTTTGAAACCTGCTTTGAGATATCGTGCACCGAGTGTATTCCCGGGGTCCTGCCGCCCAAAAAGATCAAGGGACTCCACAAGCAGGCCGCCAGAAGTCCTTTCATAGCTTTCCTTAAGGTTTGATAGGTCTTTGTACTCCGCTATTTGAAGAGACCAACCGCTGGGGAGTTTCCTTGTTTTATTGAGATCTCGTCGAAAATAAATGTAGGCAAAGAGGTCCGCTGAGCACACTTTTGGATTCCCCACCTTTTTTACAAAACCATTGAAAAAGAAGTTTGGAAATTCATTGTCCGGTCTGAAGTAACAGAGCAGGTAGTCGAAACTTGTGGCATGCAGGCAGAGGGAATCCGTTATATAATCCGCAATGTGATTCAGAATCCCCAGCCCCACCTTAATTGATGAACCTTTAAGTGCTGCATGGTGATGAACAAGCCAAGACCTTTCGGTATACTGAAGCATGGAAATATGCCCAAGGGTCCGTCCCTTGTCATGGTAGGTCACATGCCTGGTGATCTCCGTGGGGGCGGAGTAGAGGGTGTGGTAGGTCCCTTTGATGTTCTCCTTGTTGCTGAGGAAAAGCCGGTACTTGCTCTTGTAGATAAAGCCCGTCTCAAAGAAAAATCGCCACAGATCGTCGGCCTCAACGGGTGTGCTGAGGCGGACATTCCGGTCCTCCGCCTTATGAACCATGGTCTGGAGTTTTCGGTGGGTCGAAAGCTCCATGTCGACAAAGTGAATGGCGCAGCGGGTTATTTTTTCTCCTTTATTATTAACGGTGGTTTTGGCGGATGACACCTGGGCCGTAAGTGGAAGGGTGTACAGGTCTCCCAGGGTAACGGCGGCACTATCCAGAACCATTCCGGGAATGAGGGGAAGGTTCTCTTCATGGAGGGTTACGGAAAGGCCGACGGCCGACAGGGAGTCAATGGCCAGCGTATTCATGGTTTCGGTGAAGGGGTGGCGAAAGAGAAAATCCGGCGCCGGAATCATCTCGAAGGCTTTTTTCCCGAACTTCTGGCCATCGTGACGGGTAGGGATCGATTCTGTGGGTGAGAAATGGAGCGTGGTGGCGTCGCCTTGGGTCTCCTCTCCCATGAGCCACGCCTCGGTTTCAAAGAGGGGGGTTTTGCCTTTGATAAACGTCAGACGCAGTTTCGCCTCCGGAGTAATTCCCCTCAGGTAGTGGGCGCTCACAGGGGAGAGACGGACCTGAAATGACTCGGCCTCCAGAAGGCTCAGGCTTCCCTTAAAGACCAATCCTTGCTGGAGGAAATGAATTCTGATCTCTTCTGAGGTTTGTGCGTCTCGCGGGGGCCCCTGGATACGTCGGCCTGTTTCCGGCAACACGATGCTCAGCCCTTTGCTGTTGAGCGCCATAAGCCGGGGTTCGACATGGATCTCCCCGGGACCGTCGGGGATGATGATGCGGGCCAGTCTGCTTGACTCAAGGTCTTCAGGGGGGGGCTGCAGGAACCGGAAGACGGGGTAGTCGCTTAAGACCGGCATGGGGGATGCCTTGAGACGGTGCGACGTACCTGCGGTTGGGTGTTCAAAAACAAGGGAGACCGTTTCCTCCCTGAAGTTTGTGTGGTTGAGAGCATTGATCAGCTGTTTTCTGCTGACCTCCTTTGCTTTCATCCAGCGAGGGTCCGAAGGGGCGGGGCGTGCCGGGCAGTGTGTTGCCGGAGCAAGTTGCGATGCGGTCATGGTACGTTCTCCTTAAATAGAAGAGTTGACCCCAACGCGGCAGGCACAAGTGGTTATGTTTTGCTTACCGTTGGTAAAACACCCGGTACAGATAAGCCAGCCGGTACTGCATGTTGTTCAATTGCTGCCTTCGGGTTCCCTTAAAACATTTCATGTCGCACGATCGTTGACGTTGCGTAGGAATGCCTTGGGGAACCCGTGGGTTGGCACAGGGGTTACTTCCGGAAGGTGTCTGCCACGTTGAGAGTGAATAAAGAAGTACTTCCTGTTGTTATTCCGAACACAGTATTCGGAAAATCGTAATTGCCCTGGATCTTGTGTTGTGTGCCTGTGATTCTTGTTTGTCAGGCCTGTGGGAACATGTATGGCGGCTATTTTTCAGCTTGCAGAACGCCATTATCGCTTTACTCTATCGTTACGATCTTTCTGTGTGAATGACGAATTATGCCGCAGGGGGAAACGGCAGCGGGTGCCTTGAGCCCCGGAACCCCTGTGGGGGAGGGTGGTGATGCACGCCCGACTCAATGTTATGAGGGGGTTACGTCTGACTCACCCATGGGTTGCTGCGTTGTTTTTTTCCTTTTTTTGCATCTCCTCTTGTTGATATTGTGTGAACAATGGATTAAAATTATTTAGTTTATGCCCATCTCACTCGTTGACCTCTCTTTGTTGCCGCTGCCCGTGTCATTTTAATGATGTATGTGTCGTTCCAGCCTCACCCGGATATTTCACGAGAAAACAATTAGATCAAAGCAACAACACGTTATGACTGATCGTTACCGTGAAAAAATAAGATATTTCAACATCACAACATGTCATTCACGGTTACGTGGTCGCCTTATTCACCCTTCGGACAAGCCGAGCGCACCCATCTTTAACGTTATCAAAGCATTGAGGTAAACCACTACATCTGCAGCTCTGATGCCTTGAATATGGGTGCTCTCAACTCGTTAGATATGGCGGCTATGGCTTCATATTTATCTTACGTTTCATATGAAAGGATCCGCTCATGAATGCGCCGCTCAGGGTTGCCGTTATCGGTGCCGGAGTTTCCGGGATCACGGCGGCCTGCCTGCTTAAGGATCTTCACGATGTCACCCTCTACGAAAAGAACGGGTACATCGGAGGGCATACGAACACAGCCGTCATCGCCACGGGGCCCGATGCGGGGACGCCTGTGGATACCGGTTTTATCGTGATGAACGGAAGAACCTACCCTCTGTTCAGTCGGCTCCTGGCTCACCTTGAGGTCTCCCTCATCAAGACAGACATGTCCTTCAGTTACACCTGCAGGCGTACGGGCCTGCAGTATGCGTCCTCCAATTTCAACACCCTTTTTGCCCAGCGCCGAAACCTGCTGAGCCCCTCCTTCTGGTACTTTCTCTATGGGGTGAACGGGTTGATGCAGCGCATACGAAGGGGGCTTTCTGAAGGGGGCTTTTCCGGCCTTACCCTGGGGGAGTACATGGCCCGTGAAGGGGTGGCCGGGTCTGTTACAGATCGGTTTGTCCTCCCCATGGCTGCGGCCATCTGGTCTGCTCCGGATGACCAGATGATGAATTTTCCCATGGAGATCTTTGCCCGTTTCTATGACAACCATGGGCTGCTTGCGCTGAACGATCATCCCCAGTGGTATGTGGTGGAAGGGGGAAGCCACACCTACGTGAAGGCCTTTTTGAAGGGGTTTAAAGGGACGATCATGGAATCCATGCCTGTGAGGGGCATTCGTCGGACGGATAGCGGGGTGGTGGTGACGACGGAAGACGGAAGGTGCGACTCCTATGACCGGGTGGTGGTGGCTGCCCACGCGGATGAGGCCCTGAACATGCTGGAGGACCCGTCAGCCGAGGAAACGCGCCTCCTTTCCCCCTGGCGTTATGCCTCCAACCGCGTGATTCTCCATACGGATCCCTCTTTTTTGCCCTCGGAGCCAAGGGCAAGGGCATCCTGGAACTACATCCGGGAAACGGGCACAGGAAAAGGGGACCCCATCACCGTTACCTACCTCATGAATCGGTTGCAGCACCTGAAGACAAAGGAGACCTGGTGTGTGACCTTAAACCCCGCGCGGGAGATTCCCGAGGCGGCGATCCACAGGGATCTGACCTACGACCATCCGCTTTTTACCTTTGAATCGGTGGCCACACAAGCAGGGCTCCGGGAACTCAACGGCAGGCGAAACACCTTTTTCTGCGGAAGTTACTTCGGATACGGCTTTCACGAGGATGCCGTGAGATCTTCGGTGGATGTGGTGAAGGCCCTGGGGGGGACTCTGTGAACTCATCCATCATCAAAGGGGTCGTGGAGCATGTTCGCGTGAAACCGGTAAGGCACAGGTTCAGCTACCCTGTCTCTTTTTATTGCATTGACCTCGACGAACTCCCCGATCTGGACCGCCGCTTGCCTCTTTTCGGGCACAACCGGCTTCGTCCGATTTCCATAGTCGAGGAGCACTATCTGGACCGGGGGAATGGGGGCCTTCGTGAGAGGTTGTTCCGTTACCTGAAGGAACAGGCCCCGGGGTGTGAGGCTGAAACCCGAAAGGTCATGCTCATCACCTCGCCCAGTTACTTCAGCCGTGTGTTTAATCCCGTCAGTTTTTACTATTGCCTCGCCGCCGACGGCAGCCCGGTGTGCACAGTGGCAGAGGTGAACAACACCTTTGGCGAAAAACACCTTTACCTGCTCACAGATCGGGTGGACGGTCGTACCGGGTTTCCCGTTGCCTACAACGCTCCCAAGGCATTTCATGTCTCCCCGTTCAACAACATGGAAGGGGAGTATCGTTTTGAACTCTCGGCTCCGGGGAAAGATCTTTCCATCGCCATTCAGCTTATTCGAGAAGGAGACGTCGTTATGGTGGCGCGTCTCCGGGGAGAGAGCATGCCTTTGACCACAAAGAACCAGGTGATGACCCTCGTCAAAAGCCCCTTGGCTCCGTGGAGAACCGTTCCGCGGATTTACAAAGAGGCCCTGCGGCTTTTTGCAAACAAAAAGCTTCCCTACCATGACAAGCCGGTGCCCCAAAGTCCCATGACCATCCGCCATAAAGGGCCGACCTTTTTTGAGCTGTTTTGCCGGAAGCAAGTGGAGGGCGTTCTGAACAGCATCAGGGAGGGGCGACTGGTCGTGACCTTTCCTGATGGGGAGATAAGGGGGTACGGGCAAGAAGGCGCAGCGCTCCAGGGGGATCTTACGATTGACGACCACCGCTTCTTTTCGCGGGTGGTCCTGGGGAGCGATATCGGCCTGGGGGAGAGCTTCATGGAGGGGATGTGGCACAGCGAGAGACCGGCCGAGACAATCCGGATTCTTGTCCGAAACATGGACATGGCCGAGGACTCGGAACTGCCTGTGGCCCGGCTGATTCATGGGCTGGGGCACTTCCTGGACCGGGCCCGCCACAATACCTTTGTGGGAAGCCGCCGGAATATCCGACGCCACTACGATCTCAGCAACGATTTCTTCGGCCTGTTTCTCGATGAGACCATGACGTATTCCGCAGCCATCCACAGGGTGTCCGGCGAATCCCTGGAGGCGGCCCAGGGAGCCAAGCTGCGGCATCTCATTGAAAAGGCGAGGATTTCAAAAGGGGACCATGTGCTGGAGATTGGGTGCGGGTGGGGAAGCTTTGCTGTGGAGGCCGTGAGGCAAACAGGCTGCCGCGTTACCGGTATCACCCTTTCTGAAGCGCAGTATGCCTATGCCCGGGAGCGGGTGAAGGCAGAGGGCCTGGAGGATCGTATCAACCTTCAGCTCTGCGACTACCGGAAGATGACCGGAACCTTCGATAAGATCGTGTCCATCGAGATGCTGGAGGCGGTGGGCCACAAATATCTGGGCACCTTTTTCTCGCAGTGTGACAGGCTGCTTATGCCTGGGGGCATTGCGGTCCTGCAGGTGATTACCGTTCCCGACCAGCAGTATGACGGTTACAGAAAACACGAGGACTGGATCCAACGCCACATTTTTCCCGGAGGGCACCTGCCCTCACTCACGGTTCTCTGCAAGGCCATGACCAGGCATTCACGTTTTATCGTGGAGCACCTTGAGAATATCGGCCCGCATTACGCCGAGACCCTGCGGGTCTGGCGGGAACGGTTTGAGGCCAGCGCCGAAAAGCTATCGTCCCTTGGTTTTGACGAGGTCTTAAGACGGAAGTGGCTCTTTTATCTCGCCTGCTGCGAAGCCCAGTTTGCCGAACGGGCCCTGGCCAATCTGCAGATGGTCCTCACCCGTGCGAAAAATACGGATCTGGTAGGGACGCATATGCACAAGCATCCCTTCTGTGATTGAGGCGGAAGGAAAAGGCCGTGGCTCCGGTGGCAGGGCCGGGGCCAGACATTCGATGTCGAATTCACAAGGGGTGTGGCGGTGACACCTGACAGCGGCAGGGGGGAAGATGACCACAACGAAAGAGATGAAGCTGGAAAAGACGGAACTTGAGATCGGGTTTCTTCCCATTCTCTGCGCAGCTCCCTTGATTCTTGCCCATGCCAGCGGAATTTTCGAGAGGCATGGCTTGCATGTCAACCTCAAAGCCGCATCGGGTTGGAGCGGTATCAAAGAGCTCATGGCTTACGGTAAGATCGATGCCGCCCACATGCTCTCTCCCATGCCCCTTGCCTGTAACCTGGGGATCGACGGCAAAAAGAGCGAGATTGTCCTGGCCGCCATACAGAATATCAACGGGCAGGCCCTGACCTTATCCAAAAAACATCTTGGCATTGGCGGGGTGTCGGGCATGCGGGGATTTACTTTTGGTGTGCCCTATCGCTTTTCCATGCACTATTACCTGCTTTGCCACTATCTGGCTGAGCATGGCGTGGACCCTCTCAGGGAGGTCACCATCATAGAGGTGGCGCCGCCCAATATGCCGTATTACCTGGCGCAGGGGTGGGTCGATGGTGTGTTTGCTCCGGAGCCGTTTAACCAGATTCCCGTCACCCAGGGCACGGGGTTTATCCATGTGTTGTCCCGGGATATCTGGAAAGGTCACCCGTGTTGTGGGTTCGCAACATCAAGGGACTTCATGGAGGCCAATCCAAATACCTACACAGCCTTGCTTCGCAGCATCATCGAGGCCGAGTCAGAGCTGCACCATGCCTCATCTGAAGAGCGTTGCGTTATGGCAAGGGCCATTTCAGATCCGGCCCACCTGAACCTGGATGACCCCGGTCCGGCGGAGCAGGTCCTGGGGGGAGTCTTTCCCGACGGGAAAGGGGGGCTTCATCAGGTCGCGGATCGCATTGATTTTGTTCCCCACCCCTTTGCCGAATATGGATACTGGATGCTTTCCCAGATGCAGCGTTGGGGGCAGGTTGGGGGGCGCGTCGATTACGGGGCGATTGTCGAGAGAACCTTTGACAGCCATGGGGCCAGTGAGGTGGCTTCAGCCACAGGTTACCCGCGGGATGCTCGGCCGGCAACCGATGTCATCGGGTTCGATGGCAAGGACCCGTTTGCCTATATGGGGGCACAGCCTTTTTGCAGTTTCACGGAAGAGGAGGTGGGCGAGGGGGAGGTCCGTGATATTCCTGGCGCACTCATGGGGCGCCTCAGCGAGATCAATGACGGATTGGCATCGGCGGTGGGGGGGCAGTCTGATGTGTCGTTCGAGGTGACCGGGGACGATGAGCTCGGACGCCTGGAGGAGCTGCTCAGGGAGTTGGTGCTCAACACCACGTTTACCAAGCTGCTTTTAAGTGATCGCAATGAAAAGCTCAGGCAGGCAAAGGAGGCCGCCGAGACGGAGCGGGTGCGCCTCCTCGCCATTCTTGATGGGATTGATGACGTGATTTACGTATCGGATCCCGAAAGCTATGAGCTGTTGCACGTCAACGCAGCGTTTAAAAACGTTTGGGGCGACGATGTCATCGGCAAGTCCTGTTACCGGGTTCTTCAGGGCAGGGAATCGCCTTGCCCTTTCTGCACCAACGACAAGATTTTTGGTGAATATATCGGGAAATCTTATGTCTGGGAGTTTCAGAATGAGGCCACGAAGGGTTGGTTTCGATGTTCCGACAAGGCCATTCCATGGGTGGACGGCAGGATGGTCCGGTTTGAGTTGGCAAGCGATATTTCACTAATCAAGACGACAGAAGCATCACTGGCCAGATCAAAGCACGAGCTTGAGACTCGCAACAGGATAGCCCAGGTCTTTCTCACGGTCTCAAATGAGAGGATGTACGATGAAATATTGGCCCTCGTTCTGGAGACCATGGAAAGTGAGTACGGCGTTTTCGGATACATCGACGAGGAGGGGGCCCTGGTTGTTCCCACGATGAGCCGGCATATCTGGGAGGAGTGTCAGGTGGTGGAGAAAACCATCGTTTATCCTGAGGATACTTGGGGCGACAGCATCTGGCCGCGTGCCCTGCGGGAGAAAAAAACGCTCTATTCAAACGACCTGTCCGCTAAAACGCCGCAAGGCCACATCCCCATCAGCAGAAACATTGCCCTTCCACTTATTAACCAGGGAAAAGTGGTGGGGCTTATCCAGGTAGCCAACAAGAAAACCGACTACACCGATCGAGATATCGAGTTGTTGGAGATCATTGGCAACACCGTGGCTCCGATCCTGGAGGCCCGGCTGCGGGGGGATTGGGAAGAACGGGAGCGCAGACAGGCTGAAGAGGCGCTCAGAAAGCATCACGAGCACCTCGAAGAGCTGGTTGAGGAGCGCACCGAAGAGCTCAACACGGCCAACGTGCAGCTGAAAACGGAGGTGTCCGAGCGGCGTCGGGTGTCTGAGCAGCTTCAGCAGGAGAACTGGATCAAGACCGGAATTGCGGAGTTGCGTGACGCCGTGAGCGGAGATAGGGGGGTTGAGGAGCTGGCTTCAAGTGCGGTCTCGGCGTTGGCCCGGTACATAAGCGCCCAGGTGGGGGCGGTCTATGCGCCCCTCTCCCTGGATGAGACCGCGTTTTCCCTTGTGGGACGTTTTGCCTGGAGCCCGAAGGAGGGGCGTCCTGCCGCATTTGAGCCGGGCGATGGCCTTGTGGGGCAGGCGGCCTTGGAGAAGAAACAGATCCTGGTTGAAAATGTACCGGAGGATTACCTGAAGGTGGCCTCTGGTCTTGGAAATCGGACACCCCGGCATATCTGCGTGATGCCTTTTCTTTATGAAGATCGGGTCAAAGGGGTCGTGGAACTGGGGGCTTTTGACCCTTTCACCGATCAGCAGCGGTCGTATCTCAACCAGGCCATGCCCCATGTGGCCATGGCCGTTGAGAGTGCCCATGCAAGGGACGCCCGGGCGGCATTTTTGGCGAAGACCCAGGAACAGGCTGAAGAGCTCCAGACCCAGCAGGAGGAACTCCAGGCTGCCAACGAGGAGCTGCAGGGGCAGGCCCGTCGACTTTCAGACTCCCGGGAGAAGCTCAAGGAGCAGCAGGAAGAGCTTCAGGTCACCATCGAGGAGCTGGAGGAGAAGAATGACTTGCTCCAACGGCAGAAACTGGAACTGGAGGACGCCAGACAGGAGGTGGAGTCCAAGGCAGACGAGCTGGCCCAGGCCAGCAGGTACAAGTCCGAATTTCTGGCGAATATGTCCCATGAGCTGAGATCACCGCTTAACAGCCTGCTGCTTCTGTCCCAGGCACTTGCGAAAAACAGGGCCGGGAATCTTGCCGAAGATGATATCGAAGCCGCAAAAATCATTTACAGCAGCGGCAGTAACCTGCTCAGCCTGATTGACGAGATTCTGGATCTGTCAAAGATAGAGGCCGGCCGGATGGAGCTGCAATGTGGCACCGTTCGGTTGAAGGACCTTGCCGACAGCATTCGGGCGTCCTTCGGGCACATGGCAGAGGGAAAAGGCCTTCGCCTGGAGGTCACGGTGAGCGAAGGGGCTCCGGCAGTGATCGTGAGCGACCGGAAGCGTGTGGAGCAGGTCCTTCGGAACCTGACGGCCAACGCCATTAAATTTACGGAGACAGGGACCGTTACTGTGACCTTTGGCCGCCCGGCTCCGGGGGTGGATTTATCCGGGTGTGGGCTTGCTCCGGGGAGCTGTCTCGCTGTGGTCGTAAAGGACACCGGTATCGGGATTGCTCCGGATAAACAGGCGGTGGTCTTCGACGCGTTCCAGCAGGCCGATGGTGGCACGGCCAGAAAATATGGCGGTACCGGCCTGGGTCTTTCCATTTCACGGGATCTCGCCCAGCTTTTGGGCGGGGAAATACGGCTTGAGAGTGAAGAGGGCAAGGGAGCGACCTTTGTTTTTTATCTGCCCCTGGACAGGGGCGAGGGCGTCACGGCCGCTGACGGGGGTACCGATGCGGGCGTGCAGGCCAGTCGCTTGGTTACCTTGGAACCCGAGTTTGAGTCTGCACGCATCGACGACGATCGTGAGACGTTGGCAGAGGGTGAACGTGCGGTGCTTGTGATCGAGGATGACCCGGGGTTTGGGCGTGTATTGTATGGGAAATCCCATGAAAAGGGATTCCGCTGCCTGCTTGCATCCACGGGGGAAGAGGGGTTGGACCTTGCGGGCAGGTACCTGCCTGTGGCGGTGATTCTTGATATCCGCCTCCCCGGCATGGACGGCTGGGCCGTGTTGAGTGCCCTCAAAGAAGATATTCGAACCCGTCATATCCCTGTGCACATTGTCTCCGGGCTCGATGAACCGAGTGATGCGTGTCGTAAGGGGGCCTTGGGTTACCTGACCAAACCGTTGAATGAAGAGGGATTTGACCTGATTTTTGAGAAACTGGAAAAGGTCTCCGCCGCAAAACCCTGGCGCGTGCTCATCGTGGAAGACAACCCGGAGCAGCGCCTCAGCACGGCCGAGCTGATCGGAGATTCCGACGTGATCACAGAGGAGGCTGAAAATGGGGCACAGGCGCTCGAGGCTCTTCGTACCAAGGCATATGATTGTGTGATCCTGGATCTGGGACTTCCGGATATGGGGGGCACGGAGCTGCTTGCGACCGCCGTCCGTGAGGGGTTGGAGCTTCCCCCCATTGTTGTTCATACAGCAAGGGCTCTTACCCCTGAGGAGGAGATGGAGCTGCATAATCATGCCGAGTCCATTGTGATTAAAGATGTTCGTTCCCAGGAGCGGTTGCTGGACGAAGTGTCCCTTTTTCTTCACCGGGTCGTGAACCAGATGCCGGAAAAGACACGCCGGATTATCAGCGAACTGCATGACACGGATCAGTGCCTGCAAGACAAAAAAGTCCTTGTGGTGGACGATGACATGCGGACCACGTTTGTTATGTCACGGCTTTTGCATGATCGGGGTATGGTCGTCATTAAGGCGGAAAATGGAGGGAGGGCCCTGGAACTGCTGGAGGAACAGCCAAACGTGGATATTGTGCTTATGGATGTCATGATGCCCGTGATGGACGGGTATGAGGCCATGAAACGGATACGTGAGCAGGAGCGATTTCGGACGTTGCCCATTATCGCCCTGACAGCCAAAGCCATGCCGGACGACCGGGAAAAGTGCTTTAACGCCGGCGCCAGTGATTATCTGCCAAAACCAGTGGACGAAGGTCGGTTGATTTCGTTGATGCGTGTCTGGCTCTACAGGTGAATGTGTATGGAAAAGAACGTTTTAGAGGCAAGCAAAAGCCGGGTGGAAGAGATCGAGATAAACCTCCTGCTGGAGGCTGTGTATCAACGCTACGGTTATGATTTCCGGTCTTATGCCCGGGCTTCCATTGAGCGGCGGGCCAGACAATTTATGGCCAACAACGGCTTTGCCTCGGTGTCTGAAATGCTGCCGAGACTGCTTCGAGACAAGGTGTTTTTTACAGCGCTTGCACGTTTCTTTTCCATACCGGTGACTGAGATGTTCCGAGACCCGCCTGTCTACCGCTCCTTGAGGGAAAAAGTCGTCCCGTTTTTGAGGACCTGGCCCCACTTCAAGGTCTGGCATGCCGGGTGTGCCACCGGTGAGGAGGTCTACTCCCTGGCCATCGTGCTGAAGGAGGAGGGCGTCTACGACCGGGCGACCATCTACGCCACAGATTTCAACGAGGATGCCCTGGATCGTGCCCGTGACGGGATCTACGATATCGGTAAGATTCAGGAGGCCACCCGCAATTATCAGGAGGCCGGCGGACAGGGGTCTTTTTCGGAATATTATCACGCCCGATACGATGCCGTGGCCATGCACAGTGACCTCAGGCAGCGTGTCGTTTTTTCCAGCCACAACCTCGCATCAGACAGTGCTTTCGGAGAGATGCACCTGGTGTTCTGTCGGAATGTGATGATCTATTTCAACCGCCAGCTTCAAAACCGGGCATTGGGGCTTTTTACCGAGAGCCTTGTGCATGGTGGGTTCCTTTGCCTTGGCACCAAAGAGGACCTTCAGTTCACGGATGCGTGCGGTCACTACGAGGCAATGGACCACAAAGCGCGGATATACAAAAAGAAGGTGTAGCGTGACAACCCATGAAGGACGAGGACATTCACAACCCCGGAAATATATGGCCGTCGTTGTGGGGGGCTCGGCAGGAGGGTTTGAGGCTCTTTCAACCATTTTCTCGGCACTCCCTCCCGGGTTTGAGCTTCCGATCCTCGTTGTTCAGCACCTGCACCCCAGCGATAACGGCTCGTTTGCCCGAAGCCTGGATAACACAACCGGCCTTTCTGTGGTAGAGCCCTGTGACAAAGAGAAAATAGATGTCGGGCATGTGTTTGTGGCCCCTGCCAACTACCATATGCTCGTGGAGAGGGATGGGTCTATTGCCCTTTGCGTGAATGGTAAAGTCAACTGGTCTCGTCCCTCCATTGACGTGTTGTTTGAAAGTGCTGCCAGGGCTTGGGGGGGCGCGGTGATCGGTGTGCTGCTTACAGGGGCCAGTTCTGACGGTGCCAGGGGGATGCGGGCCCTTAAGGACGCCGGTGCCCTGACCATTGCGCAGAATCCGGCAGACGCTCATGTGGCGGTGATGCCTCAATCGGCTATTGATGCCGACGGGGTGGTGGAGGTGCTGAACATAACCGATATTGCCCAGCGGCTCATTGAGCTGGGAGCGTTGCACCCCCTTTAACTCTTGTGTCGGATACTGGTTCAGAGGATCGTGAGGATGTGGCTTTGATGGCTCAACCGGGAATGCAAGTGGAGGCGCCATACCGATGACGGAAACACAGAAGATTTTGATCGTGGATGATCGTCCGGAGAATCTTGTGGCGCTTCGACATGTGTTGAGCCATCTGGATGTCGAGGTTGTGGAAGCTTCCAGCGGAAACGAGGCCCTGACCCGGACCCTCAGCCACGATTTTTCGCTGGCCATCTTTGACGTTCAGATGCCCGGAATGGACGGCTATGAACTGGCCGAACTTGTGCGGGGGGATCCCAAAACGGCGAATCTGCCTGTTATTTTCCTCACCGCCGCCTACGGTGAGGCGGTTCAGGTCTTCAAGGGCTACGAAGCAGGGGCGGTGGATTACATCGTCAAACCTTACGATTCCGCTGTGCTTCTTGCGAAGGTGCGTGTTTTCCTGGAGTTGCACCAAGCTCAGAAGGCCCTGGGCCGAAGGCTTTTTGAGCTTGCTGTGTCAAAGGAACGCTACCAGACCCTGGTGGCAACGATACCTGATATCGTATATCGCATCGATACCGAGGGGCGGTTCACATTTTTGAATAATGCGGTTGTCTCACTCGGGTATCAACCCGAAGAGTTGATCGGATTGCCGTTTACGCAGATTATTCACCCCGCCGACGTGGA
>Ga0193955_1000957_pt1 | contig 14500 bp, 10 predicted proteins | sample BB_6_MG_FD_140343 | JGI IMG/M metagenome (GOLD analysis project Ga0193955, IMG submission 140343) | Microbial mat bacterial communities from the Broadkill River, Lewes, Delaware, United States - BB_6_MG | ecosystem: Environmental > Aquatic > Freshwater > River > Microbial mats | place: USA... | reverse complement strand
GGCGGTATCGCCGCCGGTGCCGGGCTCGCCTGGGCCTTCGGGTACCTGGAGCGCAAACGCGAATCCCAGAAAGACAAGACCGTGGCCCTTGTCTGTGTCCTCGGCACCCTGGGGGTGCTTCTCTGGGCCGTGGGTTCCACCACCGTTCTTTGGATGAACTACAGATAACGAGGTGTGCCACCTCGAAAGCGGTTGCGCGAATGCTTTCGACCTTCGTTCCTCAGGTCCATCGCATTCGCTTACGGGCTTCGCCCGTGGATGATGATCGATGCGAGTTTGCAACACTGCTATCCAGGCTGCCTGAGGTATTCAGATTAAAGTCGATTTCGTGAGAGTGGTGAAGTCGGATTCACAGTACCACTAAGCTTTTGTAATCAATTGAAAAGTCTATGATGCCAGAGGCGGGCGTAGCCCGCGGCGAACGCCATTGCGATTTGGCCCGAGGAACGAGGGACAAAGCGCAATGGCAACCTGCTTTCAAGGTGGCACACCTTGCCGCCGGAGGCATGCTTTTGCCCAGAAACTTTTACGATGAATTTTTACCCGACGACCGCACGTGTTTGGTGCGCATCGTTTTATGCATAGAGAGATCATGACACACCGTATCTGGCTGGCCCCCATGCAGGGCTACACCGAGTTGCTTTTCAGAGACGTTTACGCCGAGCTCTTCTCCGGAGTTGACATTGCCATCTCCCCATTTATCTCCGCTCTTCCCGAAGGGCGGTGCAAGGACCGGGAGTGGAACGACGTCCTGCCGGAAGACAATACAAAGATGCCCGTAATTCCCCAGATCATGGGCAATGTTGCCGAGGATCTGGCGCTTCTTGCCAACCGGTTGTATGACCTGGGCCATCCCGTGGTGAACATCAACCTGGGGTGCCCTTATAAAATGGTGGCGAAAAAAAAGAAGGGGTCGGGGATTCTCTGCTTTCCCGATGAGCTGGATGCCCTTCTGGAGACGCTGGTGAGCAGCATGAAAGGGCGGCTCTCCATCAAGACACGGCTGGGGCGTCACACGCGCGACGAGTTCCATTCCCTTATTCCCATTTACAACCGGTACCCCCTCGAGGATCTTACCGTGCATCCTCGTACCGGCATCCAGATGTACACGGGAGAGCCCGATCTCGATTTTTTTGAAGAGGTGTTGCCCGAGATTCGTCACCGGGTGGTTTACAACGGGGATCTCTGGTCCCTCTCCAGGTTTGAAGCCCTTTCAAAGCGGTTCCCCTCTATCTCGGACTGGATGATCGGCCGCTGGATTCTTCCCAACCCCTTTCTTCCGGCAGAAATCAAGGGTGCCCGTTTTGAAGAAGAGGAGAAGTTGCTCCTTTTAAGACGTTTTCACGATGCCATTTACGAGCGGCAGGTGGAGCGCCTGGATGGGCCGGGGCATGTGACCAGTGTGATGAAAGCTTTTTGGGTCTATTTCAAGGACGCCTTTGAACATGGGGATCGCCTGTTTAAACCATTGCGTCGCATTTCCGATATCGATACCTACGAGGCAGCCGTGGCCCAACTTTTTGCGGGCAAGCCTGCCGTGGCTGATTTTAACGTCTGATCCTTACCGTTTGGCTCTTCCGGCTGTAGCGGGCGTTAAGCAGCGCATGCCCTGAGGTCCTGCCATACCCCTCTACAAGGGGCCGGGTGTACCGACTTGTGTGCCCGGCCCCTCCTGTTTTATGCCTTCAACAATATTGACTTCCTGCGATGTCATGGGTAGAACCGTTTGGTGAACCGGACGGTTAGCTCTGTCAATGGGTGCGACTAATCGTGCCATGGCAGGGAGCCCTTTCTGTGTTCATCTGTTTGGGAAGGTGTTGCGCAGGGGAGATGCACTGTGCCGCATGTTCCGTTTTCCGGTATTACAAGCCACCACGGAGATTGAAAGGGGGCGCATGGCTGTTATTGATGAGTACGTTCAGCCGCAGTTGGTGTTTCAGGATCGGGTTTCTGTGTATTACAGGGCGTGGTGCACGGAGCACAGCCGAAAAGTTGTCTTGAAGGTGTTGAAAAGTGAACGTCCCCATGAGTCTGAGATGGAGATGTACAAAAAAGAGTACGCAACCCTTCGGGAACTTGATCATCCCGGCATCGTAAAAGCCCTTGATTTGCAGCAGACTTCTCTGGGGCTCACCCTCTCATTCGAAGATACCGGTGGGGTTCAGCTCAAACGGATTTATGAGACCACCACCCCCAACCGAGACGCCCTGCTATCCTGGTTTCTGGACATTTCCCGCACCCTTTCCCATTGCCACCGATGTGGTGTGGCCCACGGAAATATCTCCCCCTATTACATCCTTGTCAACCGCAACACAGGTCATGTACAGCTGACCGGGTTTCAGAATGAGTTGCGAATGGTCGGAGGCGATGATCTCCAGGACGTGGACCATCTTCTCATGGCCCTTGCATACAGTGCGCCCGAGCTGAAGGCTGGCGGCGGCAAGCCTGATCGTCAGAGCGACCTCTACTCCCTGGGAGTCGTGATGTATGAAGCCTTCACCGGTCGCCTTCCCTTTGAGGTGGATACCGCAGGCGGCATGATTCACTCCCAGGTGGCCATTACTCCGCCGTTCCCTTCCAACATCTGCCTGGACATTCCCAAGTGGCTTGATGAGATCATCATGACCCTGATGAACCGCAATCCTGTGGGGCGCTTCGCTTCTGCGGAGGCCCTTTCCGAGGCCCTTGAAGAGGGCATGCGCACCGGTGAGTCTCCCGGATATCAGGCTGCCCGGGCTCTGGTGGCCCACGCCGACGTGATGCTTTGCGGCCGTGAGGATGAAAAGCGGGCCCTGGTTAAATGGGTCAGGGGCATCTCCGAGGCAGGGTCCATTGCCTTTGAAAGGCCAGGTGTCATGGTCTTGTCCGGGGTACCGGGCAGTGGAAAGACGGCACTTGCAGAGTGGGTCTGTCGGTACGCACGTCAGCACCACCCTGAAGTGATCATCGCCTCAGGTAAATTTGACCAGGACGTTGAGCGGCCCGGTTCCGCCTTTATCGGTGCGCTGCAGCAGGTGGTGCGAACCCTCCTGGGAGAACCGGAGGAAAAACTTCGCGAGTGGCGAAAGGTGGTTCAGCGCCTCATGGGGGACGGGGCTTCGGTTCTTTCAGCCATGGTGCCTGATTTTTCTCTCATCTCCGGTGTTTCGCCGGATGAGCGCCCCATGGACCTGGAGTCTTCAGCCAAGGCGAATGTTTACCACATGACCATGGTCAACTTTTTCCGGGTCTTTAAGCAGATGGGCCGCCCCCTGATTCTGTTTATCGATGACGTCCAGTGGGCGGACGAGGACTCCAGGCTGTTTTTAAACCTGCTGACAGAAATCTCCGGGGAAAAGGTCGGGCTCCTGGCCGCGCTTCGGACCAGCGATGGCAAGAGTACGCTGGTTGACGAGCTCTTTGATACCGCAGCGCTGAAAAAAGACGGAACCGTGGACGTTATGCCCGTCCAGGGACTGGACAGCCTTGCTGTGGAGACCTTCCTGACCCTGAGTCTCCGGGAGGACCGGAAGCGGATCGCCCCCCTTGCCGAGCTTTTCTATGCCAAAACAGGGGGCAACCCTTATCAATTAAACGCATTTCTGGAAAAAGTCCTTCATGACGGGGAGCTTGTCCGGGCCCATGGTCCCAAAGGGGAAGGATGGCACTGGAACCAGCGAAAGCTGGAAGCGCTTCCCATGTGCAACTCTGCTGCCCAGTGGGTTTCAGAGCGGGTGGACCGTCTGGACATGCAGATGCGAAGACTGGTGGAATCGGCATCCCTGTTGGGGTACAAGGTGGTCCCCAAGCTTCTTGCCATGGTGGTTCAGAGATCGGAGACAAAGGTCAGGCAAGGGCTTGAGGCCCTTTGCGACGAGAAGATCTTTGTGCATGTGGAGGACGGTGATTACCGCTTTGCCCACGACCTTGTGCAGAAGGCTGCCTACGAGCGCATGAACCGAGGCCAGAGGGAAGTGGCCCACTTCAGTGCGGGCATGCATATGTATGAGGGGTTGGACCGCAGCCCCGGACCGTACCTTTTTGATGTGGTCTATCAGTTTAATGCATCGGGAACGGTTCCCATGCGGGAGAGTTACCGTAAAGAGCTGGTGATCCTGAACCTTACCGCCGGCAAGCGAGCCATGGAAATCTCTTCCTTCGGCCTGGCTCTGGAGTGTTTTCGGTGTGGTTTGCGGTTCCTCGGAGATGAGGATTGGTCGAAGGACTACGCCCTTTGCCTTGACATGACATCGCTGGCGGCCGAAGCGTCCTATGCCTTAGGTGAGTACGCCGTTATGGAGGCGTTTGTGGCGACGGTGGAGGCACAGGCAAAAGACGACTGGGACTGTGTGGACGTATGGCGCATGAGGGTTCGCGGAGCCATCGCCGCAAACGATCTTGCCGGTGCCCTTGTTCTGGGGCGTGAGACCCTTGGCCGATTTGGCTTTCGTTTGCCTGTGAATGTGAACCGAGGTCATCAGGTGATGGCATTTCTTCGCATTAGAAGCACCCTGTTTCGCCTGGGTGCGGGGGGCATTGAACAGCTTCCTGCAATGACGGATGCACGCCACCGGTCTGTTATGGACCTGCTGTTTACCGTCATCATGGCCTCTTACCTTGCTGGCAGTGACCTTTCGCCTCTCATTGTATTCAGCGCTCTACGCTACAGCCTCAAGCATGGTCGCTCAAAATATACCCCGTTTCTGCTGGCCACCTACGGGTTTATCTGTACGTGTGTGGCCAATGATGTAGAGAAGGGCATGGCTCAGGGCCAGAGTGCTCTGACCCTTATGGAGAAGGATGCTCACTGGGCAGGGCGGGGCAAGACCCTTGTGGTGACCGTCTGCCTCATCCGGCACTGGAAAGAGCCCATTCACAAGCTTCTACCCTTGTACCTGAGTGCGTATGAGCAGTCTCTGGCAGAGGGTGACTCTGAGTATGCTGGCAGTGCCGTGTCTGCTTGGTTCTACTCACGTTTCTTCGCATCCGGGGATTTGCATCAATTGGCACGTGACATGGTGGTATACGGCCAGGAGATGGAGCGCCTCAGGTTGCCTTTTAAAGGAACGGTAAGAAACCTCCAGCAGACAGTGGCCAACCTGACCGAGCCGAGCGCCCACCCTGTGCTGTTTTCCGGTCCGTTTTTTACCGATGGGGAGCGCCCCCGTGGGGGCGACATGCCCAACGATCACATTGCCGCCCTTAATTATCATATCACCAAAGGGCTGCTGGCCTTTCTGTTCGGCGACGATGCCCTGGCTCTTCACCATGTGGAACGGTACACCGCCATGATCGATGAGGGCACAAGTACCTTTACGATTCCGGTCTATTCTGCCTTTGCGGCGGCCGTTTTTGCCCGCCATGCCGGGCGGGGGAACTCCTCGAAGCAGAAGAGATGGCTCAAAAAGGCAAAGCGTATTGAAAAAGAGCTGGCAAGGGCTTCAAGCAATGCGCCGTATAACTTTTCGCACCTGCACGACCTGGTTCGTGGAGAGTTGTATCTGGCCCAGAAGAACCTGCCGAAGGCTGTTCATTACTTTGAGCTGGCCGGAGAAAAGGCAAAGGACAATAATTTTATTTTTCATGAAGCCTATGCCGCTGAGAGAGCCGGATTCTGTTATTTGAAGACGGGTAAGAATCGTCTTGCCAGGGTTTGCCTTACAGAGGCGGTGAATCTCTGGCGTTTCTGGGGGGCGGAGTCCAAGGCTCAAAAGCTTGAGACGCGTTACGAACAGGTGTTGTGGAGTTTTCCATCCATGGGGCAGGAAGGGGGAGGGCACCATCGGGCTCCGGCTGCAGGAGGTCTCCATTCCGGAGAGGGTCTTCTTGATCTGGAGGGACTTTCCAAGGCCTTTGAGGTGCTCTCATCGGAACGCACCTACGATCGGCTCGTTGAGAAGCTGGTTTTGACGGCCCTGGAGTATGGTGGGGCTGAAGCGGCAGCGGTCTGTCGAATGGATGGTGAGCAGGTGACCCTTGAGGCACAGAAAGGGCCGGGTGCCGAAGATGTCGAGCTGTGCGGTTCGGTTTCTCTTTCAGATGCCACAAACTTGCCGTCAGTGATGATCCATTATGTGGCGCGAACCGGAACCATGCTTCAGTACAACCATGGCGAAGCCCCTGTGGTCTACGATCCTTACTTTGATGGCTTTCAAGGGGGGAGCGCCATCTGTATCCCTTCTTCTGTTCAGTCTCAGCAGTGCGGCATTCTCTATCTGGAAAACCGCACCCTGAATCATCTCTTTGAAGGGCGACGGTTGCGGGTGCTCAAAACCCTCTCCTCTCAGATGGCGATTTCCATGGAGAACACACGGCTGTATGAGAACCTGAAGGAGCAGACAGAAAAGCTTCAGATGGTCAACCGGGTGTTGAAAAATGAAATTGCCGACAGACGGGGCAAAGAGGTGGCCCTGATGGAAAAGGAGAGGGAACTCAAGGAGTCGGGGGAGAAGCTCAAAGAGGCCAATATTTCTCTGAAGCAGATGCTCAGTAAGAGCGATGAGAACATGGGTGAAATCCAGGAGAATATGATGCGTAACGTTGACGACCTGATTATTCCGTACATGGAGCGCCTCAAGGGAACACGGTTAACCCTGGCCCAGGGGAATCTTGTGGAGATGCTTGAAAAGAACATCGATGACATTCTCTCCCCCTTTGCGCGGAAGCTCAATGCGGGGTTTGCCCGACTGACTCCGGCAGAAATTCAAACGGCCCAGCTGGTACGGAGCGGGAAGACCACAAAGGAGATTGCGGAACTCCTGAATCTCTCCCCCCGTACCATTGACGCGTACAGAGACAGTATTCGAAAGAAATTGGACCTGAAGAAAAGTGGGGTGAATCTCAGGGTTTATCTCATGCAGATGTAAACGGTGCGGTAGTGGGTACGGTATTTTTACGGTATTTTTACGGTTAACACATTCCTGTGCGGGTCTGCTAAGGAAAGAGGCACCTACCGGTTCGGACCCTGATCTGACCAAACGGTCTCAGAACCATACCCCGCCCCAAATGCAGAAAATATCATAAGGTCAGATCTCAACGATCAAGAGAACACTTTCATACACGGGCTCCCCGGACTGACACCACTCTCCGTGGCGTGGGGGGCCCGCTCCCACCTTAGTTATGCTGTTACCTGCCATTGACATTTTTGAGCTTGAGAACTATCTTTTCTGAAATGAGTATTATGATGTTACCGCCTGGAACGGCCTGAACATCGAAGTTTATGACCCCCACTAATGCATTTAAAGGAGTTGTTCCCATGAAGATAGCGTTCCCGACGGAAAAATATGATGAACTGGAGAGTCCTGTTTACAACCACTTTGGTTCTGCAACCTGTTTTGTGATTGTGGATACGGAGACCAATGCCTGTGAAAAGGCGTTGAACCAGGACCTCAATCACCAGCACGGCAAATGCCAGCCCCTGAGAGCTTTGGGCGGGCGCACCGTGGACGCCGTTGTGGTGGGAGGCATTGGCGGCAGTGCCTTTGGAAAGCTGAAGAACAAAGGGGTCACCATATATAAGGCCGCAGAGGGTTCGGTACGCGAAAACCTGGAAAAGCTTCAGGCAGGAACGTTGCCTGAGTTTCAGTCCCTGGATATCTGTGGTGGCCATGGAGATGCCTGCGACCATCACTAAGGGTCTCGGTCGGAAATCATTATACACCCCTCTTTTCCGGCCGCTTCCACAATGCAGCTCTATTCAACGTTTCATATAGTTGTGCTTATGTTGCTGGTTGCATCGACGTGTATAATTAAGGCATTTCAAGCATAAAAATGCCATTCACGGTTTCCTGCACTCGACTCGTGAAATATCCGGAATAAAACGGTTGGCATGATTTTATGACACATGAAAGCCCGGCTGGCCTTGCAGGCCAACCGGGCTTTTTTTGTGGCTGGAAATGTTCTGTCGGTGCATCGGGCACTCCAGGGGAGGGGCAGGTTGCGGGTTTCTTTCCCCCCTGCCTTGAATCGTTTATTCCAGGATGGAAAACCTTGGCCTCAGGCCAAGGTCAAAGTTCACAGGCTTTGCCGGGTGAACGACTCTCAATAAACGAAGTGATACGCCATAATTAATGGCAACGTATGACGTCCTCGTAAAAGAAGGCCTTATGAACCACGAAGATCACGAAGGACACGAAGAAAAAATAAAAGAGCGATAGGTCGCTTTTGCGGCGAAGCCGCCTTCGTGCTCTTCGTGTCCTTCGTGGTAGAAATCCATTCTGTTATTCAGCTTGAAGCACCGTCAATATAGAGGCAGTGGGCGGAGATGAATTTTGTATCTTTCACCCTATCAGGAGTAAGGTATTTTACCCCTTTAAGGGTTATTCCAATACCGGCCCCTCTGGGGTCGGATTTTTATTTTGTGGTGCGTGAGAGTATGCCTTTATCTGAGATGTGAAGGCGGCTCTCGGGAAAGTCCTCGCGTGAGAGGCGGGCTGCCTCTTTGGCCGCAGCAAACGTGGGGTCGGGTTTTGGCAGCCCCCTGTACGGCTGTCGAAAGGAGAGGAGATGGCCGGTGATGAATCGCCCGTCAGCGGCCAGGGTGGCGGTCAGGGCAGGGGCCACTCCTTTGGGGCCTTCTAAGTTGAATCGTGCCCAGGTAAAGAAGTTGCCGAGGCTGTAGGCGATGAGGCGTCCTTTGTATAGCTCCATCCCCCTGACCACATGGGGGCCGTGGCCAATGACGAGGTCGGCTCCGGCGTCCACCATGGCGTGGGAAAAAGCGTGAAGGTCACCTCGGTTTTCACCAAGGTACATCTCTTCCTGACGCGGGACGTGTTCGGCACCGTTGCCTTCGGCCCCGCCATGCATGGAAACAACGACGATGTCGCAGACGGCCTTGAGTTTCCTGACCTGGCTGGCAGCGGCATCGCGGTCAAGGAGGTTTGCCACCCCTTTGTGGGGCGCAAAGGCGGCGAACCCAACGTAGAGTCCGTTGGTGTATAGCATGTCCCAGGGCTTTTCAATGGTGCCGGCGCAGGCAATGCCGCTTTGTGCAAGGTGGTGAACCGTACGTTCGCGTCCCGGTTTGCCAAAGTCGCTGATGTGATTGTTTGCAAGGCTGAAAAGATTGAAGCCTGCACGCTTCAGCGTTTCTGCATAGGACGCTGGGATGTTGAATGCGTAGCATTTGGATGGATCGGTGCATGCCTTGAGGCAAGGAGCGTCACCGGCAATGGTTCCTTCAAAGTTCCCGAACCGGATATGTGCGTTACCCAGAATCCCGGAAAATGTCTTTTGGAGGCGTCCATCCGGAATGGTGGAGAGGTAAACAGAGCTGGGGAAGGAGCTTGAAGGCATGATATCGCCCACGGCGGAGATCGTGAGGACCGGGGGCCCTGCCTGTTCGGCTGAGCTGGCACCTTTCGAGTTGATCTCGTCCGGACCTGCGTTTGCAATGGTGGCAAGGACGAGGAGGCAGAGTAGCTGGAGAAGGAGGATGGCGGATTGTCGGCTGAACGTCATGGGGCCCTCGTAAATCGTGTCGGTTGTTTCGTTGGTGTATGGCCGGACAGCAGGCAGCTGCTTTTGGATATCAGGACTTGTTGAACTGGTCAAAGGGTTCAAAGAGTGCGTTGGTTGTTGTTGTGTAGTATGAACGCCAGGTTCTTGCCACATCCATCCATAAGGTGGCTGTTTCCCGTGTCTGTCCTGGCAGAAGGGAAAACCTGTCGAGCCAGGCAAAGCTGAGTCGTTCTCCATGTTCCATGAGAAGGTTTGTGGATCGCAGGCTGTTGGTGGCCGTTGTTTTTTGAAACTGGAGGATCTGTTGCATCAGGTTCAGCTGATTCATAGGAGGCTCCTTGTCATGGGTTGTCTTCTTTTTTGGTTCTTCAATGGCGAAGCAATGACGCTTTTCTACCTTATCACATTTTCAGGCGTTCGATGGGGGCAATGTTGTCAATAATAGGAGATGTTGGGTGTTGTGAGTCAGTGTTGTGATGCTCAAAAAGAAAAAGGCGCTACCTGAACCGGAAGCGCCTTTGGACTTTTTGCTCAACAAGAGACGGGCCTGACAATTTGTCGCTAATGATAACTGATCATGCACTATAAACTGCTACGGCCTCTATCCCTGGCTCTTGGGCTGAATCATGTCGATGAGGCGGTCATAGTGATCGGTGATGTATTTTTGGAATTCTGTCTGATTGTTGGTGAGTTGGGTTTGCCACTCTTCCATCAACACGCGGCCTGAATCGGGGATGGCTTTGTTATTGGCCAGAAAAGCGGTTGCTACTTTCTGGGACTGTTCCTGCATCTTCAGCATGGTATCGAAGGTGGTATTAAAGGCGCTTTTTTGAAAGTCAATAAAGCGGACCCCCATGCGTGCGGCGTCAGATGTGTTGAACATTTCGAGGTTCTTGGACATGTCCCAACCTTTCCAGCTGTCAAATCCTTTCATCATTTCGGTAAAAACTTGATTCATGGCGGGTCCTCCTTGTGGGCGGAGAATGCATTGGTTAGAAGTGATTGATGAACGCCTGATACCATTGTGGACCCTGTGACCAAAGGCCAGATCCGAGCAGAGGCTCAGACAAAAAATGGTGTGTGTTGGTGTACGGGTAACATTGTTGTCATACCGCGCTGACAAAGAATTTTTTTGATGTGGTGTGAAACTATCAGGTACAAGTAAACTCGGGAGTCAGGCAGGTGTGCAGCCGGGGGTGTTTCTTCAGATGTGTGACAGGTCTCAAATCGTGTTATGGTCTAAGATAATATAAATAAAATAACGGATTGTCAATACGGCATGTGGGGAGTTCGCATCGTTCAGAGGCATGGGAAATGGCTGGGTCTCAAGGGGGAAAGGGGCAAACGGTATGTTGATAAAATCAAGAGCAGAAGGTATAAGGTCTTTGCTCTGTGTCATCGCGTATCTCGGCTTGGGAGATTTTAACCGCCGGGTAGACATCAGGGGCTTACACTCACCGTTAGATGGAGGCGACTATGATAAAGGCAGGAATCATCGGTGCCACAGGATACACAGGAGCTGAGCTGGTTCGTATGCTTTCTGCTCATCCTGGCGTGGAACTCACCGTTATCACCTCACGGCAATATGAAGGCAAAAAAATCAGCGATGTCTACCCGGCCTTAAGCGGGCGGTCAGATTTGGTCTGTGAAGCCTTTGACCCCAAGACATTTTGCGAGCGGGTGGATATCGCCTTCACCGCACTTCCCCATAAAATTCCCATGGGCATCGTGCCCGAGCTCCTGGAGCGAGGGGTACGTGTGGTTGACCTGTCGGCGGATTTCCGATTCCGTAATGTAGGGGACTATGAGGCATGGTATCAGCCCCATACGGCACCTGAACTCTCAGAAAATGCGGTGTATGGCCTGTGCGAACTCTACCATGATGAGATTCGAAATGCTCAGGTTGTGGGGAACCCGGGCTGTTATCCAACCACGATTCTTCTGGCGCTTGTTCCGCTTTTGAAAGCCGGTATCATCAGGGCCGAAGGAATTATTTCCGATTCCAAGTCGGGCGTGAGCGGTGCGGGGCGAGGCCTTTCCCTGGGCTCTCACTTTTGTGAGGCCAACGAGTCGTTCAAACCCTACAAAGTGGATGGGCATCGCCACCGCCCCGAGATTGAAGAGGTGTTGTCAGCGGCCCATGGAGAGGGCGTCGAGATCACCTTTACACCTCATTTGCTTCCGGCAACACGGGGGATGCTCTCCACCATTTACTGCACCCTTGCAGATGGAAAAACAGAAGAGGACGCAAGGCAGATTCTGGAATCCACCTATGCCGGCCGTCCCTTTGTGCGCTTGAGGGAAAAGGGCATGATGCCTGATATTCTTCATGTGCAGCACACCAACTTCTGCGATATCGGCCTGTCCTCAGACAGCCGTAACGGCCGTTTGGTGGTGGTCTCCGCCATTGATAACCTTCTCAAAGGCGCCTCCGGTCAGGCGATCCAGAACATGAACATCATGGCAGGCCTGGATGAAACGGCAGGGCTCCTTTAGGTTCATGGCCCCGGCTGCCCAAGGGTGTCGGGGCTTATTTCTTCTCTTTTTGGTTGACAGGAAGAGGAACTGTCTTTAATAATCAGCAAAAGGTGACCGCTGGTCAAAAAGTGAACGGCGGTTATATTTGGGCTGGTTTTCAGAACATAGACAGGTGGTGAAATGGCGCGAAGACAACAGGAAAAATCGATGGAGACCCACGATGAGCTCAGGGCCTCGGCTGTTCACCTTTTTGGTGAAAAGGGATTCAACTCCACCACGATTTCTGAAATCACGGACCATGCCGGTTATGCCAAGGGGAACTTCTACAGGTACTGGAAAAGCAAGGATGACCTGTTTCTGAGTATCATGGAGGAGAAGTATCAGCTTTACCGTGCAAGGCGTGTTGATTCCCTGGATCAGGCTTCCAGTATGGACGACGTCATCGAGGTGATCATCGATTTTCTTGAGCAGATTTTGGATGACGGCAAATGGGCCAAGGTGTTCCTTGAGTTCACCATTCACGCCGCAGGCAATGATGAGGTGAGAAGTGAACTGAACAAGAGCTTCTACAGGCTCTCCAGCGATCTTTTTGCCGGCATTGTCGAGCCCCACCGGGAAAACCCGACCTATCCGTCGAAAAACCTGGGCGGTATTGTGACAGCCCTCTTTGAAGGGTTTTTGATTCAGATTCTTCTGGGAAGCACCGTCATAGATAAAGAGGATTTGCGGCAGGCAATCCGAACGCTGGTGCTTCATATCGATCATGCATGATATGCGGGCGAAGCAGGGGCATGAAATGGTTCCTCTGCTTCGTAATACCGCTTTTTTTTGTGAAAGTGAGTGACCGATGGTCAGTAAATGGGCGTCGGTCATAATAGAGGGGTTGGGCTGGCAGTTGCGCTGTCACCAAAGCCTGGTGGGGCGCTTGCATTTTGCGTGGGGTTGAATTTGGGCCTGTCGTACGGTGGTGAGGCCATGATTATTTAAGGAGAATGAGAGTGAAACTGAAAAAATGGAACTCAGGGCGGTGGTGGATGTTGAGCGTGGCCATCCTCGGGATGCTCGTGGCAGTGGGGTGCAGCCAGGACAGTGAATCCAAGGTGGCGGAAAAGAGTGCGTCGGCTCCCAAGGCGAAGGCGGCGTCTCCCCTCGATAGATGGCAGCCCGATTTTGACCCGTCGACAGCCTCATACCGGTGCATCGTCTCCAACGTATCGCATCCGGTTATGAAAGGGGTTTACGCGGGTTTTGCGATTCGCGATGAGCTGTGGAAACGGACCGGAGGAAAGATCTATTTCGATTACAAGCCCCTCTCCATGCTCGGGGGGGAGGTGGAGGTGCTCAATCAGCTGCAGATGGGGGCCATTCAGGGCATGGCAGTGAGCTCAGTTGCCGCCACGAACCTGGGGCCGCGCTTTGGTTTGGTCAATCTGCCGTTTCTCGTCAACTCCTTTGATAAACTGGACCGCTTCATCAACAGCGGGCCCCTCTTTGATCACTTCATGCAGGCCATGAATCACCAGGGGATCACCGGGCTCGATATCACCGGGTACGGGAGCTACGGCTGGGCCACAACCACGCCCGTGACCCAGTTGGATGAAGCGGGGAAGGTGAAGTTCCGCATTGCCGAGGCCAGCGTGAACAAATCCCTTTATGATGCCTGGGGCCTGAGCCCCGTGGTGATGCCCTGGCCGGACGTTCCTGTCTCCCTGAAGCAAGGGGTTATCACCGGCCTTGATCACACCCCCATGGTGTGCAACATCACCAAGAAATTCGAAGTGGCCAAGCACTACACCCAGGTCAATTACGCCCAGGGCCTTTTTATCTGGGTCTTTAATTCGGCATGGCTGGAAAGCTTGCCAGAAGACCTTCGGGCCACCTTTATAGATGTGGTGCATGAGGTGTGTGCCGATATCCGAAAGGAGACACGGGCCCAGGAAGAGGCCCAGATCGCCGATGCCAAGACAAACGGGGTGACTTTTTACACGCTGCCTGACGTCGAAATGGCCATGCTCAAGGAGAAAGGCGATTCCGTGCATCAAGGGTGGAAAGAAGAGATCAACCGCCTGGGCGACGGCGATACCTACCGCCCGGAGAACTACCTGGGCGAGGTTCAGAGCCACCTGGGGTATACCGTGCAGTAGAAAGGGCGCAGCTCTCCCTGCCATAAATCAACGTGCATGCCTCGGGCGGCGAGGGTGGCAAAGCCACATTAGGCCAAAGCACCTCGATAGCTTATTGCCATTGCGCCTCCCCCTTCGTTTCTCAGGGCAAATCGCAATGGCATGGCGTTGGCTGGTGTGCAGAGCACGATTTGTGTGCCTGGCCTGTTGGGTTCCTGATGCCAACTTATGGGTTGGCATTGAACGGGCTAACTCTGGCGGTGAGGCGTTCGAAGCCAGGCTGGCGGAATCACCTCAACACCAGTTCTGGATAACCGACAAAGCAAAGGGTTTTGGGAACATTCGGATTCATTCTTGTTTTATTGTCTGATACCTGAATTTTTCCCTTAGCCCTTAGCCCTTAGCCCGATTTTACATGCCGGGCGTTTCTTACGTTTTAGTTTGGATGTGTATGTATG
>Ga0193955_1000955_pt1 | contig 14511 bp, 10 predicted proteins | sample BB_6_MG_FD_140343 | JGI IMG/M metagenome (GOLD analysis project Ga0193955, IMG submission 140343) | Microbial mat bacterial communities from the Broadkill River, Lewes, Delaware, United States - BB_6_MG | ecosystem: Environmental > Aquatic > Freshwater > River > Microbial mats | place: USA... | reverse complement strand
GTATTGTTGGTACATACTTGGATAGATTCGGTGATAAACTAGCATTAAGCGGAATGAATCCAGTTAAGAAAGCACTAAAGACAGTAGTAGACAACATGAGCCAAACAGGTAAACGAACCCTTGCTAAACAATACGGTAGAGGGATACTACAGATTGGGTCAGCTCCGTTAAGACTTGCTGCTGCTGGTGGAGTAGAAGGACTAACTGAGGCAGGACAAACATTCCTTGAAACAGCCGCACAAACACCAAGAGTATTCGACAAAGGGTTCACAGAAGACGAGATAAAAGAAGCTGAAGTAGCAGGAGTACTAGGTGCTGCAATGGGTACACAAATAGCATCACCAAAAGTAGGGTATGACGTGGCAAAAACAGTTGGTACAGTAGCTAATGAGAAGTTGGTAAATATCACAGACAGTCAACCAGACCCAACAAATGTTGATGTGTCAAAGACAAGAGATGGTAGACAAAATAGATGGGAGTCAGTTGGTAGTGAAGGGTACGAAGTTGCTCCAGAAGCAGTAAAAGCACACGCACATGATATTGCTGCATATGCTACAGAGATATGGACAAGTCCGGAAATACAGAAGAAGTCAGGATATGCTGGTAGACCACTTGATGCAATGAAAGACGCTACTGAAAAGATAGCAGACGTGTATGGTGTAGACAAAACAGATAAAGTAGCAATGGATGTACTGCATGCTGGATTGGTAAGAGATGCTGTAAGACACATGACATCGAAAGGTGAAGACGAAGTAAGAGTTGCAACAGACGCTGAAGTTGACTCAATGCTGAGTGAAATGATAAAAAACCAAGAAGTTGGGATGGTTACTCAGTCAGAAATAGAGCAAATATACAGCAACAGAGTAGCAGAAGAAATAGATACACTAACTGAATCAATGACAGATGAACAGAAAGCTGAGATCAACGAAAATACTCCATTAAACGCTGAAGGACTAGCGAAGGTTAAAGCAGTACTACAAGACATGAGAAAGCTTGGTAGTGAGCCGGTAACACAGTATGCTAACAAGGTTGAAGATGGATTAGAACTGTATGAGAAACAACTTGGTAGTGAAGCAAATGAGGATGGTAAATCACCAAAAAAGACAGCACAACAAGTAGCAGATGAGATTGAGTTTATGGGATTCGTGAAAAGAAACTCGGTTGGTAAGAGTTTACGTCAGCACGAAGCAGATGTAGTCGGGACAATAGTTAGCCCACTAACAAAAGACGAAGATGCAGCAAGTGGAGTAGTGAATGAACTAACAACATTCATGCACTCAAGAGTTGGTAAGCTGGAAGGTGTGACAACACAATCGAAGAAAGTTGAAGGTCAAAAGCAACGAGTAAAAGTAAAGAGATTGCGTACACCACAAGAGATTAGCAACTACATAATGAGCCAAGAAGCAGAGAATAGCAGAATGGCAGAAATAGCAGAAGCTGCGATAGAATCTGGTAACTTGACACCGGCTCAACTAGAGAAGATTACAGAGGCACAAACAGCACTGAATGGTGAAATGGATGCGATTGCTAGTATCAAGGAGAAGTTGGAGCTAAAACAGTACAAATCGATGTACACAGAGCTATTAAGTAAAGAATCAGCTGATACAGCACAACAGGACACAATAGTAGCCGAATTAGCTAAGTACGAGGACACAAACATACCACAAGCAGATGAGAGTGCACCAGACCTATTCGTAGATGAGGTAATAGAGCAAAATGAGGGTGACTTGGACAGAGCAATGGCACAAGTTGATGCCGATAGCACAATACCACAAGAAACAAAGGTAGAAGTAGCAGAGAAGATCCGAGCAAAGCAAGACGGAGAAGTTACTAAGCCAAAAGAAACAACAGCAGAGACAGTGGCCGAAGCAACAGAAAAGACTGAGAAGTCAATAGATGAAGCAGTAAAGAAAGTTGGTGAGCAAATAGTGCAAGTGAAGGCTGGTAAGAGGCTAGACGCAGAGTTGGTAAATGAGATAATCGAGAAGGTACAAAACGACATAGATGAGTACACAGTAGAACTTGGTAAACTAGAGAGTGACAAAGCAGCAATACAAAGTAGAATGGACCAACACAAGAGCAGGTTAACAATGGTTAGCAAGATGCTGAAAGCTGCTAAGAACAAAAAAGACTTAGCACCACAAACACTGGTACAAAGAGTATGGAAGTTGTTCAAGACAGCAAGAGAAGTTATTGGTTCATTGAAGAAGATAATAGTAGAGCAAAAAGAGAACATCAGACTGGCTAAAGAAGAGATCAAAGAGGTTGACAAAAAGATAAAATCAGTAAAAGCCGACATTCAGATCAAGAAAAAAGCACAGGAGATGGTAAAGGTTGAGGCACTAGGTATTCCGGTAGTTGAGGGAATAACTAAGTCGAAGTCAGGCGGAGTAAGTACTACACATACAGTATTGAACATGAAAGATAAAGAAGCTGGATTGATGAAAATCATGCCAAGAATCATCCAAAACGCTGGTAAAAAAGGCGTAGAGAGAGTAAAAACAGCATTGAAAACACTGAATACGTTCAGCACAGACAGAGCTAACATACCAGTACTAGAGCAAACAAACTTAGCAAAATTAGAGCTAAACGACAAGAACATACTGATACAAAGTGGAATGAACGACATACTGTCAGACCCAGAAAATGCTGAGTTGGTAAAGGGTGCAATGGACACAACATCACTGATAATGTTCAGTAAAGCAAAAGCAATGATGACATACAACAGAGACCAGATGCACGACTTGATAGATGGTTCGTTCGGTAACTTGTTCCCAGCAACAGGAATAGTTCCAGATAGTTCGAAGAAGATGTTAGAAAGCAAGATAAAACGAGGAGAGTTAGTACCAGCAGCAAGCCTGTATGAATCAGCAGGTAAGACACTACTGACTGAGATGGGAATAAAGCTAGACGATTCACTAATAATTGAGGATAAGAACGCGATTGAGCACTCACTAGGAGCAATGGTATTAAGTAACATGCTAAGAACACACTCGTCACATAAGAACGGTGTATACAGACAAAATGCGTTCGTGCAACACGGGATGATAGACTTCGAGAAGCCAAGTGAAGACAAGAGACCTGGTGGAGTAATCAGCGTACTGATGATGGAAGATGTGCCGGCAGAATACGCTAGAGTTGGGTCAACACTAGAGTTCGCACAAAGCAGTACAACACCAACAATAGACACAGAACCAATACACACAAAGAAAGGTAAGAAAGCAAGAAAGACAAGCACAGAGATGAGTGATCCAGCAGTTGAGTACCAAGAGAGATTGGGTACTACACCGTGGACGTTCAGTGAACAGGCACACAAAGTACTGGGACAATATGCTAAAGCTGATGATACAATTGACGTAGATAAGCTTAAAATGGACATACTGGGGGACTTGGACACAATACTGGCAAGTACAGCAACAATGAACGCTGAGTCGGTGCACGCTAAGTACACAGCAGATGAGTTGCAGATAGAGAGAATGATTGAAGTGTATGAGATGGTAGGAGCTGGTGAGTTCTACATCCCGTACGACTACACAAAAAGTGGTAGAACAATGATGGACTCAATGATGATGAACCCACAAAACAGTAAGATCAGTAGATTCCTGGTAGGTGCAGGAGACATGACAACAACAATAGAAACTGGTAAAGTAGACAAGGAGACAATGGCGTTCGTAAGAGCTGGTGCAGCACAAGCACTGGACATGGACATCGATAAGTTGGAAGATGCTACATCAATAGCTAAGATGAGTGAGAAATACTTCACTATCGACGATAATGCAAAAGTAACATACAGCAGTAAAGAGTTCGAAGAAATGGTAAAAGAAGGTACGCTAGAAGCAGTTAACAAATGGGGTGGAGTACATAGCATAGATGAGAAGTTACACACACTACAGTTGGTACAAATGCTGAATGACTTGGAAAAGCACGGTATAGCAACAACTAACTTGGCACTAGAGATAGATGGGATTACTAACGGAATGAGTGCGACACTAATGCAAATTGGGTACACAGAAGCAACAAAACTGCACTTATCGAAAACTGGGATGTACGTTGATGATTACTACGACCGGTACGACAATCATGGACAATACAAAGAGCAAGGCGGTAAAGATATATACCAAACACCAGAAACAATGGTAGTTGAGGGAATACTGAAGCAAGAAGGTGGAGCAGAGATACTAGCAGCAATGGAAGAAGTACTAGGAGGTAAGTGGAGAAACTTCATGAAGGGACCAGTAATGGTATTCATATACGGTGCTGGAATGGCAAACATCCGTCAGGCTGCTGCAAGATCACTGATAGTTGGTAATAGCTACATCCCTGGAGGAATGAGTAAAGGTGCAACAGATGCACTGCAAAAACTAACAGGTAAGACAGCTGCTGAGTTGGAGATTAAGTACGAGAACAAGATATACAACCCAGAAAATGGTAAAGTACAAAGTGAAGTACAATTGGCAAAAGAGATAGCAAAGTACGATGAAACGATTGCTAGTGCAAACAAGATGCTGAAGTACAACAAAGACACTAAGAAACTAGCAAAAGCGGCAGATGATAAGGCTGAAGCTGAAGCAAGTAAAAAACCAATAGCGAAGTTACAAAAACAACTAGCAGACAGAGTTGCTAAAGGTGACACAACAGTACGGTATATGGAAGATGAGACAGTAAATACACTAACCAACGCAATAGATGAACAAGTTGGTGAACAACTAGCAAATGCGTTCACAACAGAGTTCGGTGAAGTAGTGAAGTTCAGAGAGTCGGTAAAGCTGATTGAGCAACTGAACTACATGGTGTTCCGAACAGAGCTGAATAAGAAACTAGCTAAATTGGGTGCTACGAGAATATCGCAGTTAACACAAAAGCAACTAGACAAAGTGTACGCTGAGATGCAGAAAGAAGGGACATACTACAGCTCGAACAATGCTAGTGGTGGACAACAAGAATTAGTAAAACTGGAGAAAACAGATGCAAACACAAGTAAGCTGTCAGTACAGGTGAGAAATGCTGGGTTCCAGAGTGGTAGTGGAAGTACAGCAGTAACACTAAGCAACCAGGTAAAAGATGTAGTAACAAACGTTGGAGCCGTTGGAGTTGTGCAAATCCATGACGTGGATGGTACAGTAATGATTGAAGGTAATACAGAAGATGTGCTGAACGTGTACGATGCATTGATGCTAGGAGTAAATGGTGAAAAAGGAATACTACAAGCACAAGCAATGAACAAAGCGTTCCTGGACATCAACATGAGACACAGCATACTTGGTAATGCAGTACAGAAGTTACTGAAGCTAAAGAAAGACGGTAAACTGAACATCAAACAAGCACTAGAGTTGATTGACTTCGACGAGACAGAGAGTGCAATGAAGAGAGTATATCCAGACATGAAAAGTGTGAACCAAGTGGCTGAGGCACTGAATAGTGGTGATCCGTTAACAGAGATTGATAAAATACATGATAACAGAGTAGCAATGAGAGGTAAGAAAGTAAAATCGAACCAATACTACGCTACAGACATTGCACCAGCATACGAAGCAAAGGGTGACGAGACAGTAAATGCTGTGTTCGACGAAAATACAAAAGATGAGCAAATAACTGAGCTTGGCGACGTACTTGGACAATTCGCACAAAACTTGCGAAGTAAAGCTAAGAAACAAAGTAACTCAAATAGAAGAAATGGTATACTACAATCAATAAATGAAACACTTGGTAATATCGAAGATAAGAAACTAAGAAAAGTACTGCAAACTAAGTTCGACCAAATGCAGACACAAAGACTAGAGGAGAACTGCTAATGAGCAAATGTATAATAGACGAAATGATAGCACTTACAGAGCGATACGCTAAGGTAGGTGCCAATCAGACAGCAGGCAGACAAGTAGAGCTGAATGAAGCACTACAAGGGCTGAAAATAACTAAATTGAAAGCAGATGGAGAGGTGACAATAGTTGATGGCACTAACGTAATGCACCCAAACAACACACTAAGTAACGAAGTACAGTTCCTACAGAATGTGTGGAACAGTAGATACCCAAAAACAAACAAGACGGTAGGGTATAAGAGCATGGTTGAGGCGTTCAATTTCCAGAAGTCGAAGAAGGTAAATGGAAAGAAAGTAACAAGACCAGTATTAGAGCAGAAGCAGTTAATGGCAGAGTTGGTTACTAAAGTAGTAGCAAATGACCCTAAGTTCAAGGAAGAACTGATGAAGGCAAAAGGTTACATAGTGATTGGTGATGCAGCAGATCCAGATGGTAGTAAGTTGGGTAAAGATACAACAAAGATGCTCGAAGATACACTAATGAGACACAAAATGCTGCTAGACGATGGTGAAGTAGAGGTAAAAACGGTTGCAGAAACTAAGCAAAAAGATGGTAACATAACTGATACAGATAAAAAGAATAATCGACACGAAGAACTGAAGGAATGTATGAATGGGATGTAAACTAGACACACTAATAAACGAAGAAAATGAAGCTAGAGAAGTAATAGAAACTGCTAAACAAGCAGTTGAGTACAAAAGACGGATTGAGGCAGGAGTGAACAGAGCTACTCGGCAAGGTATGTATGCAGACCCAGATAAAAGGGTCAGTCCGTACATCGATAGAGGCTCTGAGCTAGTTGGTAAGACACTGACACTACAGGACATGGAAACTAACACAGAAGCTGACGTGAAGGTTGAGACTACAGAGATGTTGTCGAACAACAAAGTAAGAATAAACGGTGAACATGATCTGAAACTAGACACAGGAATGCTGACAGATGGAATAACAATGGCCACACTGGGTAGTGAAAAGGGTAAAAGAAATACTGAGTTCATGGGACAATTGGGTGGTACGATAGTAAATGACATCGACATACTAGCAACAGTAGCTGCAGAAGCAGATGGTAAGCCAGTAAGTGAGCAGTTGAAGCGAGTGATGAATATGTACAAAGACGTACTGATGAAAGCTGGTAAAGACGTGAAGATTGACGTAGAGCTGTTCAAGGACCTGGACAATAAAGGCGCAAAAGGTGAGGCTACAGTAGATAGTGGTAAATTGAAGTTAATACAAGGTAACACAAGATTCAACAGCAACTCAGACATACTAGCACATGAATTACAACATATACTAATACACAATGTACTGGTAAGAGATAAAGTACTGACATCACAGATACTGAGAATGAGAGACGCAATAGCAAAAGAGATCAGCTGGGAAGTATTCTTGCCAGATGGTGATGTGACAGCAGAAGATAAGGCGTTCGCTAAAGAGAGATGGGAATATGTGTTTAGAAACCCGATAGCATCAGACCAAGCAAGTGAGTTCCTGGCAGCAGCAACAACAAATGAGAAATTAGCAGAAGCACTTGGTACAGTAAATCAGTTCGAAGAGTACCAAATAATGGGTACAATGAAGATAGAACCAGGTACAAAAAGCAGATGGAAGAAGCTGTGGAACAACATAGCTAAGATAATCAATCAAGTGTACAGAAACACTAAGTTCAAAGGTAAGGACGCCAGAGAAATAACAATAGACATGTTAAATAAAGCAATGGAGTTGGGTCATAGTAACAGAAAACAAGAAGAAATGACTATCTCGGAGAGGTTACTACAGAGATTAGACAAGATTGATAGTAAAGTAGCGGAGTTAACAACACTAGAGAAGAAAGCACAAAGGTCGTACGCTGATTACATCAGACAAACTGAGAACAAAAGTGGACTGAAGAAAGCGATTGATAAGGTATGGGAAATAAGAGGTATAGCAAAAGCAAAAAGTTACATATTGAAAAATAACATATTCGCAAGTGTGACAAGAGATATGTCGAATAAAGATGTGGCAAAGTTCTACCAAATGTTCCGACACGCAAAAGCATTTGTAGAGAACGCAGTAGCACCAGTAAAGCACTTCACGATTGAGGTACTGGACAAAGATTACGAATTGGGTAGACTATCGAAAGGTGAGAGACGAGCAGCAAAGAGAGTGCTGATAGACACAGATGCGAAAGTGCTGGGCGGTAGTAAGCAAATACTGAAGTACTTACAAGACGAGAGAAGAATAACAGCTGAGTTGAATATATTTAAACACAACTATAGTAAACAGGTAGTGGACGCAACAGAACAATTGGGTAAACTACTAGTAGATAACAGCACAGACACAGCAAATGGATATGTGAATGCATCACAGATCAGTTACGCACTACTAAAGACACAAAACCAAAAGACAGTGGCAGAGATTGACAAGATGGCGTCGCTGATAGCATTAAGATACAGTGCAAAAGAAAATAAAGATTTGGTAATACAAGCACTGACAAAAGAGTCGGTAACGCCAGAGGGTAAAATAGTGGATGTGGCAAAAGGATTTGACCACGCAATGGAGTTGATGAGAACAAATGAAGCAAAAGTACTAGAAGATGCATATAGTGGAGATTCTATGTACCAAATAAAAGGCGCAAAGCAAGAAGAGTATATTGGTAACAAAAGATACTACATAGTAGAAGAAAAAGAGTTAAAGGGCTTGGAAAGAGCTAAAATGAGTAACTTGGGTAAGCAGGAAGCACTGAGTGAAGCAGTTGGTAAAGATATGTACTTGGTAGTAGGCGAATCAATGGAAGTTGGGTATACGGAAGGACTAATGAGCAAGGTACAGCTGAAGAATGAAGGTGACAGCTTAAGAAGAATTCTAATGGAAGTAAACGAGTTAACAGACGTAGAAGCAGAGATAGTAATAGATAACATGAGTAAAGAAACAGCTAAAGTAAAGAATGCGTTAATACCAGAAAGATCAGGTAAGAATGAAATATATGACTACAGAGTAAGAATACCACATGAGGTTAAGAGTAAGTATTTGGAGATAGAAGATGACATATTACCAACAGTTGGTGGTACAGTGTCGGATTTGACTCACAAGCAAGAGGCAATGATAAGTAACAAGGAAGCAATAGCGTACTTCAAACGGTTCCACACAAAGTACGAGAGCAGTAGAGATTATAAGTTCGTAGAGATAAGCGAAAACTCAGAGGGCAAAGAAAAAGAATACTGGGATAGTATACCGTACTACTTAAAAGCACAGATTGATAAAACAATGGGTGGCAGATTGATGGTAGAAGAAAGTATGTTAGTAGACTTCTTTGGATACAAAGACATGAGCGCAATGAACTTGCCGATGATAAAGAACAGTAAAAGACGACAGTTGGTGGTGAGAAAGGCTGAGAAGATTGTACAGGAGTTGACACAAGGCTGGAAACAAGCAGTAGTAGCAAAAACAGCTGGGACAATAATTGGTAATAATGGGTCGAATATGGTAATTGCCCTGCAACACACAAAGAGTAAAGACCCACTGAAGTACTTGGGTAGATTCACAGACATGTGGTCGGAGATGAATAAATACCAAGACGATAGAAGAATGGCAAGTAAGCTGGCAATCAGAAGAGAAGCTGGTGAAACAATAGACGAAAAAGAGTTGAAAAACATAGAAAACAGAATGAAAAACAGTCCAGTTGAACCGTTGATGAAGGATGGGCAGTACACTGCGATATTGGAAGATTTGAACACAGAATGGATGAATGAAAAAGGGATAATTGAGGGTAAATTGGATGCTGTACTGGACAAGCTGAAAAGAAAGAATGATAAAGTTGGGATAAAAGAAGTAATAGATACGTTGTACGTGCGAAAAGACTCGCCACTGTATGATTCGACAATGAAGTTAACGACATATGCCGATGTGATAACAAAGATGATAATATACCAAGACTTGATGGCAGATTACAATAGTGCTGATAAAGATAAACAGCATGAAACGTTTGCTGGTAAGTTGGGCGGTAAAGACGCTACTGCTAAGCAAGTAGAGCAAAATGTATTGAATTATGTGGATGGGTTAACAGTAAATTATGGTTATTTGGATAATAGAGGGATAAAGTATGCGAATGATACGCTGATATTCAGCTTCACAAAGTACTTCTTCAGAGTATTTCCAGCAATGATGAAGATGCTAGGTAAAAAAGCAGGAACAGTGTTCATAACAGAAGGTGCTCAAGGAGTGAGCGGGATAGACGCAGAAACGCCATGGGATCAGTACTACTCGCCAATAGATGCAATACTACGGAAAGTAGGTGGTTGGGGAGACCCAATCAACATACTGAAGATGATAACAACACCAGCTGTGGCTAAGTAGCCTGGCCGGTGAGGTGTTCGAATATGATACAAGCAAAGATAAATAATAGAACAAACTCCATCACTTCCCCTTGATTGCATTGTTGATCTTGCGGATGTATGGAGCTGACCAATAAATGGCTAGACCGACAGTGAACAAGACTAGTAGTTGGAAGGCATAAAAGCCGACAACAATAGCTAAGACAGCAAGAGCTGACAAAATTAAGTCACGCACGGACACCTCCTTTGGTTGGTGGACTGAACCACAGAAAAATAGATACTAGAAATGAAGCAATCATACCAACAAACAAGCCGGCTTGGCCAGCGTATGAGAATATGATACAAATAGCACCAAAGATACACAAATCTAGTGTTGCATCAGCGATACGTTTACATTTGAACTTGATGTAGATTAAAATAAAGTTGGCAAATGTGACAACACCCATAATTGATAAAGCAGATAGTGGCATTATTACTCCTCCCATCCAAATGCAGCAACAATAGCTGGTTCGGATTCCATATCGAGAACGATAGAATTAAGTACAGAAAGTACAACAAAAGACTGTTTAGGGTTACGACCAAATGAAGATTTGGTGGCAATGTATTTAGACAGCCCAGACTTGAGCTGTGAGAGCGATAAGTCGGTGTAGGCAGACAATTGTGGCACGAAGTCCAGTAAAGTGTCGTCACGGCTCCCTGAGACAAAACTGCCAGCAGGCACATCCTCGTCAGAAATTGATACGCGAGTTACCACATCAGACTCAACACGTGAATCCTCGATATATCCACCCCCAATAGAGTAAGCAGTAGTGCCGTCGTAGACACTCAACAGTTCGATGAACTTAGATAACTGAGTCATGATCGGTTATTCACCCAGTCAAGTGCGTCCTGGTCGAACTGGTCGTCAGTTTGCACGATTTCCAGTGCTTGCTCGTAACTGATGTTAGTCATAGCGAACTCAGATAAGCTAGTATAGCAAGAATGTTCAAGTATGTGCTCAAGCAGTTCATCCTCATGCTGTTGAGTAAATTCTGCGCTGTCCTCGATCATTTGGTCGAGTTGTTCGATAAATTGGTTCATGTTAGTCTCCGTAGTTAAAAGTTGTGTAGTCGTCAGACACCTTGAACTTAGCTCGTTCCCTAGTGGCTTCAGGCCAAGTAGTTAATGAACGCTCAATAGATAGTCGTTTGTGTTCCTTGATCGACTGCTCCACTTCGTCAATAGACTTGGGTGGAGTTGGTTCGATAGTGACAGATGGTTGGTTATTCAGTAGCCAGTCGGCTTGTAGTTTGTTCAAATTAGTTCCTTTGTTGATTAACTTAGTAAGACACTCAGTGAGTGCCTGGTAGATTAACGTTTGATACGTGAGTACAAGATTGAGCCTGTGATGAACACAAAAGCCCAAGTTTGTACAAACAGTAACCGAACGACTTGAAATAAATCCTGTTCGGCGGTTAGCTCCCCAAATGGGGTAAGTGTAGATGCACAGTAACCAAAATAGGCTACTGCAATGAATGCTAATACGTCAAAGACGTTCAGTGGTGCGAATTTCATGTTGACTCCTCATGAACAATTCCGTAAATACTACGTACTTGCTCGTAAGTAAGACTTGATTCACCATAACGAAATAGTTCACTGATCTCTCGTTCCCACACATTCTTGTGGAGGTGATTTTCTGCGTCTTCCATTGATAGAAAATGCTGATAACCGTAATTGTGGTTATTTAAATCTCCTGTCATGTCGTAACTCCCTTCAGTAGTAAGCAGATTTTTACGTCCTACTTTCAGCAATTTGACTGACTTGATTTGTTGCTCCAGAGGCACTCCCTTAGCAACAGCATTACCTTCAGGGATAATTGCTATATACTGCCCGATTAAGGGTTTAAATTGTTTGATATTCATGTTGACTCCTTTGGTTGGGTATTAGGCCAGTAATCTTTATTTAGCCAGTCACGATAGTCTCTATGTATACCAACTAACCAGTTAGATATACTAAAATGGTACCATTCGCAAAACGATAGCATTAATGTTATAGGCAGAAGTAAAAGACCTCTGACAAAATAAAACAATTGTTTAAGTCTCCAACTCATGTTGACTCCGGCTTCGGTAGTAGAGTTTGGTAATCACCAGATCCTACAGACAGATACTTAGACTCAACACCAGACTTACCAAACATGTGTTCAGCATGAACTACCACATCCTCACCAGCTGAGTTAGCGTCCTCGAACATGTACTTCCATACACGTTGAGTAAGATGGCCTGAATTACGAATATTACGATCGCCTTTAGGCAGAAATATGAATGGGTTAAGCATCAACTTTCCTTGGCATTCTGCCATAATTCCATGATCAAATAATTTCTTCTTGAACTTACTACGTGTTGACTTACTCATTTGTGAGGTCAATTTGTGGAAAGGCCCAATCAGAAGATTATGGTAATCAATTGTGTCAGATCCAAATAACTTTAGGGCTGCCTTTAATTCATCTTTAGTTAGTACGTCAACGAGTACGTCTATGCTTGCGTTGTACATTTTATATCCTCTTACTGTAAATTTATTGTCTTTGAACTTAAGATCTGTGTTGAATGTTTCACCTGACTCTAAGTTAATTGCTGTTATACTACGTGTATCCAATTTAATATCCTTGTGTTGTTATTCTGATAAACTAATTATACAAGATATTAGCTTAAGGGTTTATAAAATGTAAACCTTTATAAGTAAAAGTCACTTAAAATAAACAACCAAAAAATCCTAAGAGTTAACACCATAAACACCAATTAATCCATAAGGTTTACACAGTAAACAACCAGTAACTACCTACAATCGCCGATAAACACTGGGCTTACAAGCAATTGCAAATAATTATGTATATAATATACTAATTAAAGGATTACTACTTACCATCCAAGATAGCTTGTAGCTTCGGTTCAGGTGCGTAAAGTTGCTCCCACTGATCAGGCTTAATAACCTTCCCGTTGGAGTCCTTAGCAGAACCCTTCATCGAATTAGCTGTGTGCACTACCTGCAATCCGTCGACAATCTGCGAAGATGAGATACCTTGCATGTGCAAATTACCCACTTCAATGTAGATTGCGTCTAGGCTAGAATCAAATGCACCAACTGGTGATACGTCTCCTCTAACAAATCCGTCAACATCGCTACCAGTAGTTAAACCAACAATACACCTAGCCAAAGACTTTGGATTGTTGTCACAACCAAGTTGATCAGCAAGTTTATCTGCTAAAGGCAACTTCTCCAGTGCTTCTTCTATAACTAATGCTGCTGCTTTGCTTGCGTCGTAAGAACCTGCTGGGTTATTCCATGTCGTGTCATTTAGTCTGCATATGTCCTCAAAGATTGAGTAAAGTTGCTTTTTGTGTAACACTATACTCTCCTAGATAAAGAAATTTGGTTCAGCTTCAGTAAAACATTAGCAGACTCGTTGTCGATTAGCTTATCAGTGTTCAGCCTGTCCAGGATAATACCGTCGATCTTCGTTGCAATATCAGCTCCCATCTCTAAGTAAGTTGGCGTTGGGTCAACTGGCTCTACAGCATCCGTTGAAGAATTGTCTGGTCTAGGCTCTCCCGCTAAATCCGCAATAGCATCTGCTTCAGTAATAGGAGGTTTAGGTAAAGGTAAACCCAAAGACTGCATTTCTGCGTCAGTAAGGTTGACAATATCTCCGTCACTACTAGTAATCTTATAGTATCTTCCATCAGCACTAATTATGTGTGTATAGCCTAATGAATATGCAGCAAAAGCTTGTGTATGAAACTGTCTTTCAAGAACTTCATTGGCTGTGTTAAAGTTAATGTTAGATTGCCAAGAACTAATAGTTGTAGGCTCAACTGGATTAGTCTCTGCTACTAAAAACAGCTTCACTTCGTCACTAAGGACCGAATCAGGTACACCATCAGGGTAGTTAGCATCCAGTACTTCCAGCACACACGCTGGACTTAATGGTGTGGCACCTAGCATGTTATCATGCTCAGTGATATAGCAAACTTCCTTAGTATCGGTGCATTGGATGTACTCAAAACCATTAGTGTACGCTGCTGATAGTTCCGTACCAAATGCAGCAGATCCTGGTTCAGATTGTATTGTAAAAATATTCAAATTGTTTCCTTGTGTTTGGTTAATCGGATTTAATACACATGCTCGACTGCAGCCACCGTAAGCTGAGCGGTTCCGGGATACAGAACATAACCCACATGTGCGAATTGACTAAACTAACGGATTGCCGTCAGTGTCACAGTCTCTGAAGTTGAGACCTACGGGTTTTGTGGGCTTCCCTGAGTCCGAATAAGATTCAAACTCAACAGTTAGCCATTTGCCAATATTATGAACAGCTACGGTTGCGTCCTTAAGACGTTCAAATGCCG
>Ga0193955_1000950_pt1 | contig 14563 bp, 9 predicted proteins | sample BB_6_MG_FD_140343 | JGI IMG/M metagenome (GOLD analysis project Ga0193955, IMG submission 140343) | Microbial mat bacterial communities from the Broadkill River, Lewes, Delaware, United States - BB_6_MG | ecosystem: Environmental > Aquatic > Freshwater > River > Microbial mats | place: USA... | reverse complement strand
AGTATTCTTTTGCAAACATTTTCAAGTAAGTGAGATTTTATTTGAATCTCGTCTTTTATTAGTTCGTAGGCTTTTTGGTAGTTTACTGCATCTTCTATATTGTCTGTTTCAGATGCTTTTGTGCAATCGGCTTCTATTGTTAAATCTACTAAGAATTTGTTTCCAACTATACGTTCTGTTTCGTAGCAACCGTGGTGTGCGTAGAATTCCATTCCTTCTATTTCAATGTATCCTGTCATCTTTTTTACTTGTTGTTATTTTCTTCAAAATTATTAAAAAATAAGAGAAGATATAATATTTTTTACTTGATTGTTGGTAAAAACAAAGTAAGCCAGTTTGGGGTACTGGCTTACTCGTAAGATACAAATGCGTTTTAGTATCTAAACACTACAAAATTATGAAAAAAAACTAAGTCTTTGCCACAATTGGGGTAAAGCAGAGAAGTGAACAAAGACATTTAATTGTTATACTTTGTTACTATAGATTAAGTTACATTTATATTTGAGAAATGTATGTTTTTTTTCTAATAAATTGTTTGTCGTAGTGTTTACGGCTATTTTAGTAGGCTTTTAATGTCGTTCATTTCTATAATTGTGACAATCTGTTTTCCATCTGGTGTGTAGTTTGGTGATGGACATGCAAATAAATTGTCTATCAGATTGTTTATTTCTGTTGTAGTAAGTGTTTTGTTGTGCCCTGTTGTGCTAGATTTTGTAATGCTTAGGGCTATATCTTCTTTTATAACAGTCTTAATGTCTGATTGTGTATCTTTGAAGTGTTGTATCAGTTCTTCAATTATTCGTTTTGTTGGACAGTTTTCTATTTCAGATGGTGTACCATTAATTGTAATTGTATTGTTTTCCAAAGGTTCGATGTTAAAGCCTATGGTTCTTAAATCTTCTAGTAGCGACAGTATTATGTTGAAATCTTTTGCATCGAGTTCTATGGTTTCAGGGAACAGGCTTTGTTGTGTTGTTCCTTTGTGATTTTCCATAGATGTTATAATGTTTTCGTATATGATTTTTTCGTGTGCTCTTTTCTGATCAATCATCATTAATCCAGATTTAACCTGCGTAATGATGTATCTGTTTTTTAGTTGTATGTATTGTTTAGTATCAGTTTTCTTCTCTTCGTTATTAAAGCTTGAAATCCTAGTTTGATTGATGCTTGATGCTCTTTTCGAAACTTCTGGATTTTTTCCAAAGTTTGAGTTATTTACTTTACTTTGGAAGATTCTTTTTTCTGGCTGTATGTCTGGTTCAAATGCAGCTTCCTCTATTTTATAGTTTTCAAAGTTTTCTATGTCTGGAGCTATTGTACTTTGGTAGTCTCCAGTGTCGAAAGGGTTGTATGGTTTTGTATTGTTTTCTTCAAATGGATTATAATTAGAGTTTACTCTGATTTTTGGTGCAGATATTTCCTCTTCTCTACTTCCAAGTGAAGGTATGTCTATTGAGTTATCTTCATCAAAATCAATAGATGGAATGATATTAAATTTTCCTAATGATTCTCTTACTGTTGCGTTTAGAATCTGGAATAGAGCTTGTTCATCTTCGAATTTTATTTCAGTTTTTGTTGGATGAATGTTTATGTCTATAATCTTTGGATCTACTTCAAAGTATATGAAATAGCTTGGAATAGAGTCTGTTGGTAATAATTTGTCATATGCATTCATGATCGATTTATGAAGGTAAGGGTGTTTCATAAATCGTCCGTTTACAAAGAAAAATTGTTCTCCATATTTACGTTTAGCTTTTTGAGGATCTCCAGTAAATCCGTGAATTTTTGCGATACTTGTTTCACAGTCTACGTTTACAATCTTAGAGTTTAGTTGTTTTCCAAAGATGTTTATTATTCTTTGGCGCAAATTTGATACTGGTAGATTAAAAATTTCCGTATCGTTATTTATTAATCTAAATTTTATTTCTGGATATGTAAGTGATATTCTCTGAAAATCGGTAATAATATTTCTTAATTCCGTTGAATCGGCTTTTAGGAATTTTCTTCTTGCTGGAACGTTATAGAATAGGTTTTTTACAAGGAAGTTGCAGCCTACACTGCATGATGTTCTTTCTTGTTTTATAAATTCTCCTCCTCTTATTATTATTTGTGTTCCTAGTTCAGATTCTTCCTTTCTTGTTTTTAATTCAACTTCGGCAACTGATGATATTGAGCTTAGAGCTTCTCCTCTGAATCCCATTGTGTTTATGGCAAATAGGTCTGATGCTTTTGCTATCTTCGATGTTGCATGTGGTTCGAAGCACATTCTTGCGTCAGTTTCAGACATTCCTTTCCCATTATCAACTATCTGTATTAAAGTTTTTCCTGAGTCTTTTAGTACAATGCTGATATTATCAGCGCCTGCATCAATTGAGTTCTCGATAAGCTCTTTGACAACAGAAGATGGTCTTTGTACAACTTCTCCGGCTTTAATTTGATTAGCAACAGAATCTGGTAATAGGTGTATTATATCTGACATGTATGAATGTTTATTTAAAAGATGTCAATGTATTTAAAAACCAAGTAATAGGCTATAATAAGAAGAATGATTAGTACGAAGAACACTCTTACAGTCGATTTTTTTCGCGCTGACTGATGTGATCCAAAACGTTCTCTCATTTCTGCTTTGAACTTCCCTTTTATGTGTGGGACGTATTTCTCGTCATCTTCAGTTAGACCTAGTTTTTCCTTTACTCTTCGTTCTCTTTCCTGTCTTTCTTCTTCTTCTGGATCCCAGAATCGAGGAATGATATTGAATTTCTTGTACTTGGGTTTGTCGTAAGCTCTAGGCATATTAATTGTATTTATTTGTGTACAAATATAATTATTTTTAGCATAGTGTATAATTATTTACCAAACTTGCTTTTTATCCATGATGGCAGTAGGAATACTCCTGCAAATAGGTATGGGTAGTAGGTTATTAATCTCCATAGTACAGCCATAGCTACTGCTAGTCCTGCTCCTGGTAAGAATTGTCCTAGGAATTCTGAGAATACGTATTCTGCAAATCCACTTCCCCCTGGTGTTGGACTTACTAGCATCATTATCCACATTACTAGTTGTCTTGCGAATATTAGGATGTGGTCGCCCCATGTGTAGTTGCTAAACCAGAATGCTGCTAAAATTGCGTTTACAATCCAATATCTTGCTGTCCAGGAGAAGAATGTAGCTGTAAATGCTTTAAGCCAAAATGAAAATCTTTTTTCTTTTAAATTTTTGGAGTTATTTATTATTTCTGTTCCAGCGTCATTTGCGCCGTGTTTCCACTTTTTTAGAATTGGGAGTTTAAATATTTTTAGAATTAACCATTTTAATCCTCTTGGGTTTCTGAATAGACCATATGATAGAACTAGTAAATATGCTAGTTTTACTGAGTAGCCTACTATGCTAAACCATATTAACGATGTTGCTACCATTGACTCTGTGTTAGCTAATTCCCATAATTCAGTATGGTTTATTGTTATGAGAATCAAAGGGAACATTATTATAAAGTATAGTTCGTCTAAGAATGATGTAGCCATTACTACTGCTGAACTTTTTCCTACGGATAGTCCTTCTTTATGAACAAATAAGATAGCAATGCTAGTTCCTCCAATTGCTGATGGTGTTATTGCTGAGGTGAATTCCCATAGTAGGATGGTTCTTATGGCTTTCTTCCATGTGAAGTAGCCATCTGTTAGAATTCTTAGTCGTATCACGTATCCTAGATCTCTTATTACCATACATGATAAGGCTATGGCTAAAAATAATACTGATGTTGTTGTGAATTTTATGTAATCGAATGCTTTGGGGTCGAACTCTTTGTATAGCATGTATGCAACAACTGCTACGCCTATAAGTATGGGGTATATGACTTTAGTAGGACGAATACTTTTAAATAAGTTCTTTTCTTTTGCGTTTTTTTCTTGTTGTGTGCTCATGTAACAAATATACGATTTAATGTTGTTTGTTATCTTAAGGAGATGTTAATTTTATTAAACTTGAGTTTATTATCAATGCTGTATTAACTCCTTATCATCTCCCTACCAACTCTGACTGAGGTTATCTTTCTTATGATTTGTTATAGAATTTTTGAGTATCTTTTTCTCCATTTCTCGCGTATAATGGTTATATTTGAATTGTCAGAGGTTTGAAAATGAATGAAATTCAGGTGAAATAATAAGGAATTACTTGCAAAAATCTTGTAATATATACTAGGTTTTTCGTTTTTGTTTTTACCTTTACGGACGGAAAAAATATTATTGGCACAAAAAATATTGAAAAAACTTAATCTTTTATAATCTATGGAAGTTAAAAAGACACCTAAAGCAGACTTAGAGAATAAGAAAGCAATTTTCTTACAGATAGGTCTTATGTTGGCACTTGCTTTGACTTGGGTAGCATTCGAGTGGAAGGTCGATACTGCTAAAGCAGAAGTTATGGAAACAGTTGCAGAGGCTACTGCAGATGAGGAGATGGTTCCTATTACAAATCAGGAAACACCGCCACCACCACCACCACCACCAGCTCCAAAAGCTAGTGACGTATTGACTATTGTTGATAGTGATGAGGATTTTGATGATGAGCTTGAAATTGAAGACGTTGAGGCTGATACAGAGGCTGAGGTAGAAATTCAAGATGTAGAGGAAGAGGAAGAAGAAGGAGAAGGTCAAATCTTTATGAGAGTTGAGCAAATGCCAGAGTTTCCAGGTGGAATGAAAGCATTATTTAAATTCTTGAGTAGAAATACTAAATATCCTACTATTGCCCTGGAAAATGGAGTTCAAGGTCGTGTTATCGTTGGTTTCGTTGTTGGTAAGAAAGGTCAAATTACAGAAGTTAAAGTTCTTAGACCAGTAGATTCATATCTAGATAAAGAAGCAGTTCGTGTTGTAAAATCAATGCCTAACTGGATTCCTGGAAAACAAATGAATAAGGCTGTAAGAGTTTCTTATAACGTTCCAGTAAACTTTAAGTTGAAATAATTGAGAAATTAATTATATTTGTAACAGGCTCTGGTAGTATCAGGGCCTGTTTTTTTATAAATAATATTTTTGTTGATGGGTAAATTAATAGAAACTGAGAAATATATTGAGAAGGCGGTAATCGTCGGTATACATCAGAAACTTTCTGATGTCTCAATGGAGCAGGTTAATGAGTATTTAGATGAATTGGCTTTTTTGGTTGATACTGCTGGTGCTGAAACTGTTATGCGATTTACTCAGAGTTTGGACAAACCCAATCCTAAGACTTTTGTAGGGACAGGTAAGCTTGAGGAGATTAGGTCTTATATTGAGAAAAATGAAATTGATATAGTAGTTTTTGATGATGAACTTTCTCCATCTCAATTGAAGAATATTGAAAGAGAGTTTCAGATTAAAGTTCTTGATAGAACTAATCTTATTCTTGATATCTTTGCAAATAGAGCTCAAACAGCACATGCGAAAACTCAGGTTGAACTTGCTCAGTATCAGTATCTTTTGCCTCGTTTGACAGGTCTGTGGACTCACCTTGAAAGACAGCGTGGTGGTATTGGAATGAGAGGTCCTGGAGAGACAGAGATTGAAACTGATAGACGTATTATTAGAGATAAAATTTCTTTGTTAAAAAAGCAGCTTGAAAGGATTGATAGACAGATGGCCACTCAGCGTAAGAATAGAGGTAAGCTGGTTAGGGTTTCTTTAGTTGGATATACTAATGTTGGTAAGTCAACGATGATGAATCTGCTTAGTAAGTCTGATGTTTTCGCAGAGAATAAGCTTTTTGCTACTTTGGATACTACTGTTAGAAAAATGGTGATAAAGAATATTCCTTTCTTACTGACAGATACTGTTGGTTTTATTAGAAAGTTACCTCACCATTTGGTTGAATCGTTTAAGTCTACTCTTGACGAAGTTAGAGAGTCTGATATTATAGTTCATGTTGTGGATATTTCTCATCCTAATTTTGAGGAACAGCTTGATATTGTAAATGCTACACTTGCAGAGCTTATGGAAAATCCTAAGCCTACGCTTATGGTGTTTAATAAGGTTGATGCTTTTACCTATGTTAAGAAGGATGAAGATGATTTGACACCTGTGTTGCGTGAAAATCATGATATTGATTATTTCAAGCAAATGTGGCTAAATAAAGGAGATGTTAAATCCGTTTTTATTTCAGCAAAAGATAAGATTAATATTGACGAATTTAAGGATGTATTGTATGATATGGTTATGGAAATTCATTCCGCACGATTTCCGTACAATGATTTCTTATATCAGGAAACAGAGGAATAATTATTCATTATATAGGGGCAGTTTTATAAAAAAACTTGTCCCTTTTTTTTCTTCAGATTCAAACCATATCTTTCCTTTAGCGTTTTCTATTATTTCTTTACAAATTGCTAATCCAAGTCCCATTCCAGCTGATTTCGTTGTGAAGTGAGGCTCGAATAGTCTTTTTCTTAAATCAATAGGAACCCCTTCGCCGTTGTCAACTATTTGGACTATAGTGTAGTAGTCGTTAGTCTTTATCTTTATGTCTATTGTGCCTCTCAAATTTGCTTTAATAGCTTGAAGGGCATTCTTGATTATATTTGTTATAACACTTCGCAATTGTTTTTCTGATATATATACGAAAGTAGGTGTATCTCCATTGTGAAGTTGAATAGGTGTATCGTTTTTTGAAAACAGATTGACAATTTCATTTATAATCTTTATGATGTCTACTTTTTTGAATTCTTTAGTAGAGATATTTGCAAAATCTGAGAATGAAGATGCAATCTGAGAAAGGTTATCAATTTCATTTAAAAGTATAGTACATGTTTTATGGAATTGCTTATCCCATTTCTGGGAATCATAATCCTTAGTCATTTCTAAGTGCTGAATATTTAATTTCATCGGAGTAAGAGGATTCTTAATCTCGTGAGCAATTTGTTTTGCCATATTTCTCCATGCTGATTCTCTTTCCGATTTAGCTAATTGTTGTGAGCTTAATTTAAGCTTTTCTAATAATCCATTATATTCTTGTATTAGTCTACCAATCTCATCATTATCTTTATATTGTATCTTTTCTCTGAGGTTATCTGACTTTAATCTTGTATAGATAACGTTAATTGGCCTGGTAATTTTGTCTGCAATCAGTATGGATAAAATAATTGCGAGTAGCGAAATCAGTATGTACATATTTGTGCAAAATACTATTAGATTTATTAACTCCTCGTTTCTATTTGTATTTTCAATGAAGTATGGAATGTTTATATAGCCTCTTAGTTTGTTGTTGTTGTTGTCTAGTAGTGGAATGTATGCTGATAGGTATTTGAGAGTATTAATTGATTCTTTATTTATATATAAGGGGCTGGTGTTGGCTTTAAGGTAATTCAGAGCATTTGGTTCTATGAGGTTTGAGCAAATGTCGTTTTCAAATATCTCAAATCTTGAAGAATTTACAAGTATTCCACTTGTGTTGTATATGTTGATGTCGGTTTCAAGTATATCAGATAAATCAATAAGTGTTTTTGTTGTTGAATAGTCTTCAATATTTAGTTTCTCAAGTTTTCTTGTAAGTGTGTTTAGGATATTAGAAATTCTTTCCTGCTGGCTATAATTATATCTCTGACTATCATATATAGCATAGGCTATACCTATAATTAGAAAAAAGAAAAGTAACATTATGATGTACCATGTTTTAATTCTTTTTGTAAAAGATTGAAATGATGCTTTTCCTCTATTTATTGAGTTGTAAACAGTTGGGAAAAGATGAATGAATAGAAATAGTATTACTAGATATGGTATATTTAATGATTGAGTTAGTAAAGAGTCTTTTTCTCTGTGTACAACAATCTTAACATTATTTCTGCTGCTACAGTAGATTAGAGAGTTTTTAGTGGATGTATATCCTGAATTGTATGCAGATGCATTGTTTATGAAATTATATTTACCAGAAGAATTTATAATTGAATTATTTAGAAATTTTGCATAAGAATAATTGTGGCTTGAATTATTATTAACTCTATTTGATAAAAGCTCAGGGTACCCAATTCCTTCTTCTGTGGGTTTTGAAAATAATTCAATATATAGTTTCTTATTTTGAAAAGGGAATTTTCCTATGTAATGTATGCTTCCATTAATAATGGTATCGGCAATGAAATTAGTGTTTTCTATTTGAGTGTAATCATTATTTGAGTATTGTTCAAAAAATTCAAAGCAATTGTATTCAATGCTATCTGTTTGATTGAATATTAGATCTTTATTTGTGCAGAGAGTACTATTTATATAGTATGATTTGCCAAACGCATTGTTACAAATATTAAATATTACATCCTGTTTATCAGAGGTGGAGTCATTTATTATTGACTTTATTTGAGTGTTTATTTGAATAATATCTTTCTCAAAAACACTGTCTTTCTCAATAAATAAATTATTTGTATAATCTACTTGCTTCTTTACATGATTGAATTCTGTTGTGGAGTTAATAAAAATTGTAAGTATTGTAGATATTGTTAGTAGTAGGAAATAGAATATTGGTTGGTTGAATTCTGTCTTTCTTAACTTGTAGCTTATGGCGCTATAATAAATGATAAGTAGTATAATTATACCTGGGTAAATTGATAATTCAGAAAGTCGCGTAATAATGATGCCTAATAATATCAGATATACGGTGATAAGAGCAGTTGTTTGATAAATATTGAATCTGAAAGTTAATAGTTTGGTGCTTCTCTTTACAAAGACTACAGTGGAGTATATGATACTAAAACAGCTTAAGTAAATTATGTAAGAAAGAATATTTACCTCAGTCCACTTATATAAAGAAAGTGAATTATCTGTGTTGTAAATGGTAGAGTATAGTGCAAAAAGTGCAAAGAATATAACGGCTAATGCGATTGTTATATTAACAAATAAAATAGGTAAATGCCATCGTTTTTTTATGCTATTTATTGAGGAGAAACTTAGCATGTATAGAATGATGTTTATGCATACTGAGTCTATGATAAAGTTCCCAATCGAATATAATGCTTTTGTATTAAATAAGTTGGTTATAAATATTTCTGAATTGAAAATAGTTTGCGGAAGTTTAAAGTGAGTAAATATAAGACGAAATACAATTATTGCTAATGAGTATAGAAGTGCAAGCGTAATAGTTTTTTTAGATTTATTGTAACTGTGTAATAATAGTGTAATTAATACAATGGCCTGGAAAAGATATAGTAAATAAAGTAAATATTGACTTTTATCCTGACAATTGTCTGTGTTTAAGGAAAATAGTCTATTACTGTTAGAGTCAGTAATTGAGTATTTGTCACTTATAATATCTTCTCTTATGCTTAAATTGTCATTGCATTTAAAATCTCTTTGTAAGCCAGATTTTAGATAAGTATTTTTGTATTTGTATTCTTTTTGGATTAATATAAGAGCATAATAACTAGTTTTTTCTGAACCTTTCTTTACAATATAATAATAGCCACTACCTATTTTTGAGTATATATAATAGTCAAGAATATGTTTAGTGTTTGCGTTTAAGCTAATAGAATTATTAGTCCATGAGATAAGACTGTCATTTCTAAATTTAAGAAGAGTAATGTCTTCCTTTTTTAATTCTAGTAGATCTGCATTGTCATATTCAGCTAATGCTTTATTTGCTATGCTCTCTTTGTGATTAAATATTTTTTGGAAATGTTCAACTATATGCTCATTTGTGTTTCTCTTTAGATTGTATTCTTTTAATAACCATGTTGAGATGGAGATAAATACGAGAAGTAATAAGCCATATACTTGAAATCGTTTATTCATGATGATAAGGTTCGCCTTTAATTATAGTCATTGCTCTGTATAATTGCTCTGCAAAAATCATTCTAACCATTTGATGAGAGAACGTCATTTTAGAAAGAGAAATCTTAGAATTTGAGCGTTGATAGACTTCTTTTGAGAATCCATATGGACCTCCTATAACAAATATAAGCTTTTTAGTGCCAGCAATTGACTTTTGTTCAATAAATTCTGAGAATCCCTTTGAAGTGAATTCCTTTCCGTTCTCATCGAGTAATATAATAAGGTCTGTGTTATCTATGCGTTTAAGTATTTCAATTCCTTCTTTCTCTTTTTGTTGTTCAATGCTCATGTTTTTAACATTTTTGATATCAGGAATGATATTCATGCTAAAAGGTATATAATGTGTTAGACGTTTTTCATAAATTTCAAATCCATCTTTAATGATTTTATTATCTGTTTTTCCAATTACTAATAGTTCAATTTTCATTTTAATACTATTTTTGATTTATTATAAGTCGTTAGTTCTCTTTGAGATGCAAAAATATTAAAAAAAAGTAAATAAATTTTTATATCAAACTTTTGAATATTTAAAGTATAATGCTTAATATTGCAGTCCCAAAGAACAGGTAATCCTTTCTAAACGGGGTTAATTTATTAAAATTATCGGTCCTATAGCTCAGCTGGTTAGAGCACCTGACTCATAATCAGGGGGTCCATGGTTCAAGCCCATGTGGGACCACATTGAAGACTAAGCAGTTAGGGAGGCTCCACTCTTTGGCTGTTTTTTTTGATACATACCACATACATACAAAGTCGTTAGATAAATCGAGTAAAATCGAAGAATTATAAAAGGGGCTTTTGAGGTAAAAAAATAATTACTTTCTATTATTGTTAAATAGAAAAGTTTTGGTTTAAACACTTTCTGATAATATTCGGATGGTGTTTTTTTTATTTGCATACAATTTGCATACAAGAAAAACAAAATGCCCTAGAGATTTACTCTCCAGGGCATTTTGTTTTTATAAACGTTTCGAACGTTTATTCCTTTGTCACTATTCGATTGTTAGTTCGAAGTGATGAGATTCGGTGAAGTTTGAACCATCAGCTTTGCTGAAATAAGTATAGATGTGTAGCTTGTTACCAGAATCACCTTTAGGAATGAATTGATATATCATCTCTTTTCTTAATGCACAGTGAAGTTGTAAGAAATTCAATAAAGAAACACGTTTTTTCATAAAAGACAGTGATGGTAAACCGAGAATCAAAATCGATATATACAATAATCCTAAGATTGAATTACTAGATACGTACGGTATGTCTAGATTACTTAATTAGAGAATCTGCCTTATAGATAATATCCTTTCAAGATCTTGTAACTTTCCGTGTGCATAAAACGTCATATACAACAAAGAGATAAATATAATTATATAAAGTAGACCAAAACAAAAAACACGATGAATGATAAAATGCAAAAAGAAATTAAGTTCCTAAAAATCTACTCGTTTCTAATGACAGTAGCACTTATAGTTATTTCCTATTTCATGTTAACTCCCTCTAAAGAAATTGATGTTGAGAGAATCAATGTACGTGAGAGTAATGGTGATTTGAAGATGGTTATTAGTAATAGCGCAAGACAACATCCTGGTATTGTTAATGGTAAAGAACTTCCCCCAAGAGACAGATATGCTGGTATGATTTTCTTTAATGGTGTAGGTGATGAATGTGGTGGTCTAATTTATGATGGGAATGATGTAGATGCAGGTTTAGTTTTATCTATAGATAAGTTTAGAGAAGATCAGGTAATGCAACTGCAGTATATGGAGGATACTAAGAAGAATAACAGAAAGTATGGATTACAACTGTGGGATTACCCTAAAGAAGATGCATTTGATAAGAGAGATGCGGCTTTCAAAAAACTTATGGAGCTAGAGGATAAGAAAGAGAGAATGGCGGCATATAAAAAGATAAAAGAGGACGGCTTACTTCCTGCTGAGAGACTCTTCGTTGGTAAGAAATTCAATAAAGAAACAGGTCTTTTCATACAAGACAGTGATGGTAAACCGAGAATCAAAATCTATATCGATATAGACAATAATCCTAAGATTGAATTACTAGATACAGACGGTAAGTCTAGATTACTTAATTAGAGAAGTCTCGTGTGTTTTCCTTGCATGCTTTAGCAATGCAAGGAAGCGGAGGAATGAGAATTACAATAAATGACCGTGTGCGTAGGCATGTGGGGCAAAGGGTTTAGGACTGTTGTATTCGGCAGATCTAAACCTTTTGCTTTTTTGGGCACCGGAGTACTTTATTTCGAAAGCATCGTTTGAGAATAAAGGGTGAGTGAATTTTTGGCACAAGCAGCCCGTGAGCGGGGGGGCAGTTGGCAGGGCTGCGTCTTTTTGCTTTGAGGGTGAGAGTCTATTTTTTTCTTAGATCTTCCAGAAGTATTAGAGAAGTCACTAAATGAATTTATATATTCTGAGACAGATTTTTTTATAAATCATGAATGTTTAAGTTGTCTTTGGTCTAAGTTTAGAGGACTAAAACTTGGAGAAGAAATGTTGACAAGATTTGATGGAGAATTTTCAGTTGCTCATCTTGAAATGGGAGTCTCTTACAATTTCAAGGATAGTGTGGTTCTTTTATTATATCCTGAATCTACGGACTTTTGTCGAGTTGTTGGATGTTGGCGAAGGATCGGTTTCGAGCTTCAGAGGTGTTTTTAAAGATGAAAGAGTTTTTTGTTTCGAATGAAGGGCAAATATTATGTGTTTATAGTTTGAATTATTAAATCTTAACAATATGTTGAGAACAGTGTTCTCAACGTAATGGTTGACGCATTTGTTGAGAATGATATGTTGTTATTAACAGTGTTAGTAACTGATGTGTGAAAGTCTTTCTATTATTGACTTACAGAGTGTTATGATGTATTCATTGTTACTGATTTTTATATAATCTTTTGAGATAGACAAGTTTTAAACTACTGTGAATAATGTCCGGTAGTTGGATATGAACACGGCCATTGTGAATAACTAATCGTTTCGCTAAATCATCATCGGCATAACTTCTCATCACGTTAATGTATCTCGCTTTACGATATAGATTTTCATATTGATGGTGGAACTTAATGTACTTCTGTCAAGCTTAACGATCTTGGCTAAATAATCTAACGCCCTCTTTTACATTTCGACTTCCTTTTTTATGCTCCCTTGATAGCAATCTGACTGTTGAGTTGTCGGAAAGATATAATCCAAAGTGAATGGGGTTTGTTGTTATAAGTAGCAGGCTTAGACGATGGTCTTAGGAAGTTCCTTTTGCTGTTACTTTGTATAGGGGGTGTGATCGTTAGTTATAGTGGGCTTGTAATATCGTTTAGATTTCTAAAAAAGTATTTCTAGAATATGTTTATATATGCAAAAAGAGGATGTTCTAGTGAACATCCTCTTTTTTTGGAGCGAGAAACGGGGCTCAAACCCGCGACCCTCAGCTTGGAAGGCTGATGCTCTATCAACTGAGCTATTCTCGCAAGTGGGTCATTAAAAAAAGACAGTCAAAAGAACTGTCTTTTTTTGTGATTCAGCTGGGGTTCGAACCCAGGACCCCATCATTAAAAGTGATGTGCTCTACCAACTGAGCTACTGAATCATCCTTTGTTTGTGCTCATTGTTCTCACAATTGCGATGCAAATATAGTGCATGAATATTAGATTCCAAAGCTTTTTATGGCTTTTTTGAACATTATTTTTTCGTCATTTCTTGTATGTATTGACACTTAGTTGGTTATGTCTTTTAGAAAATTATTGATTTTTTTTAAAAAAGCCATTTCCTATATCAGGAAATGGCTTTTTATTGTTTTTGCTATTGTTTATCTACAACAATTTGAAAGGGGTTTTCTGTGTTTTTTATTTTTATGTCCAGACTTATGTTTTCTGTTTTGCTTCATTTTATCCCACATCACTTTCTGCTTTTCTGTTAATTCAGTTCTCATAGAGATGTGTTGTTCAGTTCTGATTAATTGAATCTGCTCTCTTTTAGCACTCATGTCTTTTATTACCTTGTTAACTGCTTTCTTGTCAATTTTAGATGCAGACATAAGTGTTGTCTTTCTAGCACTTAATTCGTTTAGTTCATTTTTAAGAGGTATAACTTTTTTATCTCCTTCAAGTTTAATCTTTTCGAATTTTGCTTTCTGGTTGTCAGTTAGATTAAGAATCTCGCAACCTTTTTGGTTGTTAAGTGTACATTCTTGGTGAGCTCTTTTGCCATCTTGCTGACATTGTCTGCCTTTTTGAGCTGATGCTATTGTAAATGATGAAGCTAATATTGTAGTCATCATTATTATTCCTAGATACTTTTTAAGATTTCTCATGATTATTATTTTTTAGTTAAAAATTATATTTTACTTCCTGTGTTCGTTATATATGACAGACGAACCTTTGAAAGGTTTAATTCTTACTTCAAAATAATATGTGAGCATACAAAAAGAGCAATTATCATATTCTGATAATTGCTCTTGAGTAAATCTTATAAAATAATGTTAGTTCTTTTTATTCGCTAACTGTCCGCAGGCAGCGTCTATGTCTTTTCCTCTTGAGTGACGAACGTGTACAATCATGTTTCTACCTTCTAGTACTTTTGTGAATCCATCTAAGCGCTCTTTGCTTGCTTTCTGGAACTCATCTTTATCGGTAGGGTTGTACTCAATGATATTTATCTTTATTGGGAAACTACGGCAATAATCGGCTAGAGCTCTTGCATCAGACATAGAGTCGTTGATGTCGCTAAGTAAAAGATATTCGAATGTTGGTCGAGTGTCTGTTTTTTCAACAAAGTATT
>Ga0193955_1000948_pt1 | contig 14567 bp, 11 predicted proteins | sample BB_6_MG_FD_140343 | JGI IMG/M metagenome (GOLD analysis project Ga0193955, IMG submission 140343) | Microbial mat bacterial communities from the Broadkill River, Lewes, Delaware, United States - BB_6_MG | ecosystem: Environmental > Aquatic > Freshwater > River > Microbial mats | place: USA... | reverse complement strand
CCCACTTTACCGTAGGGGTCCCTTGCGTTAAGACGGCACGGCCCCATGTAACACATCTTGCAACATGCCGATTCCGCCCCGATGGGACAGGGTTTCATATCTGCAGCCCGGTCAAAGGCGACAACCACACCATCTCTCCGCGCCTTCTCCAGCATTCGTGCTGTGGCTTCACACGTGGTCACGTCTTTCGTGTCAGCGACTTTCTTACCTTTTTTCTCCAATTTTTCCATAACTCTCTCCCCTGGGCGGCCGAGCGATACGGAGAGCAAAACGGGACCTTCACCTGGGCGGCACGGCCACCGGATCTAAAAGTTTGGCCTGCTTCTGCAGACCGGTTGTCTGTGACGTCATGTCCAAGGTAAAACGGATGCAACAAGGCTGCAGCGAAGAAAACACAGGAGACGCTCTCCATACGTGAAGAGCCCATCCTGCCATCTGCGACCGGTACAACAAAACGTCTGCATGATTCATGCCGAAGGGAACATGTCATCTTGTCCCCACCGGCATGCACATCAAACACCTGCTTTAAAACACTTACTTTTTGATCTGTCCATCCAGAGAGATCACAACCACCTCCACAGGCACGTCGGCTCCGGAGAGTTCAAGTCCCTTTTTCACGATGGTGGGCATACCGGAGCAGCAGGGCACCTCCATGATCAGGATGGTAACGCTCTTGACTTCCGCAACGGCAAAGATATCCCGAAACTTTTCGATGTAGCTCTGGGCGTCGTCAAACTTGGGGCACCCCAGCATCACCTTGCGCCCTTTGAGATATGTGGTGTGAAGGTCCGGGTAAGAGACAGGCACACAATCGGCGGTGACAAGCAGATCAGCCCCTTTCAGAAAGGGTGCCGTGGGCGGAATGAGACGAATCTGTACCGGCCAGTGGGACAAAGCTGAGACACCGGACACCTGATCCTTGGGTACATTGGCGCTCTGGCAGGGTGAAGGAGCCTGCAAATTCATGATGTTGGCCGAAGGACAACCGCACGCCGAAGCCGGTTCAGTGGAGATCTGAGGTGAGACCTTCGTTTTGGCCTCCTGGGCCGCCAGGTGCTTGTGGACCGCCTCTTCATCAAAGGGGTCCGCTTCGCGCTCCACAATATGCAGAGCGTCTTCCGGGCAGTCCCCGATGCAGGCGCCGAGCCCATCGCAAAGCAAGTCCTTGATCACCTTGGCCTTGCCGTCGATGATCTCAATGGCGCCTTCGGCACAGGCAGGAACACAGAGGCCGCATCCGGTGCATTTTTCCTCATCGATTTCGATTATCTTTCGCATGATTTTCATGGTCATTCCCCTTTATGTTGCACGCCTCATTCCAAGGCATTTATGTGGTGTCACCCGCCTGTTCAACACACCGGCAGGATAGAGTGTTGTTATGGTAAAGCCCCTCAACGGACAAGGGCTTTTCGGGCTGATTTTTCTGCTCCGCCCGTTTGCAACCGGCGGGCCAGCCCATCTTGAAAGGACGCCTCATCAAGGGGGGCTCCCCCGCAGCGGTCCTCTTCGTCGGCAATTTCACAGGCATCCTGCAAGATTGCTAAATTTACATTGCCCTCTTCCCTGGAAGAGAGCCCCTCAAGAAGTGCCGTCACTTCCGTGACGAGCCCCTCAGGCGCGGAAATTGCAGAGAACACAGCCATCTCTCCCGGGGAGAGGGCTGTCAGGTAGGCCCCGCAGAGGAGAACGGCAAGGTCCGACGCCTCCTCTTCGGCCGCGATGTGTTCGGCATGACCGGCCAGACGTGCTGCCCGACCAATGCGGGAAAAGTCTTTCCCACAGCGTTTTTTCACCTCCACGGCCACCCGGTCTTTGATCAGGTTCCGCTTTTCGGCAAGAAGCTCAGGGGGCAGGGAGCCGATGCACGATTCGGCAAACTGACAGTAGGATGCGCACCCGAAATCGAGCCTGGGGTTCACCAGGCGTTTGCCACAGCCGCGACAACTGCGCATGGTGTCGTCCTTAAAGAACTCCACCGTGCCCCCGCAATCAGGACACGTGGCTTCGAAAATCGCCCCGTATCCCCAATACTGGGTATCCTGACCCGGACATTTCATGGCACACCCCCTTGGTTCAGGTGACGTTGTCACCCGTTTTTTTTCTAAGGCGCCCCGCCCCCTCATCCGAAGCGGGGCGCCCATGGTCTTACAGCAGACAACCTGCCGTATAACTTTATTCAACAACCGTGCCGACTATCCCAGCGCGGCCTTCAGGTCCTCTTCCACGCTGCCGGTGGGGGCGATGTTGAAGTTCTCCACCAGAACATTGAGAACGTTGGGTGAAATAAAGGCCGGCAGTGTGGGCCCGAGCTTGATGTCCTTGATCCCGAGGTGGAGCAGGGAGAGAAGAATCACGCACGCCTTCTGCTCGTACCAGGAGAGGATGAAGGAGAGGGGCAGATCGTTTACACCGCAATCAAAGGCCTCGGCCAGGGCCAGGGCGATTCTCACTGCGGAGTAGGCATCGTTGCACTGCCCCACATCAAGAAGCCTGGGAATGCCACCGATGTCGCCGAGCTGCTTGTCAAAGAAGCGGAACTTGCCGCAAGCCAGGGTCAGCACGACACAATCGGACGGAATCTGCTCCACCATGTCGGTGTAGTAGTTACGACCGGGCTTGGCGCCGTCACAACCGCCCACGAGGAAGAAGTGACGAATCGCGCCGCCCTTCACCGCGTCGATGATCTTGTCGGCCACTCCAAGGACAGCGTTGCGTGCAAAACCGACCATGACAGAGCCCTTGTCGGTATCCGCGGTGAACCCCTCACAGGCAAGGGCCCCTTCGATAACAGGGGTAAAATCCTTGCTGTCCCCGATATGAGCCACTCCGGGCCACCCGACGAGGCCAGTGGTGAAGATACGGTCGTTGTACGTCTCTTTCGGCTTCTGGATGCAGTTGGTGGTCATGAGGATGGTGCCGGGGAAGGCATCAAACTCTTTGGCCTGATTCTGCCAGGCCGTGCCGTAGTGACCATAAAAATGATCGTATTTTTTCAGTTCAGGGTACCCGTGACAGGGAAGCATCTCACCGTGGGTATAAATGTTGATCCCCTTGCCTTCGGTCTGCTTGAGCAGAAGCTCCAGATCCTTGAGATCGTGACCGGAGACCAAAATGGCCTTGCCCGCCTTTGCGCCCAGGGGAACCGAGGTGGGAACGGGGTGGCCGTACGTGCCGGTGTTTCCGGCGTCGAGAAGCTCCATGGCACGAATGTTCACCTCACCGCACTTGAGACAGAGGCCCACCAGGTCGCCCACGGCAAGGGTGTTGTCGAGGGTAGCGGCCAGGGCTTCGTAAATAAAGGCAAAGACCGCCGGGTCTTTCTGACCGAGGATGGCCGCATGGTCGGCGTACGCTGCAAGCCCTTTGAGGCCGTAAACGAGAAGCTCCCTCAAGGAGCGGACATCGGCGTCAAGGGTGGCGTCGGCCATGACCCCCAGGGTTTCGCCCACGGCCACCAGCTCTGCCTGGCTCTTGCCGGCGCAGGAGCAGGAGGGCCCGGCAAGGTCGAGACCGGTCTGCTCTTTCAGGGATTTCGTGTACGCCTCGCACTGGGCAATGAGTTCAACAAAACGGGCCGGATCGAAATCGACGTTGGTAAGCGTAGAAAAAATTGCTTCACAAACAAAGAGATCCATCTTCTCATCACGAATCCCCTTTTCAGCTGCTTTCACCGCGTAAAGGGAGAGGCCTTTCAACGCATGGATCAAAAGGTCCTGCAAGGCAGCCACTTCGGGCTGTTTTCCGCATACGCCGATCTTGGTACACCCGGTTCCTTTGGCTGTCTGCTCGCACTGATAACAAAACATATCGTTCTCCTTGTTCAATTGTAGTTTCACGTGTCAACGGGATCCGACCGGTGTGCCAGTCGCCTTGAATGCTGCGGCGGCAGGTCGTTTGTTTTATCCATCCCCCTGAAGTGTCATTTCCTCCAGGGTTGTCCCATTTCTACGCCACCTTCTCCTCGCACACCTTGACTTAGGTCAAACAGAATGCAAATATTTCAAAAATTGTATCTTCAGGTTCGTGAATGCTCCGTTCCCTCGTTCCTCGGGTCCGTCGCATTCGCTAACGGGTTGCGCCCGCAGGCAACGCCATCACACCCTGCCCCAGAAAGGAGCACCACCCATGCCCCAAGGGTCTCACGCCATCCTCGCCGCCGTCCCCCTCTTCAGCGGACTGGAGCCCCATGACCTCGATCTCCTTGCCGGCCTTGCCCTGCAAAAAAGCTACCGCAAAGGGGAGATGATCTTTTCCGAAGGAGATCCCGGAGACGGGTTCTACATTGTTGCCGAAGGCCAGGTAAAGGTGTTCAAGTCCTCGTCGGAGGGCAAAGAGCAGATCCTTCATATCTTCGGCCCGGGGGAACCCATCGGAGAGGTGGCCGTCTTTGCCGGCATTCCCTTCCCGGCCAATGCCGCCGTGCTGGCCAAAAGCACCCTGCTCTTTTTTCCCAGGGACGCCTTCACCCGTCTTATCGCCAAAGAGCCGTCCCTTGCCATGAAACTTCTGGCCGTTCTCTCCACGCGCCTCAGACAGTTTACCGTACAGATCGAAAACCTCTCCCTGAAAGAGGTCCCGGGACGCATCGCCTCCCACCTCCTCTTCCTCGCAGAAGAGCAGAACAACCGGGGGCAGGTGACCCTGACCATCTCCAAAGGCCAACTGGCCAGCCTTCTCGGGACCATTCCCGAGACCCTCTCCCGCATCCAGGCCAAGATGGCCTCCGAAGGCCTCATCCAAGTCTCGGGCCGTGAGATCACCCTGCTGGACTTTGAAGGCCTTGAAGCCCTGTCGGAAAACGGCAAACTCTGACGGACACAAGGTTTCAAAATCAAATGCAATCCCCATGCCACGTTGCGACATCCCAATGACAAATGGAGACTGACCAGGGCGCAGCCCCCTGCCCATGAACGCAAAAGGGCGGTTCCGCATGCGGCACCGCCCTCTCTTTCCCGGTTTACCCCGGTATCAAAGGGGGCCGGTGCTCATCACGGGACTCAAGGCTTCAATCTTGTTTGTCTTCACGCGCATGTCGTAGAGATCTTCCATGTCTTTGTAAACCTGGAAAATCTGGAAGAATCCATGCCAGTGCGCATAGTCGGGTCCGCCCATGGCAGCACCATGGCGAGCCCTGCGACCGGTGTGGTGCCAGAGATAGTACATCAGCTCCTGGAACCCGTCCTTCCAGGGATCATCCTTGAGAAGCTTTTTGGCCTCAAGGTCCTTTTTCATCTCCACGGCTTTGTCCCAGTACATGTTGTAGAGTTCCACCGTGCTGTCCAAGGTATCCCGCTGGACCTTGATGTGGGTCGCACCGTGGCAGTTGGCACACACCTTCTTCATCAACTCCTCACCCTTTTTCCCGTCCCCCCTGACGCCGCTCCGAATCTCACTGCGCTGATGGACGAGGTCCCACTTGAGGCGCTCGTTGACATTGTGGGTGGTACCCAGCTCTCCGATGCCGCTCATGTGGCAGGTCGCACAGGTGGGGGCCGTGTAATCACCGGGCTCCCAGGTGTCCGGCGCACTGTCCCACTCCCACTCCTCTCCGTGGGTCTGGAACATCTGACCGTGCTTGCTCTCAATATAAATTTCAATGTTGGGGTGATCCGGGCCCAGGTGACAACTGGCACACGCCTCAGGCTTTCGAGCCTCGGCAATGGAAAACTGATGCCGGGTATGGCACACGGTGCAGTTGCCGATGGTACCGTCCGGGTAACGGGTTCCCACCCCACCGGGCCAGGTCTCCATGATGGGCTTGTTGTCTTCCCCTAGTTCCACCTGGGTGCCATGACACATCTGGCAGCCACTGGAACGGGCCGCCCGGTTGGAAAAGGAGCCCTGGGTGTTCCCGAGGAACTCGGCGCCTTCGTAATGATACATAAGCTTCAAGAACTTCTTGTTCTCAATGACCGGGGCCCCGGCCAGTTTGGCGTGCCCGCTCTTCTGGAACTGCTCCACCTCCACAGGGTGGCACCGGCTGCAGGTCCCGGAGGAGACCATGGGGGAAATGTAGGTCTCGGTCCCTTTGAGTCCCTCACACTGAGACGCCATGGGGGACCGCTTGGTCACGGTATGACAGTCGTAGCAGGAGACGCCGGCATGGGCCATCTTCCCCAGCTTCCAGCCTTCCACCACCCCGGGGGTTTTGGCCGCATGGCACTCGATACACTTAAGCGCCTCCTCGCTGTAGCCTCGAACGATCTTAAACTCTTTCATTGAAAGATCAGGATAGCTCGTCTCCGCCACCCCTTGAGCCACCATCCCCACCAGAAAAACCAAAACCCACAATATAACCCGTTTACCTGAAATCACCATGAACGCCTCCTCCCGCTGTTGCCTTTTCCATGAAATGGTAAAATCTCAAAAGGACCAAGTAACCCTGCTCTGCCTTGCAGTCTGGGTGTGATGACGTAACACCGTCCCTAATACACATGCTTCCCCTCGTTTCGGGGCACTTAAGGCACGCCAACGACTCTGAGGACATTGAACCGCAACAATGACGTTACATTGTCTGCTTCCTTGAAAAATAGCGATCGACCATGTCCAGCATGTCCTTGTGGCCCACATGGGGGTGACACTGGGTGCAGGTCTTCTCCGTTTCCCCACGCAACTTGGCTCTGTGGGCCAGGAACCCACCCCGTCCCATCCCGGGCGGCGTCAGGTCCATGTGACAAGACTTGCAGGCGCTGTCAAAGGTAAACTTCTGCCGGTGAGCCTCGGCGTTTCCAGCCCAGTCATAGGTATACGGATCGATAAAAAGGTTATGGTAATAATCGCTGGCCCCTGTTTTGCCTTTGACGACCAGGTATTGAAGGTAACTGTCATGAGGCAAATGGCAATCCACACACTGGGCCACCACCCCCCTGGGGTTTGTCCCGCCATGGGGAGAAGCCCTCCAGGCATCCCGGAAAGGGTTCATGTAATGACAACTCACACAAAACGTGTCGGTGTTGGTGGACTCAATCATAAATCCCGAGGCCAGCACCAGAAGCACCGTCACCACAATACCGAACCCAGCGCCCCATCCCAGGATTTTCAGAGGCGTTTTTCCCTGCAGCCACTTGGGTAGGGTCATACTGTTCCTCCTTTATGGAAACCTGCGGTGCTGCACAGCCCAGCGAAACGAAGGCATGAACGTATCGGCAACAGCTGAGGTGTTAAAGGGGCCAGGCCAACACATAATCACGGCAAGTGACGACACATGCGTTGAAACCATGGAGCAATAAGATCTGACGAAAAACATACACCAACTCAGACGTGGTGCTATATGGGGGGTGACGATAACAAACCGGTACGGTCGAAAGAAATACTCTGGAAAGGAAGAAGGTCTTCTTTAAGATGCCTGCGAGCAAGAAATGAACCGATGGATCGACCATCGCTAATTCACTAATAATTATATTATTTACCCCATTCTTTCAAGAACAAGTTTTGAAGAATTCGGCCTGATATTTCACGAAAAAGGTGCAACGATGCAGCCCCCTGTAGGGATCCACCTCCCTTGCCCGAGATCGCCACCCCCTTTTTGTTGATTTGGTAAGATGTTTACAAAGGCAAAAAAAAAGCACCTGCCTCCCCTTGAGAACAGGGGAGGCAGGTGCCTTGATCTTTGTGCATGCCGGGCTTACCGCCCGGGCAAAAACAGTCCCGACTACTTGCCGGCGAGAAGACGGCTGGAGAGAAGCTTGATGTGCTTCATCTCTTCTTTGATGATGGCATCAATGCGATCCTTGCCACGGGTGCCGCCAACAAGGTCTTTCATACCGAGGTAGAAGACAATGGAGTCTTTTTCCGCGGTGATGGCGCCTTTCAGGATGCCCTCCATGGAGGAGAGGTCAATATCCTTCTGGTAGAAAACGCGGGTGTCAGCAAGGGCTTTAAGGTACTGAGCGGCCTCGTCCTCAGGGTCAAAGGTCACGGCCTCTTTCTCATCAGCAGCCAGGTTTTTTCTCAGGTCCGCAAAGGTCACTTCATGGTCATCTTCCATGACTGCAAGCTCAACGAGAAATTTCTTGTCTGCTTCATTGGTAACCGCCTCGGCTGCCTCTCGGTAGTATTTGGCTCCGTTGCGCTCAATCTGCTCTGCCATTTCAAAAATTTCGTCTGCGTTAAAACCCAGGCCCATCTCGTTTCTCCTTATGGTAAATGATAAAGTGTTACCCGATCCTCGGGCAGGGCATCCGATGGTCTGTGTTGCTACAGGGGAGGTCCCTGTAATTCATGTCGATGACGCATGCCATGCCCAAACCAGCCCTTGCGGCCGGTTCGGCGTCAACCCATCCGGATCGATGGTACTTCCGCTGCATCTTGGTTTATTCGGTTCAAGGGCCACGTTTGCCCTTGGAAACACTCTGCATTGAGGCTCTGACCGATATCAGTCATCAAAGCTATATCAAGATTCGTGCCATCCGGATAAAAAAACCGGATCCCGCTCCATCCTCCCTTCCGGGAGAGAGGCCGTCAAAGGGCCTTATATTCCATCATTTAGCTGACCCTTCAACAGACACATATATAATTCCTCCCCCCCACAAGTCAAGTCAGGTGACCATTTTTCAAAACTGAAAGATGTACACACCCCAAAATAAAAGGCGCCCCGGCTTGTCCAGCCGGCACACCATTTTTTCCCACTTGCCATCACACGCCCAACCATAACGCCACCTCAACCTGTTCCATCCGATAGAAAAATGAGACATTACACGCAGGCCGTTCCCCGAATCTCTGCCAATCACCCAACGCTGGTATTTCCTCAGCCAACCCAGTAAAAATGACAACCCGTCTTAATACCTCCACAATCCTCCACACCGACATCAGCCCGCCGACATGTCTCACCGCAAAACGATACACTTACGTCTCCAAACTGCCCCGCCAACCCTACCCGGAACAGGAACCCGAACAAGTCCCCCCCAAGTTTTGAAGAAGGCCAACTCACAATTTCTCTTTGCACCGATCCCATTAACCAGTATGATTCCTTGGTGGGCAGGCTGCTGCTCCCTTTTATTTTTCCCGCCGATCCGCATGGACCGACATGCACACACATTATTGGCATACGTTTTGCTGAAGCTTTATTCAACTTTAGTCTGCAATCGGTTTGTCCGACAGGTTTCACCCCTATGTTTGAATGCAGCGGCATAGCGGTTCGACTTCAGAATCGCTCTGTGCTGAAAACAATGAACGATGGTCCAAGAGCCACTTTAAAAGGAGGCACCCATGAACACCACCCAACATTGTCCCGGGCATGAGCCCTTCAAGAGCATTCAACCCATTGAAGTAACCTGCAGTAAATGCAACACCGTCAATGAGGTGTTCTCCGACGAAGTGGAGAAGACCCATACATGCAGTAAGTGCAAAGAGGTCCTGGATGTTAAAAAGGCCTCGAGCTAATGTTATTTCGTCCTTGAAATGAGGTATTATTGATGGCTCCGCGCCACGTCTGACACCAACAGCAACAGACGTCCACACGGAGCCATCATTGTTGTTTGATACAAAAGAAACGAATCGTTCGTGTTGATATTGATCTGGATGTTAAGGAGGAATCCATGGATGTAGTTATGCTCTCACGTCTGCAGTTCGCCGCTGCGACAATGTTCCATTTTCTTTTTGTCCCTCTGACCCTGGGGCTCTCGATCCTTGTAGCCATTATGGAGACCCGGTATGCGAAAACCGGTGATGAAACCTGGCTGCGCATGACCAAGTTTTTCGGGAAGCTCTTTCTCATCAACGTGGCCCTGGGTGTTGTCACCGGCATCACCCTGGAGTTCCAGTTCGGAACCAACTGGTCACGCTACTCCGAGTATGTGGGGGATATCTTCGGCTCTCTCCTCGCCATTGAAGCAACGGCCGCATTCTTCCTGGAGTCCACCTTCATCGGCATCTGGATTTTCGGCTGGAAAAAGCTCTCAGCCAAGGCCCACGCCACCGTCATGTGGCTGGTCGCCATTGCCGGCACCCTCTCCTCCTTCTGGATCCTCATCGCCAACGCCTGGATGCAGAACCCCGTAGGATACACCATCCGTAACGGCCGCGCGGAACTCACGGACTTCATGGCCGTCGTCACCCAGAAGTACGCGTTCCTCGAAATCTTCCACACCCTCTCGGCCGCATACATGTACAGCGCCTTCTTTGTCATGGGCGTCAGCGCCTACCACCTTTTGAAAAAACAGGACGTGGAGCTCTTTACCCGGGCCTTCCGCCTTGCCTTGATCTTCGGTGTCCTCTCCACAGCCGTGGTGGCCATTTCCGGCGACATGCACGGGGTCAACGTCACCGAAAAACAGCCGGCGAAACTGGCCGCCATGGAAGCCCACTGGGAAACCACGACCCGAGCACCTTCCTTTATCCTGGCCATTCCCGACGAGAAAAACGAGCGAAACCTCATTGAGTTCGGACGTATTCCCGGCCTCCTGAGCTTCCTCGGCAAGCACGATTTCGATGCGGAGATCATCGGACTCAAGGATATCCCCAAAGATGAGCGACCACCGGTGCTCATCACCTCCCTGGCCTTCCGGACCATGGTGGGAAGCGCCACCCTCATGATCTTTCTCATCATCTGGGCCTTCATCAAGCGCAACAAGCTCCTCGAGAGCCACAAAATGCTCAAGGCCATGCTTTTTGCAATCCCCCTGCCCCTTCTCACCATTGAAGCGGGATGGGTCCTCACCGAGGTTGGCCGTCAGCCCTGGATCGTCCACGGCCTCATGAAAACCTCCCAGGCGGCATCGCCTGTGGCCTCCAGCCAGGTTCTGGGCAGCCTCATCGGGTTTGTGGTGGTGTACAGCCTCCTGGGCTTCGTGGGTTTCTGGCTCATGATCAAGCACGCCAAAAACGGACCGGAGCCTGTGCAGGAAACTGCAGCATAGTCATTCGAGGTCGTCACCTAAAGCACACATCTTCTGATTGATAGGAGGACAGATACATGGTTTTGCAGTCAACGTGGTTTTTTCTCTGGGGGCTTCTCTGGGCCATCTTTTTTATTACCGATGGGTTTGACTTCGGGGTGGGCACCCTCTACCCCTTTCTTGGCAAAAGCGATACCGATAAGCGCACAATGATCGCGTCCATCGGTCCTTTGTGGGACGGCAACGAGGTGTGGCTCCTCACCGCAGGCGGCGTCACCTTTGCGGCCTTTCCCACGGTCTACGCGGTGATGTTTTCATCACTCTACACACCCTTGATGCTGATTCTCTTCGCCCTGATCATCCGCGGCGTCTCCTTTGAGTTCCGCGATCAGATTGTCAGCCCTGTCTGGACCAGGGTCTGGGATGCCGCCATCTTCATCGGCAGCTTTGTTCCCGCCCTTCTCTTCGGTGTGGCCTTTGCCAACATCTTCATGGGGATCCCCTTCAACGGGGAAGGCGTCTACCAAGGCAACCTCTTTACCCTGTTGAACCCCTACGGCCTGGCAGGTGGCGTGCTCTTCGTACTCCTCTTCACCCTCCACGGGGCCCTCTGGCTCTGCATCAGGACCGACGGAGATCTCCAGCAGCGGACCATTCGCACTGCTCGCATCCTCTGGCCGGTACTTCTCGTGGCCGCCGTCACCTTCCTCGGTGCCAGCTGGTTTGCCACGTCCCTTTACGACAACTACCTGAGCCAGCCCGCACTTTTTGTGATCATTGCCATCACCGTGGCCGCACTTCTGGGTATCCGGTACTTCATCGCCAAAGAGGCCTGGTTCAAGGCATGGTTCGCCTCCTGCACCACCATCTTCGGGGCAACTTTCTACGGAATTGCCGGGCTCTTTCCCAACCTGTTTCCCTCGAGCCTGGATGCGGCGTACAGCCTGTCGGCCTTCAACGCCTCCTCCAGCCCCCTGACCCTTAAAATCATGCTCGGGGTCGTCCTGGTCTTCATTCCCCTGGTCATCGCCTACCAGGTCTGGGCCTACAGCGTCTTCAGCCACAAGGTCACGGAAGACGATTTTTACGCCCACTGATCAGTAAGGAAGATAAAAAATGCCTCCGGCGGTCCCGCCGGAGGCCCAAGCTGAATAGTTACAACTATCCTTACTTTACACCCTCTGCTTTCCGGAGATGTCATGGCTGTCGATCCAACCACCTTCACCACCATTCAAGAAGCCCTGAAGTCCAACATCTACTCCGTGAAGGAAGTGAAAACCATTGAAGAGGCCTTGATCACCCTGGCCGGCCACCCTGATGTGCAGCGCCTCGCCCCGGAGGTCCGTGACTGGGATGCCCACCTTCGTTCTGCCAGAGCCGACAACGATGTGGAGGAACAGGAGTACGCCCTCCTTGAGCTCTACCGGACCCTTCACACGGCAGGCGCGGGGTACACCCCTTCAGAGAAAGCGCAACTGGACAGTCAAAAGGGTCTCCACGGCCTTTCAGGGGGCCTCATGCCCCTTCTCATGGCCAAAGAGCTCATTACTCCAGAAACCCGAATGGCTGATCTTGGCGCGGGTAACGGACTCCAGGGCCTCCTCCTGCAATGCCTTGCCCCCCACCTGCACACCCTGCAGGTGGAACTCTCAGACAGCCACCTCGAGGCCGGGCGCCTCTTTCAGAAGGTGCTGGGAATCCCCGAGAGACATGTCACCTGGCTCCACGGAGACCTCTTCACCAGTGACCTCTCCCACACCACCCTTGTCTACCTTTACCGCCCGGTGCGGCCCTCGGAAACCACGGCCCCCCTCTACAAGAAACTGGCACACACCCTTTCGGCCATCAACCACCCCATCCACCTGATCAGTGTGGCCGATTGCCTCACCCCCCACTTTGACTCTCCCGTGACGCCCATCTACACCGACGGGTTCCTCACCATCGCAACCGTGTGAAGATGACCAGCCACAGCAGAAAACGGCCTCCGGCGGCAAGGTGAGGCACCTTGAAACCTTATGGCGAATGCGTGAAGGTCGCCGTGATGCAATCGCTTTCGGGGCATTCGCGCGGAGGGTTAGGCTTTGCGACCGTTCTTGAGAAGATACCTGTTTCATTTTTCGCGTAACGACATCTCCCCGATTTCGTCTTCCCCGGCTGTCCGGGTGGCCTGAAGCTTCAGGTGAACCATTATGGTACGTTTCATGGTCGTGTCTGAGGATCGAGCGACCGGGGATCCATGTTTGCAAAAGGACACCGATTGAAGCTCATTTTGACGGTTGACTTTTACCGGAATAACTCCGGAGACAAGGTGAGCCACCTTGAAAGCTGAGCGCATGGGCTGTGGATATGCCTGGTTCAGTCTAAGGTTGTTTTTTATACAAGCGACACCAGTTCATCACTTTATCTGAAAACCAAGACAAAAATCGGATGATCCCCTGCCCTGAATTGCAACAGGCATGTTTCCATTGGTTTCCGGGTCAACCCCCATCGACGGTCATTTGGGATGCCTTCGATTCTTCTGTTGAATGCCGGTCAAAAGTACGGTCCCAAAAACAGCGTGTCCCTTATTGATTTTCCACCGCAAACATCGTTTAATATCCAGAACCTTTCTCAATAAAATTCCCTACACATTCTTCGGGCTTCGCTCCTCCACCAGCAAAGCACCCATCCCAGCCCTTCCACACACCACGCATAGATAGCATGTGGTCATTGCCCCATGCTGTCTGTGTGCACACCCAACACCCAATGCCAGGAGGTTTAGCCATGCGCAGATGGTCCGTAATTCCCTTTGTCGCACTCGTTCTCTTCCTCCCCTTTCTTTTCGGGGGCTGTGAGGAGGATATCAAGTATTACGAATGGAACATGGTGCAACTTGAAGCAGAAGACGGCGGCGACTACGTGTGCGGCAACGGCTCCGCCTACAAGTTCTTCGTCAACCCGTCCCTCACCTCGGACAATGTGCTTATCTATTATGAAGGCGGCGGCGCCTGCTGGGACTACGCCAGCTGTTCGGGCCAAAGCGGTATCAGAGGGGCTGCCAACCCCAATGGCATCCCAGACGACTACATGGAAGGCTTCTCCATCCCCGCCATCATGTCCCCCTTCATCTTCCGCGCCCACCCCTGGGAACGTGTGGATACCCAGAACTGGACCATTATTTTTGTGCCCTACTGCACCGGGGACATCTTTATTGGTGACAACACCGCAACCTACAAATCAGAAGATTCGGAGGAGAGTCTGGAGTGGCGCCACAACGGCTTTGAGAACACCCAGGGGATTCTCGACTGGATGACCAATGGCCCCTTCAGTCACCACTTTGACACCATCCCAAAACTCATGGTCACCGGCTGCAGCGCCGGAGGCGCCGGGGCCTTCCTCAACTACCACTTCATCCGTAAGGGCCTGGATGACCGCGTGGGCGAGGCCATCCTGCTTAACGACTCCGGCCCCATCTACTACACGACAACAGATGAGGAACCCGACAACCTCGATCCCAACTGGAATGGGGTCCTCTCGTCCGGTCACCTTCATGCAAAAATCAAGGCGGCCTGGGACGTTGACAAAGTCCTTAACCGAATCGGGGATGTTACCGGTCTCAATCGTAATGACTACGGATCTCTAAACACTGTACTCTCCTACATGTACCCCTACGACAAACTCGCCCATACCCAGTTCACACGGGACGCCATCTACTCCGGCTACTCTTACGACCGTTTCTACGGCTCGCCCCCT
>Ga0193955_1000945_pt1 | contig 14583 bp, 12 predicted proteins | sample BB_6_MG_FD_140343 | JGI IMG/M metagenome (GOLD analysis project Ga0193955, IMG submission 140343) | Microbial mat bacterial communities from the Broadkill River, Lewes, Delaware, United States - BB_6_MG | ecosystem: Environmental > Aquatic > Freshwater > River > Microbial mats | place: USA... | reverse complement strand
CGGTGAATTGCCCCTTTGGTAAGATGTCATTTGTTCCCCCCCCCCTTAATCCAACGAGTTGTCTGAACGTTTCTGATGGATTACACAGGTAAAAAAATGAACTGTTGGATGCCATTTACCTGCAGATAGTTAATAAATGTATCGGTATTGCCAAAGATTGTGTCCAGCGGCCCTGTCGGGGGGGGCAAACTTCTGGAAAGTCTGATAAACAGGCGTTTAGGTTGGTTTTTTGTTGATTGACCTTGTGCCGCTAACCTGTAACGTCAGCTGCAATCGAAAAGAGATTTCGACGCTTTTTTATAAACCAACCCACTGGAGGTGCTATGAAGCGTAACCATAATAAGTTCCCGCAATGGTACTTGCGTTTACAATGTTACTGTATAGATATTGATGTTTGATATAAAAATCAATACTTATGTATGACTCTTTTTGCTTTCTTTTGAGGGGCGCGGGCGGAGACTCCTGACATCAGAGAAACGATACCCTATGGATTACAGTTAGGGTATCGGTCGGAAATCATTATACAGCAACCTTTTCCGGCGTTTCCACACTGTTGCCCCATTCGACGTTGAATGTAGTAATGCTTATGTTGCTTCTTGCATTGACGTGTATATTTTAATTTATCCGGGGTCTTTATTACCAACCTGTAACGTGTGGTGACTACGTTATTTCCGATATTGTTGATGGCGTATGGATTAAATTGACATTGGTATTTCTTCTCCGTCTGAGAATTTGGGGGATTCTCCCGCCTTTTTAATGGGATCAACTTATATACGGCGCATGCAATATCTCCTATGATGCGTCTTGTGTGGTAATCCGTTTGTGTTTTTTTTGTTGCAGAAATAACTGCTATCAGGAAGGGGGGAAATGGTATGCCCGGTTTGGATCAAGGGGAAAGGGAGGTCTTGGAAGCAAGGATGAGTCGCCTGGCACATAAGGAGGCGGAACTTCAGATTTCACGTAAACTTGCAGAGTACATCGACATGCTTGAAACCTACCTCATTGAACAGGAAGAACGGGTGGTGGCCCTGGAGACAATGCTGGGACTCAGGGGTCTTGAACCACCTAAATTTGAATAATTGATAGAGTTACACCCCAAGCCTCGTATTGGAAACAATACGGGGCTTTTTTTTGTTTTCCGCAATTCTATCCGGTGTTTTTAAGGATAACGATAGCCGGATCCTCTAACACGTGCCCTTCACCTGTCTTGCCTTGCTTACTTTTTATTTTAAGGCATCATAAGACTAAAGTAACCAGCCAAACCTGACGAATAGGGAACATATCGACAGCCATGACAATCAACCTGCCCGGTAACGGGTGTGGGCGTTCGTGCCACTCTTGTGGGCTGCTGTTGAAATGTTTGGTCTGATAAGGCTTTCTGCGCTCTGGAAAGCCGGCATGTCTTAACCATCTTATTCTTATTTGAGGGGAGTTATGAATTCGATCCATACCAATAAATCGGCGGGCCTGTTGCGAACAGCGATGGTACTGATCTGCGTATTTTGTCTGACGGTTTTAACGGTTGGCTGCGATGATGAGGGGAGTTCCGCATCCAAACTGGAAGAGGCGAAAATCGCCATTGATGATGGGAACTACAGCAAAGCCATTACTATTTTAGATGGCATGGCCGGCCAAGAGGTTCTCGAGGTGCTTGCAAGCGCCCATGCCGGGCTGTCGGGCATCGACACCTTTGAAATTCTGTCGCAAGTGGATGACGGCGGGTCAAATGACGGCAGCATTGATCTCATCGGAAAAATGCTGGGTACCGGAGACAGCGATATTCTGGCTGCTGCGGACATCACCACCAAACTTGGTCAGATTGATCTTGCCAAGACCACACTGATAGACTCTGTGGGCGGAAACCTTGCAAACCTTGACGACGACGGCAAAGCCAAGCTGGCCATTTATGCCCTGACGGACGTGGTTCTGAATCTCGGGCAGGTGATTTCCACGAAGACCGGAGGGGGCGACGTTATCCTGACAGAGCAGGCCATTCATGCACTGAGCGAGACCTTTGCTTCGTCTGATTTTTCAGCGGGCCTGGTGACCAAGCTCGAGGATGACCTGGATTACATTGCGACTGGCATCACCGCCCTTGGTGGCCAGACCAATGACCTGTCCGAAGAGTTTACGGCTTTTCGCAATGAGATCACCCAAAACGATGGCACATTAACCAGTCAGGATCTTGCCGATTACCTCAACGGCCTTTAGTTCAGCCGGACATGCCAATAGGAGAAGAAGATGCGTTTTGCTAATTATGGAAAAATAAGCCTTTGCATTGCGGTGGTCCTGTTGATGGTCACGGCGTCCTGGGCCGAACCGTACCGCTCCATTCATATGGGGGCGCGCCCCCTGGGTATGGGCGGAGCCTTTACGGCCGTGGCGAATGATCAGAATGCCATTGATTACAACCCTGCCGGTCTCAGTCGCACCCGGAGCTTCGGGTTGGGGATCGTCAACCCCATGGTGGAGGTCTCCGAAGACAGCTACGACCTTTACAAGGACTTCGATGACATCGATCAGGATGACACGGCTGAAGTCACCGAACTTCTGAGGAAGTACGTGGGGGAGAACAACCACGTCAAGGTGGCCGCAGATCTTTATACCGGATTTCGTATGGGCAATGCCGGCATCATGGTGGCCGGTGTGGGCCGTGGCTATGCGGACATGGCCATTCGAAACCCAACCTATCCTGAGCTTCACCTTATCTCTGATGTGGATTACGGTGGTCAGGTGGGGATCGGCTATGAACTTCCCATGGTTCCGGGGTTAAGCCTGGGTATCGGGGTTAAGGCCCTCAACCGAAAGAGCATCGACGAAGTATACACCGCCGTGGATATTGCCGATGACGACTTCGAGGACACCCTGGAAGACGATCAGAAAGATGGCAGTGATGCCTCCTTTGACCTTGGCATGATCTGGAGCCGGGAGATTGAAGGGTGGACCAGGGTAAGCCTGGGCCTTGCCGGCATCAACATCAAGGAGATGGACTTCGGGGAAGCCCGGGATCAGAAGTCTCAGTACAACGCGGGTGTGGCCTTTGAGCAGAACTTTTTCGGGTTCACCCTGACCGAAGCGTTTGATTACCATGACATCACGGACAACCTTGCGGAAGACGACTCCACGGAGAAGAAGCTCCACATGGGGGCGGAGTTGACGTTCCCATGGTTGCTGGCTGTGCGTGGTGGCCTCTCCCAGGGGTACTACACGGCTGGTGCCACCGTTGATTTTAAAATGATCCGTTTCGATGTGGCGACCTACGGGGAAGAGATCGGCGTCTATGCCGGCCAGAAAGAGGATCGCCGTTACGTGGCTCAGGTCTCCATGGGCTGGAGCTGGTAAGGGCTTCGTCACAATGACAGTTCGGACGCATCGTTGGTGCTTCTGATGGAAAGGCGGGGTTGTCTTGGAGCAACCCCGCCTTTTTCATTGTCTGAGATGGTAATTGGATGGTTTTGTTGATATAATTCGCAAACGGTAAACAACCTGATTTCCACCCCCATCAAAACTCCAATTCTCAACCCTTGGATAACCCTACTGGTCTCCCCCTCCAATGCCTGTTTTTTATCAAGACAGTGGCAATATCGTCTCTTTATCATATCCGTTTCTTCTTCCATGTTGTCAGGCCTGAATAACCATTCGGCTCGTTAAAAATTTACCGGCTCCCTTGGTTTGCAAAGGGGAGAGACGTTTTGGCTGCGTCTGGGTACCGCCTTTCGGGTCGCCTGGCAGACGCGTTTGTCCTGGCCGTTTTTTTGCCCGTTGGCAGGGTAAAAGATCTGCCAATGACAACAGCTTATCCATTCATTATTATTCAGGGGGGGCAGATGGAAACAATCCATAAGACAAACATGACAGGCCTGTTGCGCACAGCAATGGTGCTGGTCTGTGTTTTTTTTCTGGCGGTCCTGACCGTGGGCTGTGATGACGAAGACAGCTTTGAGTCCAATCTGGAAGAGGCCAAAATTGCCATTGATGACGGCAATTACGACAAGGCGGTTTCCATTTTGACTGATTTGGCTCAGACCGCAGAGGTTCTTGATGTCTTGGCCAGCGCCTATGCCGGCCAGGTGGGTATCGATACCTTTGATATTTTGGCTGAGGTGGATGATGACGATAATGATGGCAATGACGGCAGCATTGATTTGATCGGCCAGGTCTTGGGTGTGGGGGCTGACAATGCATTGACCTGTACGATGGTGGATACCAAGCTCTCCATATTGAATCTGGCCATTACGGCGCTCCTTTCATCGGCAGGAAACGATCTTAATGCCCTCACAGACGACGGAAAGGCAAAGCTGGCCATCTATGGGTTCACGGATTTCATTCTCGTTCTGGGGGACATCCTCTGTGACAACTATGGTTCCATCGTCGTTCCCGCCAACACGGTGATCCTCACCGAAGCGTGGATCAAAGCCCTTGAAACGGATTATGGCGTCGATTTTGACACCATCACTGTGGGGGCAGGTCAACTGGCGTCCATCAACCAGGACATTGCGTACGTGAGCCTTGGCATAACGGCCCTGGGTGGGGATAACGACCTGGCTGAAGAGTTCGCCGCCTTTCTTGTTGATATCGGGGGGGCTGACGGAAACGTAACTGAAGCTGAGTTCAGGGCATTCTTAAACGGCTTTTAACGGAATCGATCAAAGCGAGGGAGAAGATCATGCTTTCTACTAATTATGCAAAACTTACCCTTTGCGTTGCGGTCGTTCTGTTTCTGGCGTCAACAGCCTGGGCCGAACCGTATCGCTCGTTTCACAGGGGTGTACGTCCCCTGGGGATGGGTGGTGCATTTACTGCCATTGCTGATGATCAGAATGCCATCGATTACAACCCCGCAGGGTTGAGCCAGACCGAAGGGATGGGCTTCGGTATATTGAACCCCATGGTGGCGGCATCTGAAGACAGCTACGACCTTTACAAGGACTTCGATGACATCGATCAAAACGATACGGCTGAAGTCACCGAGCTCCTGAGAAAGTACGTGGGGGATAACTTTCATATTGAGGTGGCTGCTGATATCTATGCGGGGTTCCGGGTCGGCAACGCCGGGGTGATGGTGGCCGGTGTCGGGCGGGGCTATGCAGACATGGCCATTCGGAACCCAACCTACCCTGAGCTGTATATCACCTCCGATGTGGATTACGGCGGGCAGGCCGGGGTTGGCTATGAACTCCCCAATGTTCCGGGGCTGAGCCTCGGTGTGGGGGTAAAGGCCCTGAACCGCGAGAGCATCGATGAGGTCTACACGGCCGTGGATATTGCCGATGACGACTTTGAGGACACCCTTAAAGACGACCAGAAAGATGGCAGTGACGCCTCGTTTGACCTGGGCATGATCTGGGCCCGGGATATTGAAGGGCTGACCAAGGTGAGTCTGGGGCTTGCAGGCATCAACATCAAGGAGATGGATTTCGGGGACGCCCGGGATCAGGAGTCTCAGTACAACGCCGGCGTGGCTTTCGAACAGACCTTCCTTGGCTTTACCATGACCGAGGCTCTGGACTACCATGACATCACGGATAACCTGGTGGGCGATGATTCCACGGAGAAAAAACTCCACATGGGTGCAGAGCTGAAGTTTCCGATTCTTTTTGCCGTTCGCGCAGGGCTTTCCCAAGGATACTATACGGCTGGCGCCACCGTGGATTTTAAGGTCCTCCGGTTTGATGTGGCCACCTACGGTGAAGAGATCGGCGTCCATTCCGGCCAGAAAGAGGACCGCCGGTATGTTGGTCAGGTCTCGCTGGGGTGGAGCTGGTAAGGTTTGTTTGTAACGTAACAGGTGTGACAGTGTTGGTATATCTGATGGTAAGGCGGGGTTGTCCTTTGACAACCCCGTTTTTTTTTGTTTGCCTGACGGGCACGCACCTTGATGAGGTTAAGCCGGATATTATTTTTGTTGGCGTGTTCTTTTGCACGCCTTTGGATGACTATATTGTCGATATCATATGTTTACTTGTTGTATTGCTTGATCGGAGATAAGAACTTGTATATCATGCCGTCAATTGTTTTTTGAGTTAAATGGAGTGGATTGATTGTGCGCAGAAAACGTGCCGTTTTTCTTGTGCCTTATCGTCAATGTCGGCACGACACGGACTTGCTTTTTGAAACGCCGGGCCGTGTCGACGAAAATGGCGAAACCGAATAGCTGATAACGATGGGGGGGAAATGATTACAAACCAGAGCGCGTGTGTGGGCGGCCTGTTGCGAACGGCCATGGTACTGGTCTGTGTGTTTATGCTGACAATCCTGGCCGTGGGCTGTGATGATGATAACAGTGCTGAGTCCAAGCTGGAAGAGGCAAAAATTGCCATTGATGACGGCAATTACAGCAAAGCCGTTGCTATTTTGGAGGGCATGACCGGGAAAGAGGCCCTGGATGCCCTGTCAAGCGCCTACGCAGGCCAGGTGGGGGTTGATACGTTTAAGATCCTTATAGATGCCGGTGATGATGATTCAGGGGGCAGTACGGGTAGCATTGATCTCATAGGGAAAATCATTGGGACCTCAGACGATGGCAGCCTGACCTGTGAAACGGTTTTGCTTAAATCCTCGTTGATTGACCAGGCCGTTACAGCCCTCATTGCCTCGGTTGGGGGGAGTACCGCCCTTGATGAAAACGGGCAGGCCAAGCTGGGCATTTACGGATTGACTGATTTTCTGCTCGTGACAGGAGAGGTCCTCTGTTTTAACTACAGCAGTGGAGATGCCCAATTTACGGTGACCCTTACTGAGGCGGGGATCAGCGCGCTGGATAGTGATTTTACTGGCATCACAGTAACGCCCGAGCAGCTGGATCGGATGAGCAGGGACATGGGGTATGTGAAACAGGGCGCTCTGGCGCTGGGAACAAACAACGACCTGGCCGAAGAGCTTGACGCCATTCTTCTGGACATTGATTCGGACGGCGATGGGGTTGTCGGTGAAGCCGAATATGTCTCTTTCCTGAACGGACTCGGAGCCTAACATGGCGATAAGCACAAAGGAGAACATGATGCGTTTAACAACATATGCAAAACTCAGTCTTTGCGTTGTCGTCGTCCTTCTGCTGGCCTCTTCAGTATGGGCAGAACAGTACCGGGCGTTTCACAAAGGCGTTCGTCCGTTAGGCATGGGGGGCGCTTTTACGGCGGTGGCAAATGATCAGAATGCCATTGACTACAACCCTGCCGGGCTCAGTCGGACCGAAGGGTTTGGGCTGGGGATATTGAACCCCATGGTGGCGGCTTCGGAAGACAGCTACGACCTTTATAATGATTTCGACGACATTGACCAAAACGACACGGCTGAAGTGACCGAGCTGTTGAGAAAATATGTGGGGGATAATTTTCACGTCGAGGTGGCAGCTGATCTCTATGCGGGCTTTCGCGTTGGCAATGCCGGTGTGATGGTGGCTGGTGTCGGACGGGGATACGCGGACATGGCGATTCGAAATCCCACTTACCCTGAACTCTATATCACCTCGAATGTGGATTACGGTGGCCAGGTGGGGGTGGGCTATGAACTTCCCATGGTCCCGGGCCTGAGCCTGGGGGTTGGGGTGAAGGCCCTGAACCGCGAGAGCATCGACGAGGTATACACCGCCGTGGACATTGCCGATGATGACTTCGAGGATACCCTTAAAGACGACCAGAAAGATGGCAGTGACGCCTCCTTTGATTTGGGCATGATCTGGGCCCGGGATATTGAAGGGTGGACAAAGGTCAGTCTGGGGCTGGCGGGGATCAACATCAAGGAGATGGACTTCGGGGAAGCCCGGGATCAGAAGACCCAGTACAATGCAGGTGTGGCCTTTGAACAGACATTTTTCGGGTTCACCCTTACGGAAGCCCTTGATTATCACGACATGACGGATAACCTGGCTGAAGACGATTCCACTGAGAAAAAACTGCACATGGGAGCAGAATTAGTCTTTCCGATGATCCTGGCTGTTCGCGGAGGCCTCTCTCAAGGGTATTACACGGCCGGGGCCACCGTGGATTTTAAATTGATCCGTTTTGATGTGGCCACGTACGGGGAGGAGATGGGCGTTTATTCCGGGCAGAAGGAAAATCGCCGCTATGTGGCTCAGATTTCCATGGGGTGGAGCTGGTAGGGAAAGCATGGCGACGCCATCTTGAATGGAAGGTTAAAGGAGAGGCTTTGAAGCGGGGCTGTCGGATGGCAGTCCCGCTTTTTTTGTCTCTTCACTCAGGAAGACAAACAAAACGAATCCCGATGGCACGGTAAGACAGAATGATCGCAGGTTGGGGATGGGTTTTGCCCCTTGTACTCCGGGGCATACCATGTTCACCCTTGGCGATGACATAGGTTCCGGGTTGGTTGTGAAAGCCAGTTTGCCCAACGTTACAGAAGCTTGAGCCCAGGTCGGGTGTCGAATCTTCTTTGGGAAATTCCCCGGGCGACAGATGCGAGGATTTGGACGGTTCTGTTTGACAGGATCATTTAAAAGGGGTTTACTTCATACGATGCGTTTGCCCGGATAGTTTACGAGTTGAGTGCATCCATAGTCAAGGCATCAGAGCTGAAGATGTAGTGGTTTGCCTCGATGCTCTGATAACACAGAAGATGGGTGTACTCGGCTCGCCGAAGGGTAAGAAACGTGAGCAGGAAACCGTGAATGACATGTTGTGCTTTTGAGATGCTTTAATCTTTCATGGTGACTATCGGTAATAAATAGCTGTTGATTCGGGGTGATTGCTTTCCCATGAAATCTCCGGGTTTGCGGTTTCCTTTATCACTACAACGTCATGGGCAGCGCGGCGTGCCTGAAGATCTCCCTGTATGCGGGAGTAAAATCCGTTGGCATGACTGTGTTGCGATGGCGGCTGTCATCTGGGGACAAAACGGAGTGAAACCGTTTGCTATATTCGCACATCAACCCACAGCCAAGGGGGTCGACCCATGGGACACCACAGTCTGGACGCCATCTTTTCGCCTCAATCCATCGCCGTTCTCGGCACGTCCACCAGCAAGGGTAAGGTAGGCCACGACATTTTCAGCAACATTCTTCACGGGGGCTTTCAGGGGACCCTTTACCCGGTCAACCCCAAAGCCAAATCGATTTTGAGTGTGCGATGTTACGAGTCGATTTTGACCATTCCCGATACCATTGATCTGGCACTGATTATCCTACCACCTGCAGCGGCTTTGAAAGCCATTGAGGAGTGTGTGATCAAAAAGGTCAAAGGGGTGGTGATCATCTCCGCCGGGTTCAAGGAGGTCGGGGGGGAGGGCCTTGAAATCGAAGAGAAGATCAAGGCGATCTGCAAAGAGGCAGGCATTCGTATTGTCGGGCCCAACTGCCTGGGGGTCATCAACCCATCGCCCACGGTTTCCGTCAATGCCAGTTTTTCTGCGCGCATGCCTTCCAAGGGTCACATCTCGTTTATCTCCCAGAGTGGGGCCCTCTGCACCGCCGTCCTTGATTTTGCTGCGGATCGCGGGTTCGGTTTTTCCAAGTTTGTCTCCATCGGCAACAAGGCCGACGTGGACGAGCTGGATTTGCTTCGGTATTACCATGAAGATCCGGAAACCCATGTCATCATGATCTATATGGAGGAACTGTCCCGAAACGGCAAAGAGTTCATCGATGTAGCCAAAGAGATCACCTCCGGTGACAATCCCACCCCCATTCTGGTGATCAAGTCGGGGCGCTCTGTGGCAGGTGCCGCCGCTGCGGCTTCTCATACCGGTTCCCTTGCAGGGTCCGATGCCGTCTACGATGCGCTTTTTGCCGAGGCGGGCATCGTCCGGTGCGAATCGGTGAACGAGCTTTTTGACCTGGCCCAGGGCTTTGCTCCCCGCAAGTACCCCACTGGCCGAAACATCGCCATTGTCACCAATGCGGGGGGGCCGGGCATCATTGCCACGGACATGACGGAAAATGCCGGCATGAATCTTGCGAAATTCAGTGAGGAGACGGTGGAGGAGCTGAAACGCCACCTGCCTCCCACGGCGAACTTCAACAACCCGGTGGATGTCATCGGGGACGCAGCCCGGGACCGTTACGAAAATGCCCTCACAACGGTGATCAGCGACGAGGGGGTGGACGGCGCCCTGATTATTCTCACCCCCCAGTCCATGACCGATGCCATCGGAACGGCAAGGGCCATTGCCGAAATTTCCCGTCGCACCTTAAAGCCCATTACCTGTGCCTTCATGGGGGTGGTTGACGTCTCGGAAGGGGTGGGAATTCTCCAGAAGGCCGGGGTGCCGGTGTATGATTTTCCCGAAAATGCCGCCAAAGTGCTGGGCAAGCTCTATCTGGCCCATCGCTGGCTGAGTCGCCGCATGCTTCCCCAGTATTCCCTGGAGTACGACAGCGAAAGGGCAGGGGCGCTCATCAGGGAACATATCGAAAACGGACAGACCCTTTTGGGCGAGTACGAGGGGAGCCAGATCCTTCAGTGCTACGGCCTGAAGACCCTGGACATGGAGATCGCCACCTCCGCCTCGGCGGCGGTGGATATTGCAAGGCGCATCGGCTACCCGGTGGTGATGAAGATTGTCTCTCCGGACATCACCCACAAGTCCGATGCCAAGGGCGTGCGGGTGGGGATCCGGGACCCCGGTGAGGTGGAGGCTACTTATGAAGACATTGTGGCGTGCGCCCATGCATACAAAGAAGATGCCCACATCCGTGGGGTTCTGATTCAGCAGATGGCCCTTCCCGGTGACGAGGTGATCTTAGGCATGAAGCGGGATCGTCAGTTTGGCCCCATGGTGATGTTCGGCCTTGGCGGGATCTTTGTGGAACTCTTCAAAGATGTGGTGTTCCGGGTTGCTCCCTTCGGGCGAAACACGGCGCGCCGTATGGTGAAGAGCATCAGGGCCTATCCCCTCCTTACGGGCTTCAGGGGCAAAGCCCATGCCGATATCGAAGAGATTGAAAAGTCCCTGGTTCGGGTGGCGCAGATGGTGGAGGATCACCCGGAGATCCGGGAACTCGATATCAACCCCCTCCTTGTTCATCCCAAGGGAAAGGGAGCCACTGTCGCCGATATCGTCCTGCGCTTGAAGGATAGCTCGCTGCCGAACGGCGACGAAGAGGAAGAGACGGAGGAGGACTCATAAGTTGCCTCCGGCGGCAAGGTGTGCCACCTTGAAAGCGGGTTGCCATCTCGCTTCGCCCTTCGTTCCTCAGGGCCAATCGCAATGGCGTTTGCCGCTGACTACTCGGCCATGCGAGGGTGGGTGTGTCATCTGTTGAAATTCTTACGGGCGTAGCCCGTCAGCAAATGTGACGTTCCAGAGAAGCCAGGGATTGGACATTTGCGAACCCATAAGGGGTAATTTCACGGGAAAAGCGCCGTGGGGACGAGGTCTCTACGGCGCTTTTTGTTGAAACAGACGGTAACTACTCAGCTATGCCTCCGGCGGCCAAGGGCTGAGCCCTTGGAACCCAGGTTCGCAAATGCTCCGAACCCTCGTTCCTCGGGTACGTCACATCTCCTGTTTGTCAAACCCAGCACTTAGATCAGGCAAAAGTTTGGCCCCCGGCAGGGCCGCCGGAGGCAATAGTGAGCTGATTAGTTACAAACAGTCAGCGCCTCCCAGGAGAAGGGGAACCCTCCGGTGAGGAGGTTGGCGGCACGCACACTGTGGATGCACTCATGTCTGTTGGTGTTCATCAGGATGTAATCCAGGCCGGCCTCGGCAAGAAGGGGGATGTAGCTCTGTTCCATGACAGTGCGTTTTGCCTGGGGGACCTTTCCGCTGGTGAGGTTGGAGAGGCCGGCCATGCTCTGAACAGGCTGTCCGGCAAGCTCGGGTAAGGTGCGCAGGGTACGGATCACCTCAAGGGCCTGAAAAGCACCTTCATCCCACATCAGGGGGACCACCACCGGATCGATGATGAGTCGGTTCAGAAGGTCGGTTCCTTTCGATGACACGGATTCAAGGAGCGTTGCAGCCACCTGAAGGCGCCCATCGGGCTCTGTGGGGACTGCCCCTTTTTCGGAAAGCAGGTACCCCACAAAATGAGCATTTTCATGGTGCATCATCAGGGGGAGAAAGGCTTGGAACCGTTCGTACTGGAGGGAGAACCCGTTGATGTGGAGGCCGTTGTGGCCAGAGCCAAGGGCAATGTGGGCGGCGTCGGCACTGGGGGAGTCTATGAAGAGGGGGAGGTGGGTCACGCTTCGCACCACATCGAGAAGGTAGGGAATAACCGTGGGGCTTTCCTTACCGAGGGGGCCGAGATTCAGGTCGATGGCGTCGCTTCCCGATGCGATGATGCGATTGATAAAGGATGTGATGAACGGTGCCTTTTTTTGAGTGACGGCGTCGTACATGACCGGGTTGATAATCTGGAAGTTATCGGAGACGATACGCATGTGAGTCCCTCTCGACATAAGGTAAAGAAAAAAGATGGTGACTGTTCAGCTATTCCTCCGGCGGGTCGTTTTCCGACATGAACCCATAAAACCTGTTTGTTAAACGTTTCGAACGTTTGGCTCACGGCAGGGCCGCCGGAGGCAACGTTAAGTTGAGCGCTTCCGGAACAGGTGAGACCATTCGGGAAGCCTTCCCGGGGTATAGGCACCATTTTTGTGGAAATATCCCGGGATACCTCTTTGTAAATCGTTCCCGTGGGGGGAATGCCCACAAAAATGATCACTTGTATCTATAGACAAAGGATCACCTCCAAAATAATATGAACTCCACGTCGAAGTAAACAAACGTCATGGCAAGGAACGCATTTTTTTAGGCACATCAATCCTCCTGAGCTTGGAGGGCCCTCTCAATACGGCATTTGGACCTATACCGGCGGGTAGAGAGTCATGTCTGACCCAGATTGCGATCTGAGCCTCATTCTCACCCGAAATCAGCAATTCCCAGATCATGGAGGTCTATTATGATGGAGCAAAAGGAACGCCGCCTGGATGTCACCATGTGCCACCGATGCCTCATGCGTCAAAAAGCTGAAACCACTTCTCAGGGGATTCAGCGTGATAAAGGGGTGCTGAAGGGGTTGGCCTGGTTGTCCGAGGGTGTCTATGCGGTGATTCCTGAAATGGCTCCTCAGATTTGCCAGATTCTCTCCATCGGGTATCGGACCATGAGTTTTGTTTATTTCAGCAAAACGCCCATAGAGACCGGGGCGCTTTCCAGCACGGAGATCGTGGTGGCGGGCAAGGGATTTCTGGCGGACAACCTGCCTTTTAAGGTGATCTCCGATACCCCCCTGGATGAGATGGGCCACGGAAAGGAGACCAAACGTCTCTGCAAGGTTCGGTTCCTCACGTTGAGCGAGGCCTCGAAAGCCCAGATCGATCACGTGATCTATTTAAAAGAGGTCGTTGCCATGCAGTAGGCAAGACCCATGGCACCTGAAATAAAAAAGGGGCGTTTTCACCGGTATACTGGTGGAAACGCCCCTTCTTATTTTTATCGTATCTTTTGAGCTGACCTCTTCGGGTTTTATCAGATTCCGAGGTACGCCTTTTTGACATCCTCGTTGGCGAGGAGGTTTTCGGCGGTGTCGGAGAGGGTGACCACGCCGTTTTCCATCACATAGCCCCGGTGAGCAGATTTCAAGGCGAGGTTGGCGTTTTGCTCCACGAGAAAGATGGTGGTGCCGTTCTCCTTGTTGATGCGTTTGATGATATCAAAAATCTGCCGGATGATGAGGGGGGCCAAGCCCAGGGACGGCTCGTCCAGGAGAAGGAGTCGGGGTCGTGTCATGAGGGCCCGTGAGATGGCGAGCATCTGCTGTTCTCCACCGGAGAGGGTGCCGCCTGCCTGATGGCGACGCTCCTTTAAGATGGGGAACAGGTCCATCACATAGTCCAGGTCCTGCTTGATTCCCTCTTTATCGTCACGAAGGTAGGCGCCCATGTCAAGGTTTTCTAAGACCGTCAATTGGGGAAAGATCCGTCTTCCTTCAGGCACCTGACAGAGTCCCATTCTTACAATCTTCTCAGGGCTCATGGCGTGAATGGGGGTGCCGTCGAAGGTGATCTCTCCGGATCTCGGTGACACCACCCCTGAGATGGACATGAGGGTACTGGTTTTTCCTGCCCCGTTGGCACCGATGAGGGTGATGATTTCCCCTTCGTTGATCTCGATGGAGAGGTTTTTCAGGGCCTGGATGTTTCCGTAAAACGTGTTGACATTGGTGAGCTTAAGCATCGACCACCTCTTCTCCGAGATACGCCTTGATGACGGCTGGGTTGTTCTTTATTTCCATGGGAGTGCCTGTGGCGATCGGGCTGCCGTAATCCATGACATAGATGCGTTCAGAGAGGTTCATCACAAGCTTCATGTCGTGCTCGATGAGGAGGATGGTGATATCCTCTTCATCCCGGATTTTTCGGATCAGGGTGTCCAGCTCCTGGGTTTCCTGGGGGTTCATGCCGGCGGCGGGCTCATCCAGGAGAAGGAGGACGGGGTCCGTTGCCATGGCTCGGGCAATCTCAAGGCGCCTCTGGGCACCGTAGGGGAGGTTCTTGGAGAACTCGTTTGCCCAATCGGCAAGGTCCACCTTCTGCAGGAGTCGGTACGCATCGGCGATGGCCTTTTTCTCTTCGCTCCGGGTGGCCGGGCTTCGGGTCAGCGCACCGAAAATTCCGG
>Ga0193955_1000943_pt1 | contig 14599 bp, 13 predicted proteins | sample BB_6_MG_FD_140343 | JGI IMG/M metagenome (GOLD analysis project Ga0193955, IMG submission 140343) | Microbial mat bacterial communities from the Broadkill River, Lewes, Delaware, United States - BB_6_MG | ecosystem: Environmental > Aquatic > Freshwater > River > Microbial mats | place: USA... | reverse complement strand
CGGGGACCCTGAATCGGTCTTTTTCTGCCATAAAGCAGGGCTCAGCTATGTATCATGTTCACCCTACCGGGTGCCCATTGCACGACTGGCTGCAGCCCAGGCTGCCATTATGTATCCTGACTGCAGATAATTTACCATACAACCATAAACAACAAGCCTGGCTGCCCAAAGCGGCTAGGCTTGTTGTTTGTTCTTGGTTTGAATATGATTTGCGTAACAGGAACTAAGTAGCTATTAGACAGGCAGCTCCCTAGGATTTTGAAACCTTGAATTCGGAAATCATATGGCTCAAGGTGACGGACAGATCAGAGAGGCTGGTTGCATTCTGGTTCATCTGATGGCTGTTTTGGGTCATCTGCCCGGCCACATCATTCATACCGGAGACCCCCCCGGAAATTTCAGCAGAAAGGTGTGAATTTTCCAATACATTTCCTGAAATTTCGTCCATACTGCCGGAGGCCTGTTCAATGCTTATGGCCACTTCCTGGAACGTGGACAACTGCTCTTTAAGGGAATCTGCGATGTTTTTCACCACTTCGTCTACGTCCAGTATAATTTCAGAAATCTTTGTTACATCTAAAATGGTATCCTGGGTTGAATTCTGAATGCCGGATACCTTTGCCTTGATATCCTGGGTCGCCTGGGCCGTTTGACCGGCCAGGGCCTTTATCTCCTGGGCAACAACGGCAAACCCCTTGCCTGCATCCCCGGCCCTTGCGGCCTCAATGGTGGCATTCAGGGCCAAAAGATTTGTCTGTTCGGCGATATCCGTAATGACCTCCATAACCGTTGAGATCTCTTCTGCAGCCCCCCCAAGTGATGCGACCCGCTGGGTGGCATCTTTGACCTTAACGGATGCTTCATCAGACAGATCCTTGGCCCGGTCACACTCCTGGGTGATTTGCTCCAACGTACCGCTCATCTGGGAGGTTGAACCAGAAATCATGCCCATATGTTCTGCAGCCTGCTCTCCAATGGATGCTATGGTTGTCATGCTTGAGGTCATCTGGTCGGTGGCAACGGACATGGCTTGGGATTTTTGGGAAAAATCTTCAGCTCCCTCTGCCATTTTTCCAGAAAATGTCAAAACGGATTTAGACTCACCCATGACTTTTTCTGCTGCTTTACCAATATCAATGATGATCCTGTCCAGACGTTCAATAAACTGATTGAACCATAAAGAAAGTTCTCCAAGTTCATCTTTTTTATTCTTTATTTCCAACCGTTTGGTCAGATCCCCCTCACCCTGGGCAATATCTTTGACCATATAAACCACCCGTTGCATGGGCGTTGTTATTGTCCGCCTGACGAAAATACTGAATCCGCCGGTTACGCATGCGAAAACAAGCACCACACACAAGAGGAAGAAGCGATCCGTTTCAATTGATTTTGCAAATGCGTTGGATATGGATAATATTTCCTGACTTCCCTGGCTGATCTGATCGCTGATCTTTTCGGTTTTGCTGATATGATCAGAAAACGCGCGAATGCTTTCCAACTGCTCATTCATCTTTCCGGCAGATTCGTCCATGGTTTTCACGGCGACATGGAGGCTGACCAAGGCTTCTCTTTTCATTATTTCCTGAAGATTTCCTACGCTGTCAGCCATGTCAAACAACTGATCTTGAATCGCCGGATCATCAATCGTATCAAGAAGATCATCAATGGAGCTGGATAACCGTGTGAGTTTCCAGGCACTGGCCGAGATCTTTTTTTCCAGAATTTTGATTGAATCGTTGGTCTCCACGGTAAGCGCGTTAAGCTGGGTCATCCGCTCTACCATGGTATTGACCTTGGCCTTTGTGTTCAAAATATCCTGTTGCGACGCCTGGGTAATGCTCCTGTTCTGGTCGGCCTTGCCGATAATGTTTGAAAATCCGGTGAGCAAGGATGAAAAGATATTAAAAATCAACAAAAGGATTATTAATTGCAGTGCGATATTCAATACGCCCAGAAGAATTATTTTTGTCTTCAGCTTCATACGTCTCTCCCGCGCTTTGTGTGAAAGCAATAATAAATCAAAGAATTAGATATATTTTTTGTGTTGAGTCGAGCACAGTCTTTCGGCAGTTACTTGGCGGCCTGGTTTTCGTACATTTTCACAGCTTTATTCATCTCCGAAAGAAGCGGCAGATTCTTTTGGGCGACTTCTCCTATTTTTTCAGCAGAAACAGCACCTTTTGTTTTTGCAGCATATGTCATAAGGGGGGCAAACCCATCCCATAGAGACTGAACTTTGCCTAACTGGGCCCGAATTTCCGGCGCCTTTGTTCCGGGAAGTTCAAGTAGCTCATCCCCGTCCATCAACCCTTTAAGGGTTCTGTCAAATAAGTTATAAGTCTCCTGGAGGTTTAACCGGTTGGCTTCGGTTTGAACATTTTTGGCAATGAGAAAAAACTCCTTGGACATTTTCTGGGTCAGCATGCGTTGTTTTCCTGCCAGGTTAATGGTTACAGCCAGCTTGGGATCCATTTCCACGCCGGATTTGGAGGCTTCCTTTTCATAGAGTTTGACACATTTATTCATTTCAGCGAGCAACGGAATATTGTTTTCTATCACAACGGAAAGCTGCTCCGGCGATACGGCATTGGCTGTTAAAATACCCTGGACCTGACGAAAAAAAACGTTCCATACGGGTACGATTTTCATATCGATCTGGCGAAGAATCCGCCTTGACGAAGTGGGGGGAAGCCCTAATTCGGCGGAGCCGTCCCGCAACCCGTCCAGAGTGTTATCAAACAGCGTTGCCGTTTTTTCAAGTGCGGATAGATTTTCGGCTTTGTTATAATCGAGACTGATTAAAAGAATCTCTTTGGTCATTTTCTGGGACAACATGCGCTGACGGCCCGAAAAATTTAGGATGGTACCCCATTGGGCAGGGGTAATGGTTTTTTCTGCTGCTGCCTGCATGGTAGAACAGATCAGACAGAATGCTATCATCGTAATTTTGGTGAGGATGCCTTTGGGAATACGCATGGTCATTACTCCTTTTTGTGGTGCCCATGGGAAACATGGCGCCATTAAAATGATGGGTATCCAGAAGAGCTTTATGATTAGAACACAGAAAGGGCGTTACCCGTAAAAGCCTAACGCAGACAACTGTGTATCCAAATAATAACGAATAGTTGCGACAAGCTTGATAAACCCGATAATTGAAAGAGACGATAAAAATATATCAGTTCCAAGTTTCCTTATCAAGACATATCCGGAATATCTTTCCATGGGTTACGAAAATTGAATTGTCGCATTCAGGCGGGTGAAATATGAGATTTACGATATGACTGAATTACTCCGGACTGATCCAGTACCGGGCCCAGGGGCAGCGTTCCTTGTATGGATAGCGGATCAGCTCGGTGGCAAGAATGCGAAAATCCTTGTGTCGAATGGTGAAATAGGAAACCACTTTTTTCCCTTTTAAAACCCTTAACCCCAAAGCAACATACAAAGTTTGGTACTTGCCTTGGACATCGCACTTCACCGCCCCGGTAAGAATAGTGATATCCAGTTCAGTGGTCACATTAAAAAGATTCACCATGGCCACGTTAAAAGATTTGCCTTTAAAATGATTTTTGGCATCTGTCCGGGTGAGTTCGCATTGAATAAAATTTTTAAAACCATCCTTAAAGTCGGAGAATTGCTGATCTGCGCCGCGTCCGGTGCCGGGAACCATTAAAAAAAGTATAAATATGACGCCATAAATTTTGGTAATTTTATCCATCTTATCCATTTACAGGTTGTATTAATTTTTTTATGGTCTGCTGAAGATGATCCAACGCCACGGGGGTTACCGTAACCGTCCCTGCCCCGGAAAATTTTGACAAATATTGCCGTTTTCGTTTTTCGTTATTATAACCGGTTTCCACAAGTATAGGGATGTTGTGATCAATCTTGAGTAATTTATCCACAAAGGCCTCGGATCCCATACCAGGCATATCGTAATTCACAATGATCATTTTAAATTTTTCAGGCTGATTTTGAAACATGCCCAACGCCACTTCCGGATCACCGGAAATCATGCCGATATACCCCATTCGCTTGACCACACTATCGATGAGTTCACTGCGCTTGGTATTTTGATCCAGCACGAGAATATGTTTTTGACCGGATGTAATATAGGCCTGGGAATCGGGCAGATCCTTGGTGTCAAAAACACGGCTGTCTGCCATTGACCAGTTGGTGGGATTGAAGGGATGCAGATTTGTCGCATCGGTTTCATATACTTTTGACCGAATGAATAAATCGTTTTCATCGTCGGGCACCTTGACAATAAACCCTTTATCCTGGGCAACGTAACGGCGCAGCCACATGCGGTAATCGGGATTGTCCCCGGTGAGTACCAGCATCTTTAAACCCGCATGGGAGCGCACCTGAAAGGAGTGATAAATCATGGGGGATTTGGCATACTCGTCCTGATTCTCCATGTAGTTTTCTTCGACAAATTCCACCATAAAATCCCTGGCCTCACAGGGCATTGCCGTTGCAATCAAGATAAACACCAGAAGAAAATAACACTTCATAACAGTCAGTCCTCAAAGATCTCGGGGTTTTAATATAATAAAACTATCGGCGTAGACCTTGAAGTTCTTGATAGGATCTGACCATCATTTTTTCAAATTGGATGTTACAGCAATGTTTTGGACAAAACAAAAAGAAAGCAGTAAAGAATGGTTAACACCACCACAAGACAGCGGCGATCGGTGCTGCGACGCCCCCGGTACCTGGAGAGCCAAAGTCCTGCTGCACTGACCAGGGTACCTGCACCCAGCACATAAACAAGGAATCGAATATAGTTCTGATCCCAGTAACGCCTTAATTGCAGACCGTAAAAACGGTCGAAAAAGGTTTCAAATTCAGGTTGGGCCCTGTGAAAAATCAGAATGGCGGCAATCAACCCGATACAGGCGGCGATATTCATCCAGATAAAAACGAGCCTGAAAAGATCCATGGATTCTCGTCTGTCTACTTGCCCTTTGTTTTCCGGCATATTGTCAAAAAGACCTTGAGTCACAAATTCAAATCGCTTTGCTGGGTACCCGTACTCTGGATATAATCCCTTATATGGGCATTGCCCCTAAACCTGCGCGTAATCATTTCTATAATCTCTTCGGCACTGGTCTCAATGGGTTTATTGCTCACATTGACCATGGAATAGCCTTTGGTGATAAAATATTTTTGGGCGTGCTCAATCTCCTTTTCAATTTCATCCTTTCCGGAATAGGCGTAAATGTCCTTTGCGCCTAAACTCTCCTGGCGCATCCGTCTGTGGGCCTGCAGCTGTTCCTGATTGATATTCAGGGCAAAGACCCGGCGCCGGTCCATAAGATCCAGGGTCTGGGGCATGGGGACGCCCGGGACAAAGGGAATATTGGCCACTTTCCACCCCAGCACGCTCATATACATGGACAATGGCGTTTTGCCGGCCCGGGAGAGTCCGATCAAAACAATCTCGGCCTCGGTGATGGTCTCGGGATTCAAACCGTCATCATGGGCCAGGGCAAAATCAATGGCAGAGACCTGTTCCAGGTTCACCAGATGAATCTCTCTATATAACCCCGGGGTTTCCAACGGTTTGCGGTCGAGAAATGTTTCGATCCTTGAAATAATGGGGCCCATCAGATCAATGGTCACTATTTGATGCTCCATGCCCTGGCGCGTCAGATACTTACGAAGGTTTGAATCAACAATGGTATGGACAACAATGCTTTCAATATCCTTGACCTTATCAATGAGATCATCGACCTGGCTTTCGGTGCGAATCCTGGGAACTTTTACAACGGTAATGTCGGAATCGGGAAACTGTACAAGTGTGGATTCCACAAGATGAAAGGCGTTAACGCCCTCACCGCAGGAAGCAATATAAATCATTTGAAATTTGCCGGATCCAAGTATCTCTTTCATAAAATAAGGCCTTTATCCTGTAATCGTTTTGCGCTATAACGGCCATAGGCAGTTCTGACAGATCATCTGTCGGGCTTAGCCCACAACAAAGATAGAAAGAGTCCAGTTGCTTGCTGGATACTTTCTTATAAAAAGACACCCTTACATAAACCTGAAAAAAGAGTCAATTAAATATTATGGGACACCAGGACAGGGATAATTATGTAAAAAGGCACCCCGGTGTACAGTTGGACCAGCGGTTGGCCGGGCCCATTAAGCAGGCAAGCGACAACGGCACACTTGCATGTGCAAGTGCCCACCGCCTTGCAAAAATCCAACATTGTTCTCCAAAACAGATCGGCACCCAGGCGGATCTGCTTGAACTTCGTATTGCACAATGCCAACTGGGCCTTTTTGGACACGCCAAGGGCAAAAAAAATTTCAATCCCGATGCCCACATGACACAACAGTTAAAAGACAGGATTTTTGAATGTCAATCCGACGGAAAAATTGCCTGCCGCACCTGCTGGGAACTTGCCAAGGAATTTAAAATGTCCAAATTAGACATGGGATCGGCCTGTGAACAGCTAGAGATCCGAATCAAGCCGTGTCAGTTGGGCGTTTTTTAAAAATAATTCTCAGTTTTCCCTGGGATCCGGCACCTTATCCAGGGCCTTTTTTCTTCGCCGTTTCTTCTGCTTTTTTAACCGGGCTAATTTCAGAGCTGCGGCATCTGGCATCCCGGTCTGCAGCTTTTCGATTTTTTCCACCAGGTGCCGCAGGGCCATAAACCGGTTCAAATGCTGGGACCTGTGTTTCCCGAATTTTACGCTTATTTGGGTCGGCAGGTGGGTCAAAAACACGGCGGAATTGGATTTATTGACCTTCTGGCCGCCACGTCCCGAGGATTTTATAAATTTTTCCAGGATATCTTTTTTGTAAATACCCAGAAGATTCATCTTCTTTTCAAGGGCTTTTATTTTTTCTACGTCAGGACCGGGCATTGAACATTCGTCTATCAGCTTTTTTTTATTGTTTACACGCCACTAAACCGAATCGGTCTTTGGCTCAAAGAACTTTGCGATCTTATCAGAAAGTTCCTTTATGTAAAGGGGTTTGGCCAATACGGCTTTAAAACCTGTCTGAGCCATCATATCCAAGGTAATGTCCTGGCTGAATCCCGTACAAAGAAAGATCGGGACATCCGGGCGAAGCTCCCTTATATTTTCAGCCAGACGATCGCCATTCATATGCGCCATATAAAGGTCTGTAATCACAAGATCATACGTTAACGGGTCGCGCTCAAAACTCGCCAAGGCAGCCAAAGGATCGGTCATGGTTGTGGTGCTGCACCCCAGGCGATCCAGCATGGATTTTGCGACTTTGAGTATAATATCTTCATCATCCACAAAAAGGACATGGATTCCATACTTAACGGCGGTTCTATTTTTCAGAACAGCGGCTTGATGCCCGGATTCAATTTTAGGCGCAAAAACCTGGGGGAAATATAACCTGCATCGGGTGCCTTTGCCCGGCTGGCTTTCCACCTTGATGCAACCTGCCATATCCTCAACAATGCCATAAACTACAGACAATCCCATGCCGGTACCGTTCTCATTGCCCTTGGTGGTATAAAAGGGTTCAAAAATACGTTTCATCACGTCCTTTGACATCCCCTCTCCTGTGTCGCAGACACTCAGACAGATATAATTTCCCGGTTTGACCCTACCGCCGACATCGGACCGGGATACGGTCACAGGCTTTAACGACACAGTGATGACACCGCCTGTTTTACCCATGGCATGTACCCCGTTACTGATCAAATTCATGATAATCTGATGCAACTGGGTGGGATCTGCAGTCACAGGTGGGCAGTCTGGTTCCACTTCTTTTTCAATGGAAATATTGCGTGGAATACCCGATCGCATCAGCTTGATTACGGTATCTATGCTGTTTTGTATTTGCAGCGGCCGTCTTTGAATCTTTTTGTCACGGGAAAAATTTAAAATCTGCTGGACAAGCTCCTTTGCCTGGAGGGCGCTTTCATAAAGCTGGGTCAGATTCTCTTTTGTGTCATTGTCAAAGGCCACGCTTTTCAGGATCAAAAGCTCGGCATTGCCCAGGATGGGAAACAGCATATTATTCAAATCATGGGCGACACCACCAGCCAGGGTACCAAGGGATTCAAGTTTCTGGGCCTGGGCCATTTTTTCATTGATCTTTGTCTCATTGGAAACAATTCGCTGGACGCCGACGTAGTTGGTAATGACCCCGTCTTTGTCCGTAACCGAAGAGATGGTCAAATCCATGATGCAAAACGAGTTGTCTTTTTTCTTAAACTCGGCATGGCCCTTCCATACCCGCCCGGAACTGATGATGGCCCGCAGGTTGATATTGAACTGGCTGTCGTGTTTATGGCTTCGAAACAAGCTGATATCCTTGCCCATGCACTCATCCCTGGAAAACCCGGTCAGCGTTTCAAATGCGGGATTGAGATACTGAATAATCCCTTCGGAATTTGTAATATAAACCATCTCAGAAAATTGCTCGACTGCCGCCAGCAGCAGTTTTCTCTCTGTTTCGATTTTTTGATTGATGACAGATTCAAAATCAGCAGGCAAAGATCCAAAACTTGTAAGAAATGGCTGATTTTTGTTTAGCGCGACGATCTCTTGTTTCAAGACAGCATTTTCAAGTTCAAGCGCTTTAAGTCGTTCTTCTAATCTGTTGTATGACGCCTTTTCAGACATACTCCTCCTGAACAAAAGAACTCAGAGGTTATTTAAGAATATAATGAAATCTGGGCTAATTTTTTATACTCTTATCTGAAATGATCATAGTTTGACAAGGTATTTTTCACGCAATTACGAATTTTAGCGAATAAGTTGCTCAAAACAAAATTAATTGATCCGCCAGGGGCTGATCTGCGCCATTCTTTACAGATTTATCCCACAATACACCACGTAAAGTTAAGTGAATCACTTATTTGGACTTTCATATGAACCGTAATGAATGGTATATGGTATGGGATTTGGTTTTGATTCAATACAAGGAAACGGAGGTTAGGACGTTGTATTCAAAAATTGTGATTTTAGATTTTCCACCAAGATCCGCCCAAAGACCCGTTGTCTGCGAGCTGGTTAAAAAATATGACATCATGTTCAATATTTTAAAGGCACGAATATCCTCAAAAAGAGAAGGCCACATGGTGCTTGAAATTTCCTGTACCGGAAAAGCCGCATTCAACCAGGGGATGACCTACCTGAAGGAACAAGGGGTTCGTGTATCCACGCCTGAACATAAAATTTACAAAGACGAAGAAAAATGCACCCATTGCGGCGCATGCACCGCAGTTTGTCCCACCGATGCCTTGTACGTCAAACGCCCTGAGATGGAAGTGGTCTTTGACCGGGAAAAATGCAGTTTATGCGAGCGGTGTCTTCTCACCTGTCCCATCCGGGCCATGGGTCTGTTCAGCTCTGATTTAAAAGAAACTGCCTGATGTCTGATTCACCGGTTGTGGCCGTGGCACTGAGCGGCGGAATAGATTCTCTGGTCGCAGGCTTTCTTGTTAAACAGCGTTTTAAAAAAGTTTTCGGCATTCATTTCACCACAGGTTATGAAAAAAGCCTGCTGGATGTATCTGCCCTGGCATCCGTTTTTGGATTTTCCGTACACACCATTGATTTGTCCGAAGAATTTAAGAGCCGGGTAGTTGATTATTTTGTGTCGACCTACATGGCCGGTAAAACGCCCAACCCATGCCTGGTCTGCAATATGCAGATTAAGTTTAAGGTCTTGTTTGACCATGCCCAAAGGCTTGGAGCAGATCTGCTGGCAACCGGCCATTATGCAACGGTGGTCAACCGCTATACACCCGAAAGAAATGAAACGGGACAGGCATGGCTTGAACGGGGAGCTGACCTGCATAAGGATCAGTCCTATTTTTTGTCTATGCTATCCCCCAGCGTTTTAGCGCATGTGCTCTTTCCCCTGGCCGATTTTACCAAAAGCCGGGTCCGGGAATTTGCAGGACAACACAACCTTGTACCAATCGTACCCAATGAAAGCCAGGATATCTGCTTTTTGCCGGATAAAAACCATGGCACCTTCATTATCAACCAGACAAAGACCCACCCCAAACCAGGTCCGGTGGTTGACAGCCAGGGAACGACTATAGGATCACACCAGGGGCTTCACACATTTACGGTGGGCCAGCGCAAAGGAATCAATATTCCAGGGCCGGCCCCCTATTATGTCAAAAGAATAGACATGAATACCAATACCCTTCATGTCTGTTTTAAAGCCGAGTTAGCCCAAAAGCAGATGAGGGTTGAACAGATGGTCTGGCAGTTTCCTGAAAAGGAAAACATAACCAATCTGACCGTTCAAATCCGGTACGGCCACAAGGCGGCCCCGGCCTGCCTTGAATGGGATGATGACACCCGTGGCATTGTCACCTTTGACACCCCCCAAAATGCGATCACACCCGGACAGGCCGCCGTATTCTATCAAGACAACCGCGTATTAGGCGCAGGATTAATTTCAGCAATCCAATGAAGAAAAAAACATTTTACATCGAAAGCCTTGGCTGTAAAGTCAATCAATATGAATCCGACGCCATTGCAGCCCAGCTTGAAGCCCATGGTTTTTCAAGAGCAGACAAGGGCAGTCCCGCCGATGTCTGCATTATCAATACCTGTGCCGTGACCTCAAGGGCGGGCATGCAGTCCCGCCAGGAAACCAGAAAACTGATCCGGGAAAACCCGGATGCAACCGTAATTGTCACTGGATGTCATGCCCAGACAGATCAGGAACAGTTTAAGAAAATTTCAGGGGTGGATCTTATTGTCTGTCACCAGGATAAACCTGTGATCACCACATATCTTGGACAAGAACAGCCTGAAAACGATCTGTTTGACTTCAGAAAACCTGAATACGGCAAAGGGGCACAGTTTGCACCATTTGCAGAATCCGACCGGCCTGTATCGGGTAAAATGACCCGGGCCTATCTGAAAATCCAGGACGGGTGCAACCAGTTCTGCACCTACTGCATTATCCCATATGCCCGGGGGGCATCTGTCTCCATGCCCTTTGACGAAGTTGTGGCCCATGTTTCAAGCTTAAACAGTCAGGGGTTCAAAGAGGTCATCCTTACAGGCATACACACGGGGTTATACGGTATGGATTTAACCCCTGAAACATCGTTGACTGATCTTGTAAAAAACCTTGATGAACACAAACCGGTCGAGCAGATCAGGATATCTTCCATTGAGCCCAATGAAATTACCGAAGAACTCATCCTCCTGGCGCGCCCCGGCCATATTTTGTGCGACCATTTTCACATTCCTCTCCAGGCGGGGGACAATGGGGTGCTGGAACGTATGAAACGGCCCTATTCCGTTGAGCAGTTTTCTGAAGTCGTCCAAAAAATTCATGCAATCCTGCCCCATGCCGGTATCGGCCTTGATGTGATCATGGGATTTCCCGGTGAAACCGACGAGGCTTTTGAAAATACCTACAAGCTTGTGGAAGAGCTGCCCGTATCTTACCTTCATGTCTTCCCCTTTTCACCAAGAAAAGGAACCCCGGCATACCATTTCGCCCCAAAGGTCCCCTCGGATACGGCCAAAAAGAGAGCAGCCCTGATGCGCGAGCTTGGAGAACGGAAACGATCTGCATTTATCAAACTAAACCAGGGCCGGGTTCTTCAAGGACTGATCCAGAATCAACGGGACCGGCACACAGGTATGCTTAAGGCGATCACCACCAACTACCTGACCGTTTTCATTGAGAATGAAGGAGATGCCCAAGGCAACCCGGACAGCCTTAAAGGAAAAATCGTGAATCTTAAATATGATCAATGCAGTAGTGACGACAACCTTGTCGGCCGGATCATTCCCTGACAGCGCAAAGCCCTTCAAGTTTTGGCCCATGACCTTGCACGGTCCACAGCTTTTCTCCAGCCCCGCAGGCATTCATCCACCTTTTCCTGGCTTTGGTTCAAATGAAAGCAACGGTCTTGCTGCCAGAACGATTTGATCTGATCCATGTCCGCCCATACACCAACAGCAAGACCGGCAAGGTAAGCCGCCCCCATGGCAGTGGTTTCCACATGCTTAGGACGGCACAAGGAGACGCCCAGGATGTCCGCCTGGAACTGACATAGATAATTGTTCGCACTGGCCCCGCCGTCCACGTTAACAGTTTTTAATTTAATACCCGAATCTTTAACCATGGCACCGATCAAATCATTGGCCTGGTAGGCAAGGGATTGAATCCCGGCCCGGATAATATGATTTTTTGTTGTTCCCCGGGTAATGCCCAGCATGGCGCCCCTGGCATAGGGATCCCAATAGGGGGCGCCTAAGCCCACAAAGGCAGGGACAATGTAAAGCCCTTCGGATGAGGGAACGGCCGTGGCCATCTCTTCGGTTTGGGCCACATCGGTGAAAAACTCCAGGTCATCCCGCATCCACTGCAACAGTGCGCCGGCAATAAACACCGAACCTTCCAAAGCATATGTGACGTTATCCCCGATCTGCCAAGCGATGGTTGTGAGCAGTCCCGAGGGAGATGCAATGGCCTGCCCCCCGGTATTCATCAACATAAAGCAACCGGTCCCGTAGGTGATCTTTGTCATTCCTTTGTCATAAGCGGCCTGTCCGAACAGGGCGGCCTGCTGGTCTCCTGCGACACCGGCGATCGGTATTTCATACCCGAACAGTTTTTTGTCGGTCTTGCCGAATATGCCGCTGGAAGCCTTGACATTTGGAAGAATCTCTTCGGGAATATCCAATTTTTCCATCAGGACCGAATCGTACTTGAGATCATGAATGTTGAAAATCATGGTCCGGCTCGCATTGCTCACATCGGTTGCATGGACGGCACCCGCCGTCAACTTCCAGATCAGCCATGCGTCTACGGTTCCCACCTTCAGTTTTCCTTTATTGCACAGCTCCCTTGCTTCTATGCTGTTTCGTAAAATCCATCGGATTTTGGATCCGCTGAAATAGGCGTCGGTCACCAGGCCGGTTTTTTCTTTGATGACTTTATCAAAGCCTTCTGTCTTTAATTGGTCACAATAATCCGAGGTCCGGCGGCATTGCCAGACAATGGCTTTGCCCACCGGCTTGCCAGTTTCGTTGTTCCAGGCAATGATGGTTTCCCGCTGGTTGGCAATACCGATGGCCGCCACATCACCCAGGTTGAGCTTTGCCTGTTTAAGGGCGGCATCCATTGTATTTTTCTGGGATCTCCATATGTCTTCAGCGTCCTGCTCCACCCAACCGTCTTTCGGGTACTGGCAGGAGAACGCTTCACTTGCAACGGCAACGGCCTCGCCTTTTTCATTATAAATTATGGTACGCGAACTCGTTGTGCCCTGATCCAGGGCCATTATAAATTGGGGCATGGGAAGCTCCTGAAAATTTCTGATTGTCTTATAGGTCTTATGTCAGCAGATACTCTTTTGCCAAAGCGACATACGCCTTTTCCTGGTCCAACTGCCATTTGCGATCATACCCCAGTTCCTGGGCCATGATCCGTGCCACTTCCGGTGCGGCATCGATACTGGCCCGGGCATCCAGAAAAAGGGCACGGCTGCGCCGGGCTAAAAAATCCTCCACGGTTCTGGCCATCTCTTCCCTGACCGCCCAGATCACTTCTGCTCTAATATAAGAAAGTTTTTGATGCAGTTTTTCACCCATGGCTGGATCTGCGCTGACGATTTTTTTGATATAAACGGCATCTGACCCATAGTAGCTTAAGGGGTCGTGTTCATCGAGATGCTTTAACCATCCATGGATTCTCAGATCCTTAGTGATACAAGGCTGATCTTTCAGTCCGGCCACCAAAGCTGCCTGGTTGACGGTATCTTCGGCCATTTTGCGATACGTGGTCCATTTGCCGCCGGTGATGGTCACAAGACCCGATTCCGAAACGACTAAATAGTGGTCCCGGGAGATGGCTGCCGTGCTTTTTCCTTCTCCGGCTTTAACCAGGGGGCGAAGTCCGGCAAAAACGCTTTGAACGTCATTTCTTGTAGGATCTTTGGTTAAATAGATGGCCGCATGATCAAGGATAAACTTGACTTCCGCCTCCAATGCCCGGGGTTCCAGGCTTATATCCGGTACTGCTGTATCCGTGGTGCCCACGACGACCTTGTCATGCCATGGAACGGCAAACAAAACCCTTCCGTCGGTGGTCTGGGGTACCATGATGGCTGAATCTCCAGGCAGAAACTCCTTATCCAGGACCACATGAACCCCTTGGCTGGGCGTAATGATGGGGTCAGCGTCCGAATTTTCCATTTTAAGTACCTCGTCGGTGAAAACACCGGTGGCGTTAACCACCACCCGGCTGTGAATTTCATACGCGTCACCGGTTTCCATATTTTTTGCGGTTACGCCGTCAATCATTTCGCCGGCCCGTGTAAACCCGGTCACTTTCATGTAATTGACAGGCACGCCCCCATGTTCAACCATGGTCTGGGCCAGGTTGACGGCCAGGCGGGAATCGTCAAATTGAGCGTCAAAATAGACCACCCCCCCTCTCAGTCCTTTGGGTTCCAGGGTGGGAATTCGCTTTAAAGTTTCTTCTTTGGAAAGATGTTTGGAAGCTCCAAGTCCAAGTCTGCCGGCCAACAGATCGTAAACTTTCATACCGGCACCGTAAAAAGGGCCGTCCCACCACTCATAGTTAGGTACGATAAATGCTTGAT
>Ga0193955_1000941_pt1 | contig 14629 bp, 9 predicted proteins | sample BB_6_MG_FD_140343 | JGI IMG/M metagenome (GOLD analysis project Ga0193955, IMG submission 140343) | Microbial mat bacterial communities from the Broadkill River, Lewes, Delaware, United States - BB_6_MG | ecosystem: Environmental > Aquatic > Freshwater > River > Microbial mats | place: USA... | reverse complement strand
TTTTTCCCCATTACCGTGAGCCTGTTATCCGGCCTTAAAAGCTGCGACCCAGATTTTCGCATGCTCTTTACCCTGATGGGGGCAGGGTTCTGGATGAAGCTGCGCCTGCTCTACTGGCCCTGGGCGCTGCCCCAGTTTTTTTCAGGCCTCAAAGTGGGCGTCACCGTGGCCACCATCGGTGCCGTCATCGGCGAATGGGTGGGTGCCCCGAAAGGGCTTGGGTATCTGATGATCCAGTCCAATGCCCGGTTGAACACAGACCTGGTCTTTGCCTGTATTCTCTGGCTTTCGGCCATGGGGCTCGGGATGTGGGCATTGGTGGGTTTTGCGGAAAAACGAATGGTGACATGGAAGAATACTTAAATTCATAAAAAGAGAGGAGAAACAATGAAACGACATGTTGTGCTGACACTGATGGTCTTTCTTATACTTTGCACCACGGCCACTGCCCAGAAACTGACGCTCATGCTCGACTGGTTTCCCAACGTGGACCATTTGCCCGTCTATCTTGCCAAGGAATCCGGCTATTTTACAGCCCAGGGACTGGACGTTGAGATCATCGTCCCGTCAGAGACCTCGGATGCGCTGAAACTTGCCGCAGCAGGCAAAGTGGATCTGGCCGTCTCCTACCAGCCCCAGACCATCATGGCGGCGGATGCAGGGCTCAAGGTTAAAGCCGTGGCTCCCCTTGTGGTCAAGCCCCTTACCACCTTGATGTTTCTTGATGAATCCATAAAGACGCCGGCGGATCTGACCGGTAAAAAAATCGGCTATACCGTGCCCGGACTCATGGACATGCTGCTCAAGGGGTTTGCCGACATCAACGGCATCACGGACTATACCCCGGTGAATGTGGGATTCACCATCCTGCCCGCCCTGGCCTCAAAACAGGTGGCCGCCGTCATGGGCCCCTTTAAAACCTATGAAACCGTCACCATGGCCCGGCAAGGTGTTACCGCCCATTTCTTTGAACTGGAAAAATACGGGATTCCGGAATACGAAGAGCTGATTTTCGCAGCCGGGGAATCCACACTGAAAACCAAAAAAGAGGCAGTTCATGGATTTATCCTGGCGGTCCACAAGGCCCTGGCCGAAATAAAAAAGGCCCCAGAAACAGCCCTGGCCCTCTATCTTAACGCCCTGCCCGAGGTGGATAAAGAGACAGAAACCAAAGCATTTGCCCTGACGGCAAAATATTTTGCAGCCCCGGGTCAGCTCAGCGATCCTGAAAAATGGCAGCATTTTATTAATTTTGCCCTGAAATACGGACTGATTAAAAACACAATCAATCCCCAAACACTGATTTACAACTGGGACAATTAAACTTATGAAAACATACTATCGCGCATTAACCATCGCAGGCTCCGACAGCGGCGGCGGGGCCGGCATCCAGGCAGACCTGAAAACCTTCAGTGCCCTCGGGGTCTTTGGCATGTCCGCCATCACGGCACTTACCGCCCAGAACTCCCACTCGGTCACAGGGATCTTTCCGGTTCCGCCTGAATTTATCGGCGAACAAATTGATGCAGTGCTGTCGGACATCGGCACCAATGCTGTGAAAATAGGCATGCTGCATTCGCCTGAAGTCATTGAAGTGGTGGCAGGCAAACTTGAACAATGGCAATGCCCCAATATAGTACTCGACCCGGTGATGATCTCCAAATCCGGCGACAATCTGCTGCAGGATGATGCGGTGGAGGCTTTGACAAAACGCCTACTGCCCCTGGCCACGGTGATTACACCCAATCTGCCTGAGGCCTCGGTACTTTTGGGCAAAACCATAGATACCGCGGACAAAATGGAAGACGCGGCCGTCGCCCTGGCAGATCTTGGCGCAACCAATGTACTGGTCAAGGGCGGTCATCTGACCTCGGGACCGGGCATTGATCTACTCTATGAATCCGCATCCAAACAGACAACCACCTTCACGGCGGACCGTGTGGAGACAAAAAACAGCCATGGCACAGGGTGCACCCTGTCATCGGCCATTGCCGCAGGCATTGCCCGGGGACTGGATCTAAAAACAGCCGTGGCCGAGGCCAAAAATTATATCACCGAAGCATTAAAGGCCGGCGCAGATATCCAAACAGGCGCCGGCCATGGACCGGTTCACCATTTTCATGCCTTATGGGAAAGGGTGTGAATCTGCATCTCGCATTGACTGCAATTAAAAGTCACCTGAAAGCGGTGTTTGCCATGGGTTAAAAACAACGGCCCGGCAGAAGGACCGGGGCCCTTGCCTCTGTTATCCTTTGTCTTTGCCGGGCACCACCCAAGGCTGCGGCGGATGCAGTGTTTTGTGGTCATGACGGCCGTGCCCGGTCCCGGCGGGTCACACTCAAATGCCGGGGCAATGGACGTTACCCCTCTTTTTTCATAAAATTGAACCGCGAGATGGTTGGCTGCATTGGCCCGAAAGTCAAGATCGGTCTTGTAAAACGGCACAGGTACCGGTCTGGGTCCGGCAATTGGCCGTTCATAGGCTGTTAACCGGTTCTCTTCCAGACGTGCCACCAGGTCCCTGCGCAACTGGTTCAACTCTGCGGCGGGCAGGAACACCGGTTTGGCGAGAATCTCCAGGCGGTTCAACTCAAAACAGGTACTACCCAGTTTACCCAACTGCCGTTTAATGGTCGCCCTGGCCGTATCGGGATTGCGGGCGGGCTCCCCCGGCGCACGAAGTATGGCCCGGGCCTGAATATTGTCCTCATCCACGCACGAGAGTTCAAATCCGTCGGGGTAGTCACGAAAGGTCATATCCACGTAAATCTTTCTTTGGGCCGTTGTGCCTGACATAAGGCGGGTAAATCCCTGGTCATGATTCCTGAATACTTTGGTGCCTTTGGGCAAATCCTTTTTATGAAGCTGTGTTTTTCCGGAGGTATACACACGACCATTTTCATCCACCCGGTTCACATAAAACCCTTTGAGGCGGCCCGGGGTGTTGGGAAAACAGATGCCGTCACCGGCCCGCAGATCATGTTTACGGTCCAGTTCCAGTGCCTGATTTTTAATCTGTTTCACCTGACCGAGCGGCTCTCCCACAGATTTTGGTGTATCAAAGGCGTCAATGGCGAAGGTTGACTTATCCGTCGAACCGGCGAGAAAATAATCGGTAAATCCCCGGTTAAAGGTTTTGCAGGGCTCAGGCGTAAAAAAGAACGTTGTCCGGCCCGACGATGCTTGGGTATGGGAGGAACCGCTCTTTAGCAAGGCATCAAGCCGCTGCCGGTAAAACCCCGTGATATTTTTCACGTAATCCAGACTTTTAAGCCGCCCTTCGATCTTAAAAGAGGAAATTCCCGCCCGGACCAGATCCCCTAAAAAATCTACGCGATTCATGTCTTTTAAAGAGAGCAGATGCCTGTTTTCACTGAGCAGCCTGCCGTCTTTATCTTCAAGGTTCCAGGCAAGCCGGCAGGGCTGACCGCAGGCACCTCGGTTTGCGCTTCTGCCGCCAATGGCCGCACTCATGTAACACTGCCCGGAGTAACAGACGCACAACGCCCCGTGGACAAAAGCCTCAAGGTCCACACACGTGGCCTTTCGAATCTGCTTAATGGTCGACAAAGACAGTTCCCGGGCAAGGATCACCCGGGAGAATCCCGACTGTTCAAGGAATTTGACCTTCTCAGCGGTCCGGTTATCGGTCTGGGTGCTGGCAAACAAGGGGATGGGCGGCAGATCCATCTCTAACAACCCCATATCCTGGATGATCAGGGCATCCACCCCGGCCGCATATAGCTGTTCGATCAAAGCCCTTGCCGGTTCAAGGTCATCATCAAAAAGCAGGGCGTTAAATGCAACATACACCCTGGCGAAATAGCGCTGAGCATAACGGCACAGCGCCTCAATATCCCTGACGCTGTTGCCGGCAGAAGCCCTTGCACCGAAGCGCTCCGGGCCGATATACACAGCGTCGGCCCCATGATCAACAGCAGCCTTGCCAAATTCCATATTTTTCGCCGGTGCCAAAAGTTCCAGGCAGGACATGATCTCTCCTTAATGTATTTTTAAAAATGGTTCAAAAACCATTTAATACCCGTGACTGTCAATATTTTCTCGCTGAAAATGTAACAAAATATAAAAAACTACACCTGTTTTAATAAAAATAATTGACTACCCCTATAAAAAAACAGCACAATCGTTTATAAAGAGGAATGAAAGGAAAAGAATCATGTCCCAAACCGTTTTAATCGTTGACGATGATGCCAAGCTCATAGCACTTTTAACCGAATATTTCGGGGAAAATGAATTTATAGCCCATTCCGTCATGTTAGGTGCCGACGCCCTTGATGCCATACGGGATAACCACCCGGATATTGTAATTCTGGATATCATGCTGCCGGACACCAATGGTCTGGAGGTACTAAAGCAGATCCGGGCCAAACATGCAATACCGGTCATTATGCTTACCGCCAAAGGCGATGATACAGACCGGATTGTGGGCCTTGAGCTGGGGGCGGACGATTATCTGCCCAAACCCTTTAATCCCAGGGAACTTCTCGCCAGAATCCGGGCTATTCTCCGGCGCCAGGACAGGACGGCACCCGAAGCCGACACCGTAATTATCCGGGCCGGAGATCTGGAATTGAACCGCTCCACACGGACCCTGATGGCAGCCGGTGAAAACGTACCCTTATCCACCACGGAATTCAATGTCCTGGAAGTGCTGATGAAACATCCGAACACCGTACTCAGCCGGGAACAGATAACAAACATGGCCCAGGGCCGAAGCTTCATGGCTGATGATCGCAGCGTGGATATTCATGTATCCAAGCTAAGGGGAAAAATCGAAAAAAACCCCTCTTCCCCGGTGCGGATAAAAACAATATGGGGCACGGGATACATGTTTATCAATCCTGACTCATAATCAAAATCCTGTACCATGCAAATCAAGCGTCTTTACCTGAAAATTCTTTTCGCGTTTCTGGGCATCCTGCTGATCACCATCCTGCTGACCATTGGTCTGTTCATGATGACGTCAGGGCGCTGCTATAAATCAGACCTGGATCATAAAGCCCTGGCCAAACTTAATGTATTCAAGGGCATGGTGCAAAAGGAGGTGGACCGGCACAAGGATATGCCGGCGGAAAAGAATCCGGACCTCATCCAGCTTTTAGAGCGTTGCACATCATTTTTTGACGTCAAAGTCTGGCTCACCAAGCCCGCAGGGCAGATTATATTTCAAAGTTTTGAAGGGCCCATGGATTTTCTGCCATATGAAGCCCACAAGCAAGCCTACCAAGACAGCGGGATTACACTGTATCATTACCTGCTTAAGTGGAACAAATACTATGCAGTCATCCCCATCAGCGACCAAAGCCGGGGATTGTACCTGCACCTGTTCATGGACACTGCAAAAAACAGCCGAAACGAAGGACTATTCTTATTAGGATTGATCGTCATCGGTGTTACCGCCACCGTGATGCTGTTTCCGGCGATCTCATACATCACCCGCCGGATAAACCGGCTTAACCAGTCAGCCCTTGAATTTGCCGGCGGGAATCTGTCTGTGCGAACGGATATCAAAGGCGATGATGAGATTGCCAAACTTGGGGAGACATTTAACCGGATGGCGGATCGGTTGGAACTGCTCGTCCGAAATTCCAAAGAGCTGACCGCCAATGTATCCCATGAATTGCGTTCTCCCCTGGCTCGTCTAAGGGTCTCCAAGGAACTCATCTTAGACAAGCTGGAGCAAAAGGGGGCTTCGGATGATGCGATCATACGGCTGTTGAACAATATGGATTCGGATATCGGGGATCTTGACACCATGATCGCAGAAGCGCTGGCCCTGTCCAAAATTGATTACCAGGAATCGACTCTGGAGCCGGAAACGTTCAGGTTTTCCGAATATATCAGGTCCATGATGGAGACATACCATCCGCTTTTGGACAAAAACAATCTGACCCTTGACCTTGACATCCGGGACTTTGGCAAGGCCCGTCAGGATAAATCGCTGGTGAAATCAGTTTTTTCCAACCTCATGGACAATGCCATAAAATATTCGCCCCCTGGCAATACCATCCGAGTATCGGCCGGAACGGTCTCTCCCAAGGGCCTTGAATTTTCAATCACCAACACATGCCGTCCCATGAGCAAAGCGGATCTTGACCGCCTGTTCAATCCTTTTTTTCGAATTCCCGGCCAAAAAGCATCGGGAACGGGACTTGGGCTGGCCATTGCTAAAAAACAGATCACGCGCTGCAAAGGCAACATCAGCGCGGACCATAATGGCCGGGAAATCTGCCTGACCGTGTTCATACCTTAACTGCCAAAGGTCTTAAATAAAATAAAGTAAAAATAGTCGAAATGGTGCCGGGCTTTGGCCCATATGCAAGACGCAGGAAAGGCCCAACAGTGATCTATTGGGCCTTTCCTGACTATCGACTGCTACAAAATGATATTTAAGATTCGCCGCAGGGGTTCTGCCGCCCCCCAGAGCAACTGATCCCCCACGGAAAATGCCGTGAGAAAATTGTCACCCATATTCATTTTCCGGATTCTGCCCACGGGCACGTTCAAGGTGCCGGTCACGGCAGCAGGCGTCAGGTCCCTGATGGCATCTTCCTTGTTGTTGGGAATCACCCGGACCCAGTCATTATTGGCTGCCAGGGCGGCATTGATCTCGTCTAAAGGTACATCCTTTTTCAATTTAATGGTAAAGGCCTGGGAATGACACCGCATGGCCCCAATGCGGATACACTGTCCGTCGATGGGGATGGGATTGTCCGAGCGACCCAGAATTTTATTGGTTTCCACAAAGCCTTTCCACTCCTCCCGGGTCTGGCCGTTCTCCATGGCCCGGTCAATCCAGGGAATAAGGCTTGCACCCAAAGGAACGCCCCAGTTTTCAACAGGGTAGGCAGCGGAGCGCAAGGTGTCGGTAACCTTGCTGTCAAGATCAAGGATCGCAGACGCCGGATCATCCAGAATCGGGGCGGCCTGGTCACCGATGGTTCTCATCTGAGCCACAAGCTCTCTCATGTTTTTGGCACCTGCCCCGGAAGCGGCCTGGTAGGTCATGGAGGTCAGCCATTCCACCCAGTCATTTTCAAAGAGTCCGCCAAGGGCCATCAGCATCAATGATACTGTGCAGTTGCCGCCGATAAAATTTTTAATGCCGTTGGATATCGCCGTTTCAATGACCGGCATATTGACCGGGTCCAGAACAATAATGCTCTGGGCATCCATTCTTAAGGTAGATGCCGCATCAATCCAGTAGCCCTGCCAGCCGCGCTCGGCCAGTTGAGGACGCACGGCTTCGGTGTAGGACCCACCCTGGCAGGTCACCACAATATCCATTTCCATGAGTGTATCAACGTCAAAGGCGTCAATGAGCTCCGAAGAACCATGGCCCACATCCGGTGCGGTCTGTCCGGCTTGGGACGTGGTGAAAAAAACCGGTGTAAATTTTTGAAAATCATTCTGTGCAGACATTCTTTCCATGAGCACAGATCCCACCATACCCCGCCAGCCGACCATTCCGACTTTTTTCATATCCATAATCCTTTCAGCTACTCAGCTACAAACGTGTAATTTAAAATTTGAGTCTTACTGCATAGCTCCTTTTTTTAAAAAAAGCCAGCGTCAGATGAAAAAACCCGTGATATCAAGAGACATGTCTACGCCCCAATTATGCAAAAAACATCCGATCATTCACAAAATAAATCAGGAATAATATCCCGGATTTCAGGGCAGCAAAACTTTGTTTCAGTTTCTATTTACTCTTTGGAATTATATGATATAATTATGTATTTAAAGTCTTAAAACGCTCTATTTTTTTAAATTCAATTTCTTTTTAATTTTTAAGGCAAGGACATGGTCAAAGAGAATCAAGAAAGACTCGTGCTCGCTCAAAGCCCTTCACCGGGAACATCCCGGATTTATTTCTGCGGGGATGTCGTTACGTTCAAGCTCAGTGTATCCCCTGACGCACTAGGCCGAGCCTTTGTCAGAACCGACCTGGGTAATGCGAATGCGATCCGCCGGGAAATCATTCGCCGGGTGGAAAAAAACGAAATTAAATTGGGCGAAGCCTGGCATGACCTGCCCATGGAAAAAGATGATGACGGTGATTTTACCATCCAACTGCCCTTGTACCAGACCGGCGCGTTTCATGCAAAATGCTTTTTTATTCCCCAGAACAGTGACGTGCCCGTATGGCCCGACGGTGAAAACACCAACATCAGCGTTGAACCGGCCGGAACCTGCTGTGCCAATATTATCTATAACGCCTTTGTGAGGCAATTCGGCCCCACTAAAGACGCAAAATCCCCATCTCCCAACCTTGATTCTGTACTCAACAAACTGGATGACCAGGGGTTCACGGTGATCCCCAAATCTGGTAAATTCAGGGAGTTAAAGGATCAGCTGAACTTTATCTTTTCCAGGATGGGATGCCGGGTGCTTCACCTGTTGCCCATCCATCCCACCCCCACCACCTATGCCCGTATGGGCCGATTCGGTAGCCCCTATGCCGCCCTTGACTTCTCGGATGTGGACCCGTCCCTGGCCCAGTTTGACCCGGTCGCAACCCCCCTTGAACAGTTCATGGAGCTGGTGGATGCCGTACACGATCACGACGGCTACCTGATCCTTGACATTGCCATCAACCATACCGGCTGGGCCGCCCGGCTGCATGAGGCCCATCCCGAGTGGCTGGACCGGGAGGATGACGGAAAAATCCGCACACCCGGCGCATGGGGGGTTGTCTGGGCGGACCTGACCAAGCTGGATTACCGGCACACGGACCTGTGGCAATACATGGCCAATATTTTTCTGCTCTGGTGCCGCCGGGGCGCGGACGGATTCAGATGCGATGCCGGTTACATGATCCCGGAACCGGCCTGGGAATATATTATCGCCAAGGTAAGAACCCAGTATCCCAACACAGTTTTTTTCCTTGAAGGACTGGGCGGCCCGCCGGATGCAACCCGGGATCTGCTCCAGCGTGCCAATTTTAACTGGGCCTATTCGGAACTGTTCCAGGAATATACCCTTGAGCAGATATCCCGGTACCTGCCCCATGCCATCGACCTGTCAAATACCTGCGGGCACTTGATCCATTTTGCAGAAACCCATGACAATGACCGTCTGGCAAAGATATCCCAAACCTACGCAAAAATGAGAACCGGCCTTTGCGCACTGTTCAGCGTCTGTGGGGGATTCGGATTCGCCAACGGCGTGGAATGGTTTGCCAGGGAAAAAATAAATGTCCACAACTCCCCGGGGCTGAACTGGGGTAGTCCCGAAAACCAGGTGGATTATATCACCCGACTTCATCTTCTTTTGAGGGAACACCCGGCCTTTTTCAGCGGCGCACAACTAAACCTCATCCATGATAAAGAGAGCCAGGCACCGGTACTGCTGCGATTCAATGCCTACCAGAATTCCCGGATGCTGGTGTTGATAAACCTGGACTGCAACAGTCAATCCATGGCCGTGTGGCCGGTTGGGACCGAAGGCGGCATTGCCTTTCCCTGGACCGACCTGATTTCAGGCAGCACGGTTCCGGCGGAAACCCGAAAAGGCCAATACCGTATTCTCCTCAAGCCAGGGCAGGTGCTGGCCCTAACGCCCGAAAAAGAGGATTTAAAACTATTAGAAGCCCAGCCGCCGGGCAAATTGTCCATGCCTGACAGGGTGTTGATGCAGAAACGACGTGCGCTGGCCTTAGAAGTGATTGCTGCGGTAAAAGGCCACATGAATCTGGCCGACCTGGATGTGGACCGGGCCGCCATGGATCTGGCCGGCAAGCCCGAAACCTTTATCCGGGAACTCTACATGGACAAGGCTCCCTGCCGAACGATCCTGTTTGATGCCCAAAAAGATGTCAACCGCAGGGTCATGGTCCCCCCGGGCTTTTTCCTGCTGGTCCGGTGCAGTAAGCATTTCAGGGTTCAGCTTGATGAGGCAGGACCCGACCAAAAGTGCCTGGGATTTCACGAAAGCCTTCCGTCAAAAGGGCAGGACGGATACATGGCCGTGTTCATGCCCATGGCAATAAAAGACACCCACAAGGACTGTCTGCTAAAACTGCGCATATCCGGCCCCGAAGGCACCAAAAAAATAACCGGAAACATCCGATACCTTCCCCCCTTTGATGACCTTAATCTGCGGCTCTCCTTCACCCGCAAAGAGATTGCCGCCGATCCCTCCATCAAACAGCTGTCCACCACAAACCTGGGCGCAATGATGCGGTCAGGAGCAAGCTTCAGCCACTTGGAGAGCCGTTATGACGCCCTGCTGGCTGCCAATCTGAACCCGAACCTGCCCGAAAACCGATGGATGATTTTGTCCAGATTCAGAATCTGGGGGGTATTCCAGGGCTATTCCAGGGAACTTGGACCCGATTGTCTGGATGCCTTCTGGGCCTCCCATGACCAGGGCGGAAAATGGCGGTTCAGGATTCCCTCATCCGAAGGCCGGTATTATGTCATAGACCTGTTCCTGCAGATGGACCCCAAAACCAACCGGGTAACCCTGACCCTGCACCGGGAACCGGCACCGGCCGATAACCTCCGGCGTCTTCAACCCCACCGCGAAGTCACCCTGGTCATCCGGCCGGATATTGAAGACCGAAGTTTCCATGACACGGTTAAGGCCTTTAGCGGGCCGGAGCAGCAATGGCCCCTTCGGATTTCAGCATTTGAAAACGGATTTTTCTTTCAATCCCAAACCGGGCAGATACTCCGTCTGTCAAGCAGCCGGGATGCATTTTTTGAAAAACCCGAATGGCACTACATGATCCACAGAAGTGTTGAAGCCACCCGGGGACTGGATGCCGACTCCGATCTGTTCAGTCCCGGCTATTTCAGCATCAATGTCAAGGGCGGAGACACGGTAAGCCTGGAAGCCTGCGTCATCAATCAGGAAACAAAGCCCGAAGAGGCAGGCGGTAAAACCATCCCCCTGCCGGGTCCTTTCCAGGCGACCATCCCCTTTTCCCAGGCCGTCGAAGATAGCCTTGACGCATTCGTCGTGGACCGGGGGGATGAAAAAAGTGTGGTGGCAGGATACCCCTGGTTCCTGGACTGGGGCAGGGACAGCCTGATCTTCTGCCGCGCTTTGATTGAGCTTGGCCGAACCCGGGATGCCGCTGCCATCCTCTCCCTTTTTGGGAAATTTGAAAAAAACGGCACCCTGCCCAATATGATTTGCGGCAACGATGCAAGGAACATTGAGACCTCGGATGCGCCGCTGTGGTTTTTTGCCTGCTGCCGGCAACTGGCCCAAACCGTAGGCAAAACGCAGGTGCTCACCCAGCCCATCGGGCAACGCACCATGATCCAGGTGCTCAAGGATATGGCATCATCCATGATCAACGGCACGCCAACCGGCGTCAAAGCCGATCCCGAATCCATGCTGCTGTACAGCCCAGCCCATTTTACCTGGATGGACACCAATTTCCCGGCAGGGACCCCCCGCCAGGGATACCCCGTTGAGATCCAGGCGTTGTGGTGCCATGCCCTTGAGTTTTTATCCCAGGTGGATGATCCGCAGGCACAAATGACATGGCAAAAACATGCCGATACGGTCAAACGCAATATCGTGGATCTGTTCTGGCGGGAAGAGGACGGCTTTTTCAGTGACTGTCTGCATTGCAGGGAACCGGTTGACCCAGGGCATGCCATTCCTGATGATGCGTTGCGGCCCAATCAGCTGCTGCTGATTACGTCAGGTGTTGTTGACGATCCCAAAATCATGGCCCGGGTGGTGGAAACCTGCCGGGAACTTCTGGTGCCGGGCGGTATCAGAAGTCTTGGGGACCGGCCCTTGACCGTTCCGTTGTTCATCGAACGGGACGGCCGGCATCTGGTCAATCCCCACGCGCCCTATGCCGGATATTACCAGGGGGATGAGGATACCCAAAGGAAACCGGCCTACCACAACGGCACGGCCTGGACCTGGCAGTTTCCGGTATTCTGCGAAGCATGGGCCACAGCTTTTGGCCCTTCGGGTATTCAGGCAGCCCTGGCCTGGCTGGGTAGTGCGTTGCCATTGATGCGCACGGGTGCGGCAGGATTTATACCCGAAATTCTTGACGGGAATTTTCCGCACACCCCGAGAGGGTGCGATGCACAGGCGTGGGGCTGCAGCGAAGTCGCCAGGGTTGCCCATAAACTGAAACGGATTCAGAATACTTAGAAAAGGCACCGCATCTTGCATCTGGGCATATAATGATTAAGTATATGATGTCAGTTTCTTTTACAAGGTGTCATCGTTTAAGACCATGGATGTCAATTGTTTTTACATGGTGTCAAAAATCCGGAAGATCCATCCGGTTTTAAGAATAAATTGAAAGGCAAGTTTAAGGTATAAACCCCTTTTGCCGTGATCATAAATTTTTTCAGAATGTTATCTGGAATAAGTTAACAATTCGGCCGGTTAAAAATCGGCTTTTTGTTGTTATTTTAACAAACTATCAAAAAACTAATATTTTCGGCATAAAAAATGCTCTATCATTCAAAATTAATTGTTTGCGACCCGTCAGCCCATTATGGACAGTACCGGCAGCGCTCCGACAACCAGGACATGGGAGGTGGATATGCCACATAGACCAAGAATCCTTATTGTAACCCCGGAAGTCACATATCTCCCCGAGGGTATCAGCCCTGGTGCCGATAATTACTCCGCCAAGGCCGGCGGCCTGGCAGATGTTTCTGCTGCGCTGATCTCCGCATTATATGATCTCAACTGCGATGTCCATGTGGCCATCCCCGACTACAGATCCATATATCATGGCGATAATGAACCCCGACACCACCGGGAGGTGGAAAAAATACGCCAGCGCCTGCATGAGGAGCGGATTCATTTTGCCACGGACCGGGTCTTCCTTTACAAAGACGGTGTCTATTCAGGTTACTCGGATAAGGATCTCAAGGTATCTCTGGCGTTTCAGCGGGAGGTGATCAACCATATCATCCCCCGCGTCAAACCGGACATCATCCACTGCAACGACTGGATGACCGGACTGATTCCGGCCATGGCCAGACGATACGAGATTCCCTGCCTGTTCACCATACACAACATTCATACCATGACCTCCACCATGGCCGAAATTGAGGACAGGGGTATTGATGCGGCGGCGTTCTGGCAGTGGCTCTACTTTAAATATCCCCCCTCTAATTATGAGGAAAGCCGGGATACCAACCGGGTGGATTTTCTGGCGTCCGGGGTGTTTTCCGCCCATTATGTGAACACGGTAAGCCCCACCTTTTTGCGTGAAATTGTTGAAAACCGACACGCGTTTGTGGAACCCGACCTCAGAAAAGAATTGGCTCACAAATGGGATGCCGGATGCGCCACAGGCATTTTAAATGCCCCTGAGCCCGAATTTAACCCGGCCGTGGATGATATGGTCCAGTTCAATTACGGACCCAAAAACCACCGTTTCCAGAAAAAAGAGAACAAACATTTTCTGCAAAAATCCGTGGGCCTTGAAATAAACCCCGATGCGCCGCTGTTTTTCTGGCCCTCCCGCCTGGATCCCGTGCAAAAGGGGTGCACGCTTTTATTAGAAACCATGTATGATATTATTTCCCGTTACTGGGAAACAGGCATCCAGATTGTATCCGTGGCAGACGGAGCATGCCAGAAAAACTTCCACGATATTGTCAATTTCCATGGCCTGCACCGACGAATCAGTATCTGGGGGTTCAACGAAAATCTGTCCCACCAGGCCTTTGCGGCCAGTGACTTTATCCTCATGCCCTCCTCTTTTGAGCCGTGCGGTCTGCCCCAGATGATCGGTGGCATTTACGGCAGCCTGCCCATTGTATTTGACACAGGCGGCCTGCATGACACGGTCAAGCAACTCGATGTAACGCATTCAACGGGCAATGGATTTATTTTCAATGTCCACGATGCCGAAGGGCTGAACTGGGCCGTAGACCGCGCCATGGAGTTTTTCCTTTTGGACCCGGATGAAAAAGAACGTCAGATCCGCAGAATTATGACTGAATCCGTACTTGAATTTAACCATAGCCGCTGCGCTGAAAGCTATATTGAACTCTATGAAAAAATGCTCCAAAGACCATTTTTGGTCTGATCCGTCATGGACAAATGATCCGTATCTGTCACCATTTAAGCCCATTATCCAATCGCGGTTTGAAAAGGCCCTGGCAAAAACGAAGCAGCTGAAAAACAACAAATCCTGGCCAAAAATTGCCGACTACCACGACAGGTTTGGCCTGCACAGGGATAAAAAGGGATGGGTGTTCAGGGAATGGGCCCCCAATGCAAGGGCGATGTTTATCCTTACACCTGCCAACAACTGGGAAAAATCATCAACCTGGGAAGTAAAGGGGCCGGACTCCGACGGCATATTTGAGGCCAGGTTCCCCGAAAATTTTTTCTGCCATGAGCAGCTTTACCGACTCAAGGTGGCATGGGACGGCGGAGAAGGCGACCGGATACCCACGGCTGCCACCCGGGTCATCCAGGACAGCGCTACCTATATATTCAATGCCCAGGTATGGGCACCGGACCAGAATTTCCAGTGGCAGGCAGAATCCCCCGACCTGTCCACAGAACCCCTACTGATCTATGAAGCCCATGCCGGCATGGGCTTCATAGATCAGTAGGGGTTCTGTGGACAGGTCGGGGGATTCTGCCTGCCACT
>Ga0193955_1000937_pt1 | contig 14673 bp, 14 predicted proteins | sample BB_6_MG_FD_140343 | JGI IMG/M metagenome (GOLD analysis project Ga0193955, IMG submission 140343) | Microbial mat bacterial communities from the Broadkill River, Lewes, Delaware, United States - BB_6_MG | ecosystem: Environmental > Aquatic > Freshwater > River > Microbial mats | place: USA... | reverse complement strand
CGGACAAATATTCAGGATCTGTCCATGTGCCATGTCGATGAGGGCGTGCCCTTAACGGTGGGCAGCGGCGTCACCGTGGGCCATCAGTGCTGTCTGCATGGCTGCACCATCGAAGATGACTGCCTGATCGGAATGGGGGCCACGGTGATGAATCATTCCGTTATCGGCAAGGGCTCGGTTGTGGCGGCAGGGGCCGTGGTTCTTGAAAATACCATTGTACCGCCGTACTCCCTTGTGGTCGGCTCCCCGGGCAAGGTCAAAAAGACCTATGAGAACAAAGAGGAAATTACACAGGTGCTCAAAGCGTCCTCGGATCTGTATGCCCAAAAGGCCAAAACCTTTGCCGATAAATCTCAGTTTTATGAGATCTGACGCTAATCCGTTTTAGGCGGAATGACCATCAGGGTGGCACTGCTTTTGGAAATATATTTGCCTGTGTCATCCTTGACGGTTGTGTCCACAAAAACAAGGGTTCTGCCCCGTTTGAATACCTTGGCTTCGGCGGTCAGACGGCCCTTGGACGCCATGGACAGAAAATTATTTTTCAGTTCAATGGTTGTCAGGTTCTCGCCGGGGACCAGGGTGGTCATCACCGCATGGGCGGCAGCTTCACTGGACAGGGCAATACCTAAGCCGCCCTGCATAATGCCCGCGCCCTGGAGAAATTCGGGGCGGATCTCCATGCTGAAGCGGGCATAGCCTTCTTCTACGGCTTCGACCTTGATCTGTAAAAAATCCAGAAACGGGTTGTTGACCGGTTCGCCTGCCGTGAGCTGTTCTAAGTATGCGGGGTAGTCAAACATAAAGAATTTCCTTTTATCTATTTTATGAGTTGGCTGGGCATTGTAGATAAAATTGGATACTTTTTAAATACATTAATTGACCCGGCAACAAGAGCCGTATACGCTTTGCTGCCGATCGGTTCCAAGGAATCGGATCCAAGGAATCGAAAAAAATTGAACAGCAAGGATGTAAAACGTAAAATGGTATTTGAAAAGGTTCAATCTTTTTTGACCCAAAGCAAAGTGAATTTCAATCTTCACCACCACGACCCTGTGGTCACTGTGGAGCAGGCCAAAGCCATTGTGCCCCATTTGACGGTCAATCTGATCAAAACAATCGTTTTTAAAATCAAGGACGGCCCATGGATACTTGCCGGAGTCAACGGTCCGGACCGGATTCATTACAAGTATCTGGCAGAAATTTTCGGAATTAACCGCAAGCTGATACGGGCCGTGTCCGCCCCTGATGTGGAAACAGGACTTGGGTTTGAGATTGGCGGGGTGGGGCCGTTTCCTGTGACTTCGGATGTGTTGGTTGTCCTGGATGAGAGCCTGATGGGTCTGCCCCATGTATTCTGCGGCAGCGGCAGGAATACGGTCACTGTTGAGATTGCCCCCGGGGATCTGGCAATGGCCGGTCAGGCCAAGGTTGCTGCCATCCGTAAACTTTGAACTTGATTTTAACCACGGAATACACAGAATTTTATCTTCGGTGGTGTCTGTTGTTTCCGTGGTTAAAAATTACCAAAAAGTTGCTGGGTGTTGATGGCCCAGAGATGGCCCGTGACCTTTATTTTGAATAAAGCGGCGTCTGATTGTCTGCCAGCCTGCGGATATTTTCCGCAACCACCTTTACAATGCCTTGCATTGAAACGTCCGTTGAACCGGCGATGTGAGGCGTTGCGATGACATTATATTGAAAAATTTTGTCATCGGGATCAGGCGGTTCTTCCCAGAATACATCAAGTCCTGCTCCGGCAATTTTTCCTGTTGCCAGGGCGTGGTCAAGGGCTTCTTTATTTATTACCCCGCCCCTGGAAAGGTTTATGATAAACACCCCCTTTTTCATATACGAGATCGCACGGGCGTCAATGATATCCCTGCTTTTTGCAGTCAGAGGGAGGCTAAGGATCACGTAATCCGATTCTTGCAGCATGACGTCCATGTCATCCGGTGTGCCCGCCCATGCCAGGTCCAGCTCTTTTTTTGCCTGGGCCGGATTGTTTTGTTTTATGCCCATGATGCGCATATCAAAAGTTTTCAGTCTGCGGATCAATGCCCGTCCAATGCCGCCAAGACCGATAATTCCCACGGTTTTACCCTGGAGGGAGATCCCCTGGGGTTCTCCCATTTTCCTGTTGGCTATATTCTGGGCCATGGCGGAAATATTTCTGGACAATCCGATCATCATGTATATACCCAATTCAGCAACGGAGTCCGCATTGCCGGAGATATCTGTCGGCACATTACAGACCGGTATGTTTTTTATTTTGGCCGATTCAATATCCACCCCTTCAAGCCCGGAACCGCATTGCTGTATCAGTTTCAATCGGTCTGCGCCATCCAGTATATCTTTAGTTACGGCGGTCATTGTCGGAATCAAGACATCAATGCCTTCCAGGCTGTCGATTTTAAATTTGCCGGTTGCCTTAAAGTGGTGTTGGGGCAGTTGTGAGCGGATGATATCGAAAAAACCTCCCCAGGAATTTTCAGATGCGGCAAAAAGAATATTCATATTGCTTGATCAGTCCTATGTGTTTCAAGATTGTTATTCATATTATTCGGTAAATCTATGGTACGTTTCGGTTCTATCTTGTTCAGGCAGCTCCTATATCGACTTTTCCATTCCATCAATAAAATGTAATGTGGGGAAAATAATATAAAAAAGATCCGGAGACGGTTATAACCGTCTCCTTAAAATTCATCAAGTTCTTCGAAATAATCGGAGCGCGTTTCTGATCCGAGCACAGAGTCCTGGCGTATTTTACCCTTTCACAACTCCGAGGGGCCGAAGCTTGTGCAGGGGCTTGATCAAATCAAGCTGTGCGTCAATTACGGTTTCAATATTTTTATATGCCTGGGGCGCTTCTCCAAGATCATACATGCCCTTGGCTTTGCCCCGCCTGACCTTGTTCCAGCGGTCGTAGACAATGCCCTGCATGGCCTGGTCACAGCCGTCTGGTGTGAGGTTTCTGGTTGCCTGCAGCCGTCCCAGGACCCGCCCTGCACCATGGGAACAGGACATGAATGACTCGGGATTACCCAGGCCTTGGACAATGAAGGACGGGGTTCCCATTGATCCGGGAATAATGCCGGTCTCTCCGGGTTTGGCTGAGGTCGCCCCTTTTCTGTGGACCCACACATTCTTATTGAAATGATTTTCCAGGGCCGCGTAGTTATGGTGGATATTCACCTCTTCGGCAAATTCAGTTCCGGGGAAGACTTGCCTGAAGGCATCCTTAAACCGGTTCATTATTTTTCTGCGGTTTTCCCGGGCATAGGAGAGAGCAAAATTCATATCCTTGATATAATTTTGTCCTTCCTCGGTCTCTGCCGGCAAAAATGCCAGGTCTTTTCCCGGTGCGTCTGCATGCCACTTTTGATTCAGTTTCACCGCAACGTCATTGTAAAAGCGTGCGATGATGTTACCCAGGTGCCGGGAACCCGAGTGAATCATCAGCCAGACCCGGTCGTCATCTCCGGCCTGGATTTCAATGAAATGGTTGCCGCCGCCAAGGCTGCCCAAATTTTTAAAGGCCAGTTTTTTGACATGGGGCGAGTACCATCCTCTCTGTTCATACGTGTCTATATCATCAAGGTTTTCCCATGCCTGGGGTTCTTTATGGGCGTTGCCTTCCCCACAGGGAATATATTTTTTAACCAAGGTCACCACCGCTCTTAAGTTCTCCCTGCCGGTTTCGGAAACGGGGAGGTTGGTTCTGACAGATCCCATGCCACAACCGATATCCACGCCCACGGCATTGGGGATAACAGCATTGTCCGCGGCAATTACGCCGCCGATGGGCATACCGTAACCCGGATGGCAGTCCGGCATCAGCGATACGTGGTGGAAAACAACCGGATGCATGGCCAGGTCTTCGGCCTGCTTCATTGCAACGTCTTCAAGGTTTGAACACCAGGATTTAATCGGAACTTTATATTTCTCTTCTTTTTTTACCCATTCCATTTCTATATTCCTCTCTATTTCTCAACTGCAATCTGCCAGTGACAGCCGTCGATTTGTGTGCAGTTGATATTTAAATCTAAAAATTGTTTCACGACGTCAATGTTTGTCAAAGTATGACGGCTGGGCGATTGGGTGATAAATGACCCGCCGCCGGCCATGGCCAAAGGGATTAACAACTGATCCGCAAGGTATTTTCCCACAGGGGCATCCGACGCCAGATAACTTTTTACCTGCCCCGCACATCTTTTGGCGACCTTTTCAGCCGTAACCCCTTTGACCCCGAACCCGGTAAACACCTCTGTGATATTTTCGCTTTCCACGGTGAGCGTCAACACGTTGCCTGGTCCATTGGCGTCGGGGATGTTCACAATGTCACAGTTTCCCCAGTCCAACAGCTTTTTAACTGTTTTAATCTCCCTTGCTGCAATGTTTTCAGACAGGTTTGCCACAAATGCCTTTGCCGTCTTACTTAAGACGTTACCCCGCTGGGTGAGATCGATTTTCCCAAGTGGGGCGGGGCTAATCTCTACTTTAAATTTGCCTCCGCCTGCCGGATAGAAGCCGGGGCGAACCAACGATGCTGACACAGTGGGTCCCATTTGGTTGATGAGTCCAAGAAATGTTTGATCTAAAAAATCAAAAGACGGAGCGTATGGGTTGTGGGTACCGCCTTCCAGTGTGACCTCGGAGGGTCCGTCTGCCGTCAGCAATGCCGGCAATATTGACTGAAGGACCAGTGTGCAGCTTCCGGCTGTTCCAATTGCAAAATGATAATTACCGGCAGTTATGCTGCCCGGCTCAAATTTAAGCACCTGAGAACCGATATGCGCACCTTCCACCTTTGCATTTCCCACCTCGACTGCGGCGCTGACGCAGGTCAGGTGCTGCCGCATCAGTCCCGGTTTTTTTCTGCCTGCCCGGATCTTTTTTATTGTGAACGGTTTGCCCGTAACCAGGGACAGGGCAAGAGATGTTCTTAGGATTTGTCCGCCGCCTTCTCCAAGCATTCCATTAATATTGAGCATGATACTTTCCTTTTTGACTGAATTCCAAACCATTGGGCACCATCTTGTTCAGCCACAATTAAATCATTGGATACGTTTTCTTTTTTCGTTTAACACAGATTCAAGTTCCAATGCACCTGTGACTGATCTTGATGCCAGGTTGAGCCGCTTTGTACAAGGCCTGCCGGCATCTGCTTTTTGTATTTTGCAACGGGCGTGCCGGTTGCTGAAAAAAACATCTGTTAAAATTCTAACTATATGAAAAGTAAGGCTTATGATCATGTTTTGGGGGGATTAGATGCTTGACATGTGAAACTTGTTTCTCGTAGGATATATAAATTTTTATATGTAATATAGATAAATAGATATGAAAAAGACCGTTGTTATCGGAATTCTGGGTCCTGTACTTGATAGAGGGGAAAACGCATCTCGGTGGGGACACTGGCGGCCAAGCGTGGCAATATGCCAGCACAGCGATTTTTTGGTAGACCGCTTTGAACTCCTTTACCAGAAAAGCAATACCCGCCTGATGAAGCGTATAAGAGATGATATTGGCGACGTCTCTCCGGAAACCCAGGTGACGTCCGTTGAAACCGATTTCACCGATCCGTGGGATTTTGAAGAGGTATATGGTGTATTGCATGATTTTGCCAAAGGGTATCACTTTGATACTGAAAATGAAGATTACCTGATTCATATCACCACAGGAACCCATGTTGTCCAGATATGCCTTTATCTGCTCATCGAATCAAACTATTTGCCGGGCCGGTTATTACAGACAAGTCCGCCGCCTAAAAAGCGGAACCATGATCTCGCTGGGGAATATAGAATCATTGATCTGGATCTTTCCCGGTATGATCAGATTGCCATGCGATTCGAACAGGAAAAGAAAGATGATATTTCTTTTTTAAAATCCGGCATAGAGACACGGAATCCGTTTTTTAATTGTCTGATTGAACAAATTGAACGTGTTGCCATCAACTCGGTTGACCCGGTTTTGATAACGGGGCCCACCGGTGCCGGTAAATCTCGGTTGGCCAGACGGGTGTATGAATTGAAAAAAACCAGACGCCAGTTAAAGGGGATTTTTGTGGAAGTCAATTGTGCCACCTTGAGGGGGGATGGGGCCATGTCAGTGCTTTTCGGGCATAAAAAGGGCTCATTTACAGGGGCAACCAGCGACAGGGCCGGCCTTTTGAAAACTGCAGATAACGGCATGCTGTTTTTAGACGAAGTGGGGGAACTTGGTTTGGACGAACAGTCCATGCTGCTCCGGGCGGTTGAGGAAAAACAGTTTTTGCCTGTGGGGTCCGATACAGAGGTCCATAGTGACTTTCAATTGATTTGCGGCACCAACCGGGACCTGTTTCAAGATGTCATGGAAAAAAGATTCCGGGGGGATCTTCTCTCCAGAATAGATCTATGGACGTTTGAAATACCGGGACTGAATAAGCGGCCTGAAGATATTGAGCCGAATTTAAACTACGAACTTGACCGGTTTGCCGAAAGAGCCAAACGGCACATCACATTTAATAAAGAGGCACGGAATCGATTCTTAAAATTTGCAACGTCTCCTGACGCTGTTTGGCCTGCAAATTTTCGAGATCTCAACGGTGCCGTTACCAGAATGGCAACGCTTGCACCCGGCGGCAGGATCACGGACCCGGTTGTGAAAGATGAAATTCATAGACTATCTGTTAGATGGGGATCTGTTCAGACGCAAGTTGATGATGGCATTTTGGTGGATTTGATCGGCAAAGAGCGCACGGCTGCCCTTGATCGATTTGAAAAAGTACAGCTTGCTGATGTTATCCGCACCTGCCGGGCTTCTAAGAATATTGCCCAGGCAGGCAGGACCCTTTTTGCCGCCTCCCGAAAAAGAAAGGCGCGCACCAATGATTCGGACCGGTTAAGAAAATATCTTTCAAAATATCAAATCCAATGGAAAGATATACATAGCAATGGGGACAGGCCGGGGTAATCACATTACCCCAAAAAATTCTCCTCTCTGCCAAGGCGCAACCGGTCTGCCGCCCGGTGCCCGGGGAGCGCGAACCGAATGTCGTGCAGAGGAGTAATAAACCCAAATAAACCGACCGGCAAAGATCTAAAATATGCCGCGGATGCGAAAATGAACCGTCAGATAGAGATTTTGAATCCCATAGGTATCCAACGGCATTTGAACCACATGATGGTCTGATATGCCAGGCGGATAGTTGATCGTAACCGGATAGTCTCCTGGCAGCACACCTTCACCGCCGCACCTCCCGCATTCCCAGGCATCAATCCAACCTTGGCCGGAACAGGATGGACATTTTAATTGCGCCGGCAGGGTCACCTGAATCTGCCCGCCCTGAAACGCCTGCTCCGGTGTTAGTGTGATGACAACATTGAGGTGCTTTAAATTTTCACTTTTAGGACAGGGGCGTTGTCTGAAATTGCTGAATATTGGGTCGGACAACACATCAACGTCCGGCCTGTGGGTATGAAAAGCGCCTGACATGCCGGTAGCTGCCAAATCCATCGGCTGTTTATCTTCTGGAATTAAAGGCTCAATGTGTTTGCCTGGGGCAGACCTGATACGTTGCCCATTCCTGGGTCTCCAATTTTTTTTTTGACTTAGGCGCTCAAGATCATGTGTCTGTCGTTTAATTGGATCTGACAGTATGGCGTATGCCTCCTGCACTGCAAGAAACGGAGAATGGTTGTCCCCATAACGATCTGGATGGAACGTTTTGGCAAGCCGCCTGTATGCGTCTTTGATTTCATCCAGTGTCGCATCTGAAGTAATTCCTAAAACAAGGTAATAGTCTTTCGGCATAATATCACCCCCTGATAAAAATTCTTCAATCTCTTTAAACGGCAAAATAATCCATCACATTACTATGTCAACAAATATGTTAAAAATAATAAAACACTATTGACATGAAAAAAATCGGGGTTAATTTAGGCAAAAATTCAGATGATTTGTGGGAGCAAAGGTTTTGCAGACGGAATTGACGACATCTTAAGCTTTCATTAAAACGTCAATTCCAGCATCCCAAACAGTTCCCGCAACAACTTAAAACAACCCAATCGTAAGGAGGAAGAATTATGTTTACAAGAATCAGCGATATCGACAGATTGTTCGGGACCATGAATCTTCTTCAAAGGAAGCTGGACAATCTTTACGACGATTACGGAAAACCATCCGGTTACAGATGGGAATTGGACGCTGCTGCGCCCAGGACAAATCTTTATGAACACGGCGACAATTTTGAAATCAGGGCTGAAGTTCCGGGGCTTGAAAAAGGTGATCTGAATGTAAAAATCCAGGGGAACTATCTTGAAATCAGCGGAGAAAGAGGAACCGATGCGCCCCAGGGGTATAAAACCCATAAAACAGAAAGGGGCGTGGGCTCTTTTTCCAGAAGCTTTACTTTACCTGCAGATGTTGACTCAACCAAGGCTGAAGCCACGCTCAAAAACGGAGTGCTTTATCTTACACTTCCCAAGCATGAGGCGGCAAAACCCAAAAAAATAAGCATCAATTAAACCATATTTGATCGATTTCTAACGAAGGAGGAGCCATGGATAACGCACAGAAAATCACAAAACAAGGCGAAAAAAATGTCGAGAAGACGCGTCAGCTTTATAAGGCAACCCCTAACGTGGATATTTATGAAAATGAAGATGAAATCCTTCTCCACGCGGACATGCCGGGGGTGGTGAAAGAAAATATTTCAGTTGATATTGATAATGGAACACTGACCATATCCGGCGTCAGGAAACTCGAAATAAAAGGGGCTGCTACATATGAAGAGTTTTCGGATGTGGAATATGTCAGAAGTTTTTCTGTACCGCAGACCATCGATGTCGAAAGGGTCGAGGCGGAATTGAAAAATGGTGTGTTAAACTTGCATCTGCCCAAGTCAGAAGCTGCAAAACCCAGGCAGATAGAAATAAAAACAGCGTGATATATTTCAATCATTACCCCGGGAAGTTTGACAGCCTTAAAAATCATACGATCAAACCAGGGATGGAAAGCGCTCGCCGGGAGGCTTTCCATCCTTTATTGAACATCAAATAGATTTACAAAAGACGTTTTAGGCTTTCCATAATCCGTGAAGATTACAGTATTCACGGGCGTAACAGTCGTCCGCGGTTACATTGAAAACGGCCTGGGGTGAATCTCCGGGATTCAAATATTGACGATAAACATTTTCATCCGCGATTAATTCTATGTACTGAATATAATGGTCTTCTTCCATGGGATGTGCCACACTGCCTACTTGAACCGTGATGCCCTGATCTGTTTTTTCAATCACAGGTACATGTTTTTCCTTGGCGGCGTCCACGGTATTTTCAGTGAGCAGGATCATGGGTTTACCGCAGCACACCAATTCTCCGCCACCGGCAACCATTACTTCAACGATGTTACCGCAAAGTTCACATTTATAGGTTTCAAGTCTATTTTTTACCATTTGAATTTCCTTATTGGGTTTGGTTATAACTGTCATGGACCGGCCTGATATATCAAAATCAGACTTTATCCATAACAAATGTTTTAATATCTTAGTTTGTTACATGTTGTTTTGGTTAAATTGCCAAGAAAAATTTTTTTCTTTAAATGTGCAAGGAATTGCTAATAATACCAATGGTGTATCGTTAAAGTTAAATTACTTTATGATTAACTTTTTTTAAAACAGTTTCTAAAAGACCCAATAATTTAAGACAGGCCTTTCCATTATGTTTCGATCGGTTTAGTATCCGGATTTTTGTTTTCAATTACATATACAGTTGTTAGCATCTATGCGATGTCTGCAATGAAAATAGAATCGTTGTTTGTATTTACTTTTCAGGAGTTTCTCATGAAGATAAAAGCCTTTTTACTGACCCTGGTCCTTATTATATGTCTAACCGCATTCGGGGCCTGGCTACTTTTCTTTTTTAATTCATCTCTTTTGATTAAACGTTCCCAAAATACCGGGGCAATGAACACGGATGCGCAGCCAACATCCTCCGCCCAGAAGGAAGGTGGCCAGGGCAGTGATGAAGCTGTCTTTAACCCGCCGGCCCTGGAGGACGCCCCGGATGATATCAGAGAGGCCGTTCTTTTGGGATACAGAATTATGACCGAAACCAAAAAATATGCCGGACAATATATTGGCAATGATTTAGCCTGTACCAATTGCCATTTTGACGGCGGCAGAAGCAAAGACTCCATTTCCCTTGTCGGGGTTGCTGCAACATACCCAAGATATCGCTCACGAAGAGATTATTCGGCAGACCTGACCTTAAGGACCCAGGGCTGTTTTGAACGCAGTATGAACGGGACGGCCCCACCGCCCACAGGGCAGATCATGCAGTCACTCAAAGCCTACTATTTCTGGATTTCCAAAGGGATTCCCATCTACGCTGAAGTACCGTGGCTCAGATTGTCTGGAAACCCAAACCCCGATTATGACCCAAACCCGGATGCCGGTGAAATTGTATTTCAAAGCGTTTGCAGCAGATGCCACGGAGATGAAGGAATTGGCTCTGATATTGCACCGCCGCTTTGGGGCCCAGGTTCTTTTAACGATGGGGCCGGCATGCATAAAATAAAGCACTTTTCAAGTTTTTCCTACCGGTTCATGCCAAAAGGAAATCCCAGTTTGACCCCGGAACAGGCCATGGATGTGGCAGCCTACGCAAGAACCAAACCGCGCCCCCATTTTACATCCACACATCCCAATAAAATTGAACGGGTCATTGCATTGCCAAAGGGGGGGAATTAATGAATTTTCCCATGCTGCATATCCCTGTTATCGGGGATGGCATGACCATTGCGGCTGATGCGGTGCTCCATGTGCTCATCAGCCACGGCGTTGCCATCGGTGTTGTCTTTTTTCTTGTCTTTTTTCAGAGTATTTATGCCCTGGGCGGAGATGTTTTCTGGAAACACGCCTCTAAATCACTGCTGTTCCCGGCTTTAATTACCACGACCTCCGTCGGTGCCGTCACCGGTGTGGGCATCTGGTTTATCACCGGCATTTTGGCTCCCGGCGGGATTGGGTCATTGATTCATCTATTCTTTTGGCCCTGGTTTATTGAATGGTGGGCATTTACACTCGAAGTCATCCTGATTTTGATTTACTTTTATGCCTGGCCCCGCCTGTCCGAAAATCACCCAAAAACATTAATGCTGTTGGGATGGGGGTATGTGATTACCGCCTGCATTTCAGCGATCCTGATCTCAGGCATTTTAGGCTTTATGCTGACACCCGATGGCTGGCCCCAGGGACAAACCTTTTCTGCGGCCTATTTTAACCCCACATTTGTTGTCCAGTTTATTTTAAGAATCTTTGCCGGGGTGTGTATTGGCGGTGTTTTGGTTTTGGGCTGGGCCTCCTGGGCCTGGAAAACAGCGGCTGAAAATCGTAAAAAAGTATTGCAGGCAACCGCTGCCATTATGCTGGCAAGTCTAATGATTGCAACGGTAAGTGCCTATACATATTTTCATCAGATTCCCCAGACATTTTTAACCCACTGGAAATTTTCTGTGGCGACGTCGGCACTGTCCGAGCATCCTGGCTACATCTATCTGGTGAATGGCTTAGGTATGGCTGTGATCATTTGTATTGCATTGGCTGCCCTTTTTGGTTACCGGAAAACAGTGGTTTTACTCTTTTTACCCGCCCTTGCATGCAGTATTCTTTATGTTGCCCAGTTTGAGCGGATTCGCGAATTTGTGCGCGGCCCATACCTGATTCCCGGTTACATGTATGCCAACCAGGTACACATGGTAAAAAATCTGGCATCTGCCAAAGATGGGATACTCTCTGCCCATACCTGGATCAATCAGCCGCTTGTGACCGCGCCCTCGGCCAGGCAGGGCCAGGCCCTGTTTGATGCCAATTGTGCCGTCTGCCATACCATCGGCGGAATCAACGACATTACCCAGCGGCTCTCCGGCAGAACCCTTGAGGGCGTCAATGCTATCATATCTATCACCGACAAGATGGTCCCTTTTATGACCCCTTTTTCCGGTACGGATTCAGAACGGCTCAAACTTGCCCAATATTTGTATTATCTGTCAGCTAAAGAGTCCCGGCCACAGCCCAAAATGCTGACAGCGAAAGGAAATTGAAAATGGAACATTGGCAGAATCTGTTTACCCTGCTTCCCATGCCCCAGTCATGGATGCAAGCCCTGCTTTTTACGACATTTGCTTTGCACCTGCTGTTTGTGCTGCTCATGGTCGGCACGGTCAGCATCGGATTTGTCCAGTTTTTGAAAGGATTTTCTCCTGCAAATGAAAATAAGGGCCAAGAGACCATGACCCTTTATTTAGGGTTTAAAGGCCTTGCTGTGGTGCTGGGCGTAGGACCGCTGTTAATTCTGCAGGTGCTTTACTATAAACCCTTTTTCACCGCCACAGGATTTTTAGGCTATGCCTGGCTTGCGGTCATCCCTTTATTGATTATCGCCTTTTTGAGTATCGAAATATTTGAACGCCGTATGCAAACCTGGCGGTTTTTAGGCTTTATTTTTGGATTAATCGGGCTTGTGGCCCTTTTGACCGTACCTGCCGTATTTACATGCGCACTGGCCCTGATGGAACGTCCGTCTTATTGGCAGGCCTTTGCATCGGGCAGCATATCAATGTCCGATCCGTTCTTATGGCATTGGGTGCTAAGATACCTGCATATTGTGGGTGCATCACTGGTATTGGGATCTGCGTTCCATTTGGCCGTTATTTTTCGCAAACAGCCGGATAAAACATCCGAACTGGAAACATGGCTGTTCAATACCATCGTTTTTCAAATTTTAAGTGGCCTGTTACTGTTGCTTACCGTCATAAAGGTGTGGACACCGGCCATGGCCGCGGGACTCGCCATCGGGGCTGCGGCAGCAGTTCTGGTTGCATTCAAGCTGTTCAGACGTTTTAAAAAAGAGCCCTTAAGTCGTTTTCAAAACACGGCAACCATTACCGCAACGGTCATTATCTTTGTGGCGATGATCTTTGCCAGGCAATCTTTGCAGGACAGTGCTTTGCTGCCCATGCGAACCCTTTCCCAAAATACACTGATATCCCAGGCCCATGCCCTTGATGCCTATCATGCCAAGGCGCTTGCCCAATATGAAGCCAAGCTGGATACGGTATATGATAACGGACAGACCATTTACGACAACTCATGTCTGCCATGTCATGGCGACTGGGGGCATGGGGATGGCTTTGCCGGTCGCAGGCTGTTGGTTAAAGCCGAAGATCTTGCCGCTATCTCAGGGAAAAAAGATTATATTCGCCAGGTGCTTCTCAATGGGTGGGCAGGTTCGGCCATGCCCTATTTCAAGGTGTTTGACAAGGCCAAAATCGACAGCCTTGAAGCCGAACTTGACCGTCGGTTCGGTATGTTTTCCCAGCCTGAAATGGCTGACGTTAATGTTAGCGAGGCGGCCGGACAAAAATGGGAAATGGTCTGTTCAACCTGCCATGGTGCCCGGGGAATTCCCACGGAGTTTGGCCGGGGACTCAAGCCCATGCCGCCGGATTTCACCCAATTTCATCTGACCCATGAGCGGGCCATGGAGATTATCACCAACGGGTATCCGGGCACGGTCATGCAGCCGTATCGGGAGTTGCCTTCACACTTAAGAAAAGGACTCATTGCACTCCTTGACAGAATGTATATGTCAGCTGCCCAATAGTAAGACGCATAACTGTCTTTAAAAAACGGACAGCGAAGCGGCTGATGTTTCGGTTCATCTCTTGAAACGAAACATCAGCCGCTTTGCGTTTGACAAAAAATTCCTGTGCGGTATTTTCAACAGTTGCCTAAAAGGCAGGCGTTCCTTATTCTGCATGACCCTGACGGGAAACACATCTCTCAGATAAAAGCGGCGTAAAAATATGAGTGCCATAGACAATAAAGCTGCAAACCTTATGTGTTATCACAGGGTCTATATTGGGGAATATCCGGTGTACATTTCCACTGGGTCAGATTCTTGTATTCTATGGTTTTGCCGGACTGTTTGGAAAGTTCCTGGACAAAGTCCTTAAGGGTGTAACTCTCATCTCCGGCAAGTTCATAAACCAGCCCTGCCTGATCATCACTGAGCAGCACAGCTGCGGCTGCCGCTGCATAGTCGGCCCTTGCCGCCGATGAAATCTTTCCCTCATCTGCGGCACCGAAAAGTTCCCCATGTTCAAGGGCTGATGGTATCCCGGCCGCATAATTCTCAGTGTACCAGCCATTGCGCAGAATCACTGCCGGCAGGCCGGATTCCCTGATGGCCTTCTCTGTTTCAAGATGCTCAAGCCTAAGCGGCAGCGGGGATGTGTCTGCATGCAGGATACTGGTGTAGGCAAGCAGCTCAACGCCGGCATCCTTTGCCGCATTGATCACATTGGCATGCTGGGGGGCGCGTTGTCCCACCTCGCTGAATGAAATCAGAAATAATTTTTTAACACCGTTCAGTGCCGGACCCAATGTGTCGGGTTTTGAGTAGTCTGCCGTTCTGAGTTCCACAACCTTTTTGCTGTAAGTCAGCAGCCTTTTCGGGGGTTCTCACCAGCGCTGCAATTTGGGCGGGTTCTATTTTCTTAAGCAATTGTTCAATTACCAGATGGCCGAGTTGACCGGATGCGCCTGTTATTGCTATTTGACGCGGGTGCTGGAAGCCCAGCAGAGCGGGGAAGGGCGTACCCCATAGTCGGGTATCCTTCTTCCCTTTT
>Ga0193955_1000934_pt1 | contig 14696 bp, 10 predicted proteins | sample BB_6_MG_FD_140343 | JGI IMG/M metagenome (GOLD analysis project Ga0193955, IMG submission 140343) | Microbial mat bacterial communities from the Broadkill River, Lewes, Delaware, United States - BB_6_MG | ecosystem: Environmental > Aquatic > Freshwater > River > Microbial mats | place: USA... | reverse complement strand
GTCCGATGCGCTTTGACCCGAGGAACGAGGGACAAAGCGCATCGAAAACCTGGGGTCCAGGGGATCATCCCCTGGCCGCCGGAGGCAGTTCTTTTGTTTGTAAATTAACCTATTTCATGGCGAACAGCCTCGGCGATCTCTTCGGCGCAGCGCTGCGTCAATTCGGCATCCTCCCCTTCCACCATGACGCGCAGCATCTTCTGTGTGCCGGAGTAGCGCACCAGGGTCCGGCCTTTGCCGGCAAGGGCTTTTTCGGCGTCATTGATGGCTTTGGGAACATCGGTCAGGGAGTCCAGGGGTTTTTTCTCGGAGACGTCAACGTTGATGAGAACCTGAGGGAAAACGGTCATGGCTTGCTTCAGTTCGGACAGGGGCTTGCCGGTGTCCACCAGGACGGTGAGAAGGAGCAGCGCACTCAGGAGGCCATCGCCTGTTGTGTGGCGATCGAGAAAGATCATGTGGCCGGAGTCCTCACCGCCCACAACAGCGCCCTTCTCTTTCATGGAGAGCATGACGTGGCGATCGCCCACGGAGCTTTTGATGTGGGACACACCCTGTTTTTCGAGGCATGCCGAGAGCCCCATGTTGCTCATCACCGTGGTTACCACGGTGTTATTGGCAAGGATGCCCTTGGTTCGATAGTGTTCCGCAACAATGGCGATGACCTGATCGCCGGAAACAACCTCCCCTTGTTCATCCACGCAGATCAGGCGGTCGGCGTCGCCATCAAAGGCGAGACCGGCGTGGGCACCGGTGGAGGTGACCCTGGACTGCACCTCATCCGGGTGCTCGGAGCCGCAGCCGGCATTGATATTAACGCCATTGGGAGAGGCGTTGATGAGGGTAAGCTCCGCCCCTGCCCCTTTCAGCAGCGTTTCCACCAGAGCGCTTGATGCACCGTTGGAGGCATCCGCCACCAGGCGAAGACCGGAAAGATCAACGGGGCAGGCATTTTTCAAAAAGCTGAGGTAACGAGTCGCGGCATCGGGGATGTGGTGCATGGTTCCAATGTCAGCGATGGCTTCACGCTTTTCGGTTAATGTCTGGACATCCTCAATCAGTGCTTCGAGTCTTTGTTCCACCGTTTCATCAAATTTGAACCCGTCCCCGTTAAACAGCTTGATGCCGTTGTCCTCAAAGGGGTTGTGGGAGGCAGAGATGACAACGCCTACTGCGGCGGTTTCCTCGGTTGCTGTGAGAAACGCTACACCGGGGGTGGGAATGACCCCTGCAAGGGCCACATTTGCCCCCATGCTCATAATTCCCGAGGCAAGGGCTGATGTGAGGGCCTGACCTGATTGCCGGGTGTCGCGGCCAATGATGACGGTGTGTTTTTCGGGTGTGGCAAAGGATGCCGCCACCGCTTGTCCCACCCTTTGGGCCGTCTCCACGGTCATGGGCTCCATGTTAAATTTTCCACGTATGCCGTCGGTTCCAAAAAGTTTCATATTCTGCCTTTATTCAAGTAGATATAAGCAATAGTTTAAGCGTAGGTTAAAGGGAACAACCGAGCCGCAAGCTCTTCTGTTTCACGGACGATATCGAAAAGCCAGTCACGCCCAAGGGCGCGATGTGCCTCATCAAGGGATTGAACGGTTGTGATGTAATCAGCACCGGAATCTGCGTTAAGTGTGTCGAAGAATGGGCCGAAGGTATCAGGTGTCACGTGAGTTTCAATCATTTTCTGCAGTGAGTCCTGAAAGGCAACCATTTGTCCTGACACTTCTTGCTTCTGGCTGGCCAGGGATGAATCAGAGGTTATTTTCCCCTTTTCCATACCCAGCGCAAGGGATGAGGGCAATTTTTCTGCAAATGCACGGAAACGTTTGATGCGTTCGGCAAGGGCTGAATCCAAAGCGGCAAGGTGGCCGTCATAGAGCTCACGGGGGTACGCATCTCCCACAAATAGTCCACGCACATTGCGTGTCCATGCCATCAGGGCCATGATGTTACCGATGTAATGCACGTTGTTTTTTACAATGCGTTTTACATTCTGGTAAATTCCGTCCGGAGCGGCCAGGGAGCCGGCACGGACGGCCCCGCCAAAATGGAGGCGCCCTTCCCTCTCCTCGTCCTTTCGCATGATGGTCCCTGCAGCCACTACGGTTCCGAAGGCAAGCCGGCTCGGCCCCACGAGCCCCCCCTGCCCCCCAAGGAAGATGGGTCGCTTATCAAGCATGACCCCTTCCGGAACGTTTCCGAGAAGCGATGCGGTGGCCTTGTCCTGATTGGGAGTGTAGTTGAAATGAATATAAGAGCTGCCGACCTCGCTGTGATCTTTGCGGCTTGTGCCACCGGCCATCAGAACATCACAGAAGTTAATGAGGCTTCCAAGGGTGACAAAGGGGAGAAGAATGGTTTGCTTCAATCCCACGGTGTGGGCACATGATGCTTCCTCTTCGAAAATGGTGCCTTCGCGAAGGTGGGCACCGGATCCCGCCTGGGCGCCTTCCAGAAAAACAGCTTTTTTTGCATACCCCCCTTTGAGCCGAACCCCTTTAGCCAGCTGGCAGGAGTCAACGGTCATGGGGGCCTCTTCACCAAGGGTGACCCCTGGTCCAATAAAAGTGGTCTCCCCTGCGATACGGCATCCGCTGTGAAGGGTTACCCCGTCGCCTGAAATACGATCTATATTTACATCCGTTGCAATCTCAATGCTCATGGGAGCGGGGATACGTACCCCTTTCTCTATAAGCGCCTGAATTTTTCCGCCGGCTGCTGTGTCGGTCATGGTGGCCTCATGGTGGTTGGTTATGGCAGCTCCGTAAAAACCGGAACGATGGATTTCTTGCAACTATTCGAGGGCTGGCGTGCATAAACCACGATAGGCGTCCATACGGTGCGATATATCTGGCAGCCGAGGAAGCCGGGTGACAGAATCATCGGTATAAACACAGAAACGTAGCCCGTCAGCAAATGTGACGTACCCGAGTAATGAGGGGGCGAAACATTTGCAACATGCTTTCGAGGTGGCTCACCTCGCCGCCGGAGGCACAAGCTGAATAGTTACGATTCGTTTTGCGAAGATAATTGTGCTTCATCACCTCAAAATCAGGTGCGAAACCACACATGTTTTTAACGGCTGGTGCATGGCAAGTCAAGGGAAAGGCCGTTGGTAAATGGGCCATTATTTCCTTTAGAATGAATTGTTGGGTGGTTTTCGCTTGTGCTGCGGCTACCCTGAGATTATAGTTAAATGTTACGATAACCTCGAACACATACCCATGAACGATCGACGAATTATCAGGGGCCTGCTAAAAGTCTGTCTTTTTGAAAGGCAACCTGAGGATAGATACCAAACGAAACCATTCCGATAACTGGAATCATAACAACACAAATTGGAGCGATTATGGCTGAAAATGGATTCAGGATCAGTAAAACCCCTGTGTGGAAAAAACTGAAAGAACATGCAGAAGAGATGAAGAAACCTGAATATCATTTGAAGCATTTGGTTCAACAGAAAGGTCGGTTGGCTGATTTTTCCCTAAAAAACGTGGATTTTTTTTACGACTTTTCGAGACAGCGGGTCACGGAAAAGACCATGGACCTGCTCTTTGAGTTGGCCGAAACAGCCGATGTGCATCGCAAGTATCGTGACATGGCCGAAGGGCAGAAAGTCAATGTCACAGAAAATCGCGCGGCCCTTCATACCGCGGCACGCAGTTTCTCCAGCCAGTCCATCCTGATGGAGGGGAAAAACGTGATGGGGGAGATCGAGGCCGTCCGTCGTCAGGTTCATGCTTTCAGCCAAAAAGTCCACAACGGTACCTTGCGCGGCAGCACGGGGAAGGCATTTCGTCATATCGTGGTTATCGGCATCGGCGGGTCCTACCTTGGGACCGAGTTTGTTGCAAATGCCCTCTTTGCTTTTGCGGACAAGGGGATGGAGCTTCATTTTCTCTCCAACGTTGATTCCCACAATTTCGAGACGATCAAAACAAAAATTGATCCGGAGAGCACCCTCTGTATCGTCATTTCCAAAAGCTTCACCACCGTTGAGACCATGGCAAACGCCAAGCAGATGAAGGAGTACCTCTCATCATGCGGTTTGGATGCCATGAAGCATTGTGTCACCGTTACCAGCAAAGGCAGCCCCGGTGACAAGGGGGATGAATCGGGCATTGAAACCTTTCACATGTTTGACTTTATCGGCGGACGATTCAGCGTGACTTCGGCGGTGGGGGGAGTCCCTTTAAGTCTTTATCTGGGGTACGATCGGTTCGACCGCTTCCTCGAGGGAGCACGTGAGGTGGACATCCACACCAAGTATGCCCCCTCTCCGGAAAACATCCCCCTGGTGTCTGCCCTCATCGGCATCTGGAACAATAATTTTCTCGGTTACCAGGCCCAGGCGGTGATCCCCTATGCCTCCCCCCTTTCCAAGCTGGCCCCCCATATTCAGCAGCTCAACATGGAGAGCAACGGAAAGTCCGTCACCATCAACAACTACGAGCTGGATAACTCCTCTGGAGTTATCATCTTCGGAGAACCGGGAACCAACGCACAGCACTCCTTTTTCCAACTGGCCCATCAGGGGCACCCCTTTCCCATCGACTTTATTGGTGTGATCAGCCCCCAATACCCGGAAGGAAGCTGCCGGCCTCATGGGGTAAGCAACCATCAGGAGCTCTGGGCCAACCTCATTTCCCAGGCCACGGCCCTTGCCGTGGGCAAGGATGACGAGGAGAAAACCCGTTTTTTTCAGGGGAACCGCCCCTCCTCCACCATTTTGTTAAACGATCTTTCCCCCGCAAACGTGGGGAGGCTTCTCGCGTATTATGAAGCTCAGACGGTCTACAAGGCTTTTATCTGGGATATCAACCCCTTTGATCAGTTTGGTGTGGAGCTGGGGAAAACCATAGCGAACGACCTGCGCAAGGAAATTGTCTCCAAAAACAACAACGAGGCTTATAATTTCAAGCACATGGATGAAATTACCAGGTTTTACCTGGAACGGCTTTTTTCCGGAAATCTTCCAGAGTAACCCACCAGTTCATGAGCGTGTGTTAACGTCACCTCCGGCAGCCCTGCCGGAGGCACAAGCTGAATGGTTGCTTCGCAGCCATAGCCCCTTGAAGCCCTAAACAAAAAACGGAGCCCCTCTGACAGAGGGACTCCGTTTTTTTTATACCGAACGTCTTGTGTCTGGATGTTACTCGCCGAAGCGGTAAATCATGGCGGCCCAGGTAAGGCCGGCACCCAGAGCCACAAAGAGGACAGTGCTTGACTTGGTGTCAACCAGGCCCTGCTCGATGGTCTCGTCCAACGCCAGAGGAATGGTGGCAGCTGTGGTGTTGCCGTATTTCTGGATGTTGTTGAAGATCTTCTCGCTGGGGAGGCCCAGGGTTTTCTGGTAGGCTTCGTTGATGCGAAGGTTGGCCTGATGGGGAATGATCAGGTCAATGTCGTCAAGGGTCAAACCGGTCTGCTCCAGAATCTCTTTGGTGATTTCAGGAAGCTTGCGAACGGCGAGTTTGAAGATCCTTGTGCCGTCCATAATCGGGAAATGCCCGCCGGTTTTGAGCATCTCTTCGTTGATGCGTTCCGGGTATTTGGAAGCAGGCAGTTCAAGCATCAGCTTTTCTGCATATTTTCCATCCGCTTTGAGGATGCTGCCGAGAACGCCCACATTGCTTTCGGTCTCCACGGCCTCCACGCAAACGGCAGCGGCCCCGTCGCCAAAAAGAACGGACACATCACGGCCTGCGGTGGTTTTGTCCAGGCCTGTGCTGTGTACTTCGGCTCCCACCACAAGAATTTTCTTGTACATACCGCTGCGAATGTAGGCATCAGCAGTGCTCATGGCATATACAAACCCTGTGCACTGCTGGCGGATATCAAGGGCCGGTGTATCGGTGAGTCCCAGCTTGGTCTGGAGAAAGCAACCGGAGCCGGGGAAGTAGATGTCCGGACTCAGGGTTGCAAAGATGATAAAGTCAATCTCTTCGGGCTGCCAGCCGGCTTTGTCCAGGGCTTTTTTGGACGCCTCAAGGGCGAGGTCGGACGCACCGACAGTCTCCCCTTCGGGAATCCAGTACCGGGTTTTGATTCCGGTTCTCTGCTGGATCCACTCGTCGTTTGTGTCCATCATTTTTGAAAGGTCGTCGTTAGTGACGCACCTGGAAGGAAGAAAGCGGCCGGTACCTCTGATCACGCTTCGTTTCATATATACATGTCCCTTTCGTTTTCAATGGTGATGAGAAGCGTAAATCCGAATCCGGCAACACAACCTCATGTGATATCCGGTGGACGTCAGTGTGTCGCAATTCATCATCAGGGGGGCGCCCTGCCCTGGCCTGATTGATTACGCAACCCATCATCGTAAGATCCGTATGACAAGGCAATCGGGAAATCCTTACCCAATTATCCCATTCTTATCCAATGAATGGGATGCTTTGTCAAATCCAATTCCCTCTTTTTCCCGCCTCCCCGCTTCTCAAAATCTCCTTTACACCCAATGAGTGGCCGTTATATTTTTAGACTCTGGCCCGATTTGTTTGCCCGTTGAAATCCCCGGAAATGCATTGAATGTCAGCAAAAGAATTGCAATACAGAATGGCATTGGGTCATGGGGCCAGCCTAAACGCGCTTTTTTAACGTTGGAATGTGGCGCAGATGGTTTTTCAAATTATCATTCTTGTTGTAGGGCTTTTTTGTCTTTACGCAGGCGCTGAATGGCTTGTGGGTGGCTCTGTAAGGCTTGCGTGCAGGTACAACGTCAGCCCCCTTGTCATCGGCCTGACCATTGTGGCATTTGGAACATCGGCTCCGGAACTCCTCGTGAGTCTGTTCGCTTCCGGGGGGGAAGCACCGGGGCTTTCCATTGGAAACGTTATTGGAAGCAATGTCATTAATATAGCATTGGTTCTGGGTTTAAGCATCCTTTTAAATCCCATGTCGCTTCACCGAAAAGCTATCACCCCTGAGCTCATGTTCATGGTGGGCTCCTCTCTTCTCCTTTGGTTTCTTTGTCTCGACGGAACCATAAGGCGGGTGGACGGCCTGATTCTTGCCGGGTGCCTTGCCTTGTACCTCGCGTACCGATTCGTTCATGCAACATCCCACGATTATGATCTTGACGACTACGCATGCGCCAAAGGATCGTTGATCAACATCGCCTATATTACAGGGGGGACGGTCATTCTTTGTGCCGGAGCGCATCTCGTGGTGGAAAGTGCGGTGGCCCTTGCTGTATTTTTTGGTCTCAGCAATACGTTTATCGGGCTGAGTATTGTGGCCTTTGGGACGAGCCTTCCGGAACTTGCCGCATCCATGGTGGCGGCACGGAAAATGGAGAACGACATTGCCATTGGCAATGTGGTGGGGAGCAATATTTTTAATGCCTGTATGGTGATGGGGGTTGTGGGGCTTGTCTCCCCTATTCAGGTGGACAAGGGGCTCAATTACTTTGAATTTCCCTTTATGATGTGCATATCCCTCCTTTTTCTTTGTTTTGCCTTGCGTGTCAGGCGTTTGAGCCGTCGACATGGCCTTCTCTTTCTCGTTCTGTTTATCCTGTATCTGATTATTTCCTGGAGGCTGACCGGGGTGTAGTCCATCGATTGCGCATGCAGGGGTGCGATAGAATAAGTGCATAAAAAAAAGCGGGATGCCATGGGCATCCCGCTTTTTTTGAACTGTTTGCTTTGTTCCCCGTATGGAGGATTCAAGGGGAAAGGACGGATCTACTTGAGATTGACCTTGATATCGGCCTTGTCGACCATGGTTCTTTCAAAGAAAGAGCGGTTGGCCTGGAGCCTTTCTCTCATCATGTTGTTCTTGATGGAGTCCTTTACATCATCAAAACCCAGGGTGGTTGCATCTTTAGTCTCTGTAACCTCGATGATGTGGTAGCCGTCCAGGGATTTGATGATGCCGCTTCTCTCCCCTTTTTTGAGGGTAAAAGCCGCATCCAGAAGAGACTTTGCCACAGGAGAGCTTTTGGTGATAAAGCCGACATCTCCGCCCTTTTGGGCATCCGCTGCGTCGGAACTTGCCTTGGCAACTGTTTCGAAGGCTTTCCCTGCTTCGAGTTCTTTTTCTGCGGCCTGAATCTTTTTAAGGCCCGCTTTTACCTCTGCGTCGGTGGCGTCAGGGGGCAGCGCGATGTGGATATGACGGACACGCACCTGCTCCGGCTTGCTGAAAAGTCCAGGCTGCTCATCATAGAACAGTTTTGCCTCTTCATCGGTGACGACAACATTGGCTTTCTTGTCGAGGGCCATCATAAACTCTTTGACCATCAGCTGCTTTCTAATGCTCTCCTTGAGTTTCGCCTCTGTGGTGCCCCTGGCCTCCAGTAACTTGTCGAACTCTGCCTTGTCAGTGGTCACGGCATTCATCAATTGCAGGAAGTTCTGCTCAACGATGCTGTCAGCCACTTTTACCTCGGCCTTAACACTCTCCTGGTAGTAGAGGTTGTTGATAATGACGCGCTTTAACACCTCCTGCTGGAGTTTCTGATACTCAGGAAGGGTCTGCATAGCGTAGGTCAGTTCCTGGAGGGTGATGACTTCGCCGTTGACGGAGGCAACATCCATGGCGCTGGCCCCTCCCGTCGATATCGTAAGAAAAGCGGTCGAAACGGCAAGGAGTCTGATCAGATGTTTCAGCATGTGTGGTCTCCATATGTCTTTAGGGTCATGTATGAGTGGATGCGCAGAATAAAAGCGGTATATCCCGTTTGGTGCTTTGCTACTCTACCAGATGGAATTGAGATGTCAAACGTCTGAGATCATGGTTAGTCAATAAAACAAAAAAGGGGATATCGCAATGCTGCGATATCCCCTTTTGATGCTTATTTGGTCGGGATGAGAGGATTTGAACCTCCGACCCCTGCGTCCCGAACGCAGTGCTCTACCAGGCTGAGCCACATCCCGTTTGTTTTACGGGCACACTTTTATCGAACAGCGTGCCAAATGTCAAACCCAAAAGGGCACTAAAAGTGATTTTTCATCACAATAGTTTCCTCGCGGCCGGGACCCACAGAGATCACGTCCACAGGGGTTCCGGCGAGTTCTTCGATGCGCTTGATGTAAGTCTTGGCATTCTCAGGAAGATCTTCGTAGGAACGCACGCCTGTGATGTCCTCGTCCCATCCGGGGAGGGTCTCGCAGACCTGGGTGCAGTTGTCCAGAAGTTCAAGGTCGGCTGCAAAATCTGTGACGATCTCGCCTTTGTATTCGTAGCCGGTGCAGATCTTCAGTTCCTTGAGACCACCGAGGACGTCAAGCTTGGTCAGGACGATGCCGGTAAGGCCGTTCAGGCGAGCGGCGTTTCTCAGGACCACCATGTCAAGCCAGCCGCAACGACGGCGACGACCGGTGGTGGCACCAAACTCCACCCCTTTTTCCTGCATGTAGGCTCCTGCCTCGTCAAACAGCTCGGAGGGGAAAGGGCCTGCGCCGACGCGGGTGGTATACGCCTTGACGATACCCAGGACACCGGTGATTTTTCCGGGGCCCACACCGGCACCGCAGCAGGCATTGCCGGAAACCGTGTTGGATGAGGTGACAAAGGGGTAGGTGCCGTGGTCGATATCAAGGTGGGTGCCCTGGGCGCCTTCAAAGACGACGTTCAGGCCATTGTCCATTCCCTTGTTGATCTCAACGGAAGAATCGGTGATGTAGGGCTTCAGCTCCTCTGCCAGTTTGAGGCAGTAGGCAATGGTCTTTTCGACGTCTTCAGGCTCTTCACCGAAGTAGTTTTCCAGGAGGAAGTTCTTTTCCTGAAGTGCCTCGGTTACCTTGGCTCGAAGGACGTCCGCGTTGAGGAAGTCGAGGAACCGGATGCCGACACGGGAGGCCTTGTCTTCATAGCAGGGTCCGATGCCGCGGCCGGTGGTGCCGATTTTGCCGTCCCCTTTTTTGAGTTCGCGAGCGTGGTCAATGCGCTTGTGGTACGGCATAATCACTTGGGCTCGGTCGGAGAGACGCAGGTACTCAGGGCTGACATCCACCCCTTTACCACCAAGATAGGCGATCTCTTCAAGGAGGACCTCAGGGTCAACGACCACTCCGTTTCCGATGTAACATTTCTTTTTCTGAAGAATGCCGGAGGGAACCAGATGGCTGATGAATTTTTCTCCGTCAACTACCATGGTGTGCCCAGCATTGTTTCCACCCTGGAATCTGACAACATAATCGGCGTGTTCGGAAAGAAGGTCAACGATCTTTCCCTTTCCTTCATCACCCCACTGTGTTCCGACAATCACATAGTTACCCACAAGATGCTCCTTGAGAAGTGTGCAATAATTAAAATTGATACGTCCGAGCGTTTCGGGTCTCGTTCAGATGTTCATCCGGAGGAAGGACGTCTCCCCCGGCCTGCTTGTATATTATTGATGAATCGTTAAGCATGATGGGGAGCATGGCGTAAAGCACGCTCCTGCTTGCGCGGCGATTCAGCATTTACTGCTGGTCAGGCCCCTTGGGAAGCCCGGCTTTTTTCAACTCTTTCTGCTGCTTGCGCCTGGTTCGGAAAAAATCCTGTATCAGGCTTCGGCACTCTTCGGCGTTGACGCCTGGAATCACTTCAAGTGAGTGGTTCAACCGACTGTCATCGGCCAGGTTGAAAAGAGAGCCTGCGCCACCCCATTTTTCATCATGGGCACCGAAGACCACTCTCGAGAACCGCGCATGGACAATCGCGCCCATACACATGATGCAAGGCTCAATGGTGGCGTAGAGTGTCAAACCCGGTAATCTGTAATTACCCATGGTTTCAGCAGCCTTTCGTATGGCGAGGATTTCCGCATGGGCCGTCGGATCTGCCAGGGAAATGGTCAGATTGTGGGCCACAGAAAGTACCTCTCCATTCTCCGCCACAACCACGCAACCTATAGGAACCTCTCCTTTTTGTCCAGCTTTTTTGGCCTCTTCCAGCGCCATTGCTATATAATAGGTGTGGTTTTCCATCGGGATGTCCAGAGGCACCAGATGGCGCCGATTTTTTTTATGGTGGCCTTATCCAAGCCGCCGTCGTTTCGGAAAGACCATTGTATATATCATTCGGTCCATGGGCGCACCCTCTTTCTTCTTCTTCGATCTGTTTTCATGTTCTGGGGTGGTCACCCACGCCTGACGCATCCCTTGATGAAATAGTTTACCGGGGCTATGGGGTTGATATCATGCCTCAACCCTTTACCTGTGGGGCTTTCGCCAGTTTCAAATGACAAAAAAGTGTAACTTTCACGTTGACAAGCCAAGGCGCTTTAGATTAAAAGACACTCAACTTTGAGACGCGCTCGTAGCTCAGCTGGATAGAGTACCTGACTACGAATCAGGTGGTCGCAGGTTCGAATCCTGCCGAGCGCGCCACATCAAAGGAAATGGCTTTGCGAAAGCAAAGCTTTTTGTTTGCCCTTGTGCGCTTGTAGCTCAGCTGGATAGAGTACCTGACTACGAATCAGGTGGTCGCAGGTTCGAATCCTGCCAAGCGCGCCACAAACGAAGAGATGACTTTTTTAAAGTCACCATATATATTTGTTAGGCTTATGTGCGCTTGTAGCTCAGCTGGATAGAGTACCTGACTACGAATCAGGTGGTCGCAGGTTCGAATCCTGCCAAGCGCGCCATTTAATTTAACAAGCCGAACAATATGCGCGCTCGTAGCTCAGCTGGATAGAGTACCTGACTACGAATCAGGTGGTCGCAGGTTCGAATCCTGCCGAGCGCGCCATTCTAATTTACAAGACGACCAAGTTTGTGCGCTCGTAGCTCAGCTGGATAGAGTACCTGACTACGAATCAGGTGGTCGCAGGTTCGAATCCTGCCGAGCGCGCCATCTTAAAAAGGCCCTGCATCCTTGATGCAGGGCCTTTTTGCGTTCATTAAAACATTTTACGCTTCTCACTGTTTATTCGGGCGATAGTACGGCTCAAGGCGCTTCGATGAGACACCACAGACAAAAAGGGTGGAGAGAATCCAGGTGCGCAGAAGGGAGAATATAACCCCCTCTTTTTCCCAGCGTCGGGGAGAGGTCAGCACGGTCTCTTCAAGAATCCGAATGCGCTCCCCCCTCTTCCGAATCCGCCTCATCAAATCGATATCCTCCATGACAGCAATATCTCTGTATCCGCCGAATCGAAAAAAGTCCCTTCGCTTCAAGAAAATGGCCTGGTCCCCATAAGGAGTGCGAGTGAGTCTGCACCGAAGGCTTGCCGCCCGGGCAATGAGAGACAATATTTTTCTGTTGCCGGCAAAACGCAGGGAAAAGGCTCCCGCTGCATAATGACCGGATTCCATGGTTTCTCTTATTTTTTGAAAGGCGTTGCCAGGCAGGTGGGTGTCGGCGTGAAGAAAAAGAAGGATCTCCCCTTGCGATGCATGGGCTCCGGCATTCATTTGAGGGCCCCTGCCCGGATTTGCAAGGAGGGTGATTACATCAGTCCGATCAATGGGGGCAATGCTCCGTCCCTCGGGCTCCCCGTCCACAACGATCACCTCAAAGATATCCTGTGGAAAACGTGCGTACAGCCGTGTCAGAAAGTGCCGGATATTCGGCTCATGGAGCACCGGAATGATAACAGAGACAGGGGTCATATTTCTCTAAGCCTTTGGCTGCAAGGTGAGCAACCTTGAAAGCAGGCAGCAGATGAACCCTGCTTAAGTTTGCAAATCTGTTTGTCCTATTTATCAATGGCTTGTCCCCCGGCAGGGCCGCCGGAGGCTACGTTGGGCTGAACAGTTACCCTTTTCGAAAGGTAGGTCCCCGCCAGGGCTGCACGAGGTTTTCTTTTTTTAGATCTGTCTGCGGGGCCAAATTACAAGGGAGCTTTTCTGGCTCATCGACTTCTGCATAGTGCTTTTTTATGCACTCCGGACAGATGCCGTGGGTGAACCGGGCCGCTGAGTGATCACGAATATATGACTCAATACGGTTCCACCCCCCACTGTCATCACGGATATTTTTGCAGTGTGCACAGATGGGCAGGATGCCGCTCAGGGCATCGAAATCACTCCTTGACTCGGGAAGGCCGATCTCTTGCTCCTTATATTCAGTAACATCAAGCCAGACAATAATTCCTGCTACGATGGCTCCGGTGTTGTCATGGATGGGAGCTGCTGACATCAGGGCCCATTTTTCTTCCCCACTGTCCATTTCCACAATCACTTTTTCATTGGTAACCATTTCGCCGTGGCTCAACGTGCGGACAAGAGGTATCTCCTCACGTTTCATCAATGTTCCATTGGGGAATTTATTCTTCCATGAAAGAACGTATTGCTCCAGTGTGATCTCGGTGAGGGGGGCATCGGTTTTTTCCCGAAATTTTCGTGCCGCCTTGTTGATGTATATGATCTTTCCGGAAGGGGCTTCAGCAAGAATCATACATGCGGGCGAAAAGTCCAGAACCGCTTGGAGGAGACCTGCTTCCAAACTCGATGCCACCGGGGCTATCTCATTTCGTTGACTCATGGCACGTACCTGATGCCGGCTTTGAAGGCCGAGCGTTAGATGCAAAAGCATCAATTATGCCGATAACTGCAGAGGTAGCCAAAAAGATCGTTGTTGTGTATTCGGGAAAACAGGAACATCTGGGGTGATCGTACTATCCAACTGAGGCTTTTAGTTTATATTATTTTTGTCGTGATTTCAACAACTCGCCCTGATTCAGGGCGTACGAAACGTGTCGTTGAGCATGGAAAAGCTGGAACAGCCTTGGGAGCATTGACTCTGCATCGGGAGACTCCCAATAAAAAAAGGCCATGGCAGAAGAGAAGCACTCCTACGCCATGGCCTTAGTGGGTTACATCCCCTTGGATTGATTAAACGATAAAGGTGTTTGTTACCCTGTTGATGGTACTTACCTCGTTATTCAGGCTCTCCACATGACCGGTCACCTCGTCAGCATTTCTCACCACCAGTTCAATGTCAGCGTTCACTTCGGTAATGCCTGTGGAAATATTGGAGACAATCTCTGTGCCCTGGGCCAGGTTTTCGTTGATTTCCTGAAGGCCCACTGAAGCCTGGACCACATTGCCCGCGATCTCTTTTGTGGCTGCGGACTGCTCCTCCACCGCCGTTGCAATGGAGTTGATGGTCTCATTTACGTGGGTGATGGAGTTCACCACGCTGGAGATTCCCTTGGCTGTGTTGCGTGTTGTGGCCTGGACCCCGCTTATCTGCTCTTTGATATCCTGTGTGGCCGCGGCGGTTTGGCTGGCCAGCTCTTTGATTTCATTGGCAACCACCGCAAAGCCTTTGCCGGCATCCCCAGCCCTTGCCGCTTCAATGGTGGCGTTCAGGGCAAGCAGGTTGGTCTGCTCGGAGATTTCTGTGATGGTTTGGGTCACTTTTCCAATTTCTTCCGCAGCCTTTCCCAGTGCGTCCATCTGCTCCGAGGTCATTCTTGCTTCGGTAACAGCCTCATTGGAGGTGTGGCGTGCTTTTTCTGAGTTTGCGGCAATTTCATTAATGGTGGATGTCATCTCTTCAGCGGCACTGGCCACCATATTGGTATTGGTGGTTGTCTGTTCCATGGCAGAGGCGATGGAGTTGATGTTGGCAGAAATTTCCGAAGTTTCACCGTCAATGCGATTGATGCGCTCGGCGGTGGAGGCCATGGTTTGGTTCATTACGGTGGCCGACTCCGTCAATCCCTGTGAGACGTTCTCCAGGGTTCGCGAGTTATGGATCAAACCCTTGACGATCCCCTGCAGGTTGCCCACAAAGGTGTTGAACCATTTAGAAAGACG
>Ga0193955_1000932_pt1 | contig 14744 bp, 9 predicted proteins | sample BB_6_MG_FD_140343 | JGI IMG/M metagenome (GOLD analysis project Ga0193955, IMG submission 140343) | Microbial mat bacterial communities from the Broadkill River, Lewes, Delaware, United States - BB_6_MG | ecosystem: Environmental > Aquatic > Freshwater > River > Microbial mats | place: USA... | reverse complement strand
TATGATATTCTAAGAAAAAACATGGTTATGCTTTCTTTGTTTCAATTGATGATTGGAAATTCAGACTGGGATGTAAGTAGACTGCATAATATTGACATATTGGCTGTAAGTGAAAATAGCATCCCGATGGTTGTTCCATTCGATTTTGATTGGTCAGGAATTATCAATCATGATTACTATACATTATCTCCTAAAATTTCCCCAGATGCAAAATATAAAAGAATGTATAAAGGAATGAATTGGGGTGATGAGGATTTAGAGGCTGCATTTGAAGATTTTAGAGAACTGAAAATGTTATTTTTGAAAATCATTACCGATTGTGAATATCTTAAAGATGAAAATAAAAATAGGCTAGTAGCATATATTGAAGAGTTTTATCAATTGATTGGCTCTAAAAAGGATGTTCGGAACGAAATTGTGAAAAAATCACAAAAATTACCATCAAATAAATAATTTCTTAAAAAAAGACATAGATATTAGCGCAAACGATAAAAATAAGGGGGTCCACTCTTATTTTTATCGTTTATTTTTATTTGAAACCCTAATATATTAATAGGTTGTTTTGGCTAATTCGTTTATTTTTTTCAACTTTGCATTGTTATTACAAGGGGGTGTTGAGTAAAAATATATAATTAATTTTGCTGAGTACCCCTTTTTTTGATAATGTCAAAAGAACTATTAACTAAAATTTTCCATTATGGCCACCATTAGATTTCAAGCGTTAAGTGAACTCCTGAGTAGAAAACCGATTTCTGTTACATTACCTTCAAATAAGGTAACCGATTATTATGGAAATTTGGTTTTTAATGTAGATTCGATGAGAAAGTATCTTTCTCGTGATGCTTTTAAAGCTGTTATGGCGGCTAATGAAAAAGGAGGATCTATTGATAGAAAAATGTCTGATGGAATTGCATTGGGTATGAAATCATGGGCGATAGAAAAAGGGGCAACTCATTATACTCACTGGTTTCAACCACTAACCGATGGAACAGCTGAGAAGCATGATGGTTTTATCGATTATGGTGATGGTGGAAATATGATTGAAAATTTCTCTGGTAAATTACTTGCGCAACAAGAGCCGGATGCTTCATCTTTTCCTTCGGGAGGAATTCGCCAGACTTTTGAAGCTCGTGGTTATACTGCCTGGGATGTATCTTCTCCTGCTTTTATCGTAGGAACAACTCTTTGTATTCCTACAATTTTTATTTCATATACTGGTGAAGCTCTTGATTATAAAACGCCACTTTTAAAAGCACTTGCAGCAGTTGACGAAGCAGCAGTTGATGTTTGTCAGTATTTTGATAAAAATGTAACAAAAGTACATGCTAATCTTGGTTGGGAACAAGAATATTTTCTAATTGATGAAGCTCTTTTTCAGGCTAGACCAGATCTTGCTTTAACGGGTCGTACTTTAATGGGACACTCTTCTTCGAAAGATCAGCAGTTGGATGATCACTACTTTGGTTCTATTCCAGAGCGTGTTACCAATTTTATGATGGAACTTGAATTAGAATGTCATAAATTGGGTATTCCGGTTAAAACTCGACACAATGAGGTTGCGCCATCACAGTTTGAGTTGGCTCCTATTTTTGAAGAGGCTAACCTTGCCAATGACCACAACCAGTTGGTTATGGATGTAATGAAAAAGGTTGCTCGTCACCACCAATTCCGTGTTTTATTTCACGAAAAACCATTTGCAGCCATTAATGGATCGGGTAAACACAATAACTGGTCGTTGAGTACGGATACTGGTGTGGTGCTGATGGCGCCAGGGAAAAACCCTAAGGGGAACATGCAGTTTCTTACTTTTGTAGTAAATACTTTAATGACTGTATATAAAAATCAGGATCTTCTTCGTGCTTCAATTCTTACAGCTTCAAATAGCCACCGTTTGGGAGCGAATGAGGCTCCTCCATCAATTATTTCTGTATTCCTTGGTGATGAGGTTTCAAGAATGTTGAAGAAGATTGTTGAAGAAGTTGGTGAGAAAAAGATGACTCCTGACGAAAAGACTGCATTGAAGTTAGGTATTGGTCGAATCCCAGAAATTATTTTGGATAATACAGATCGTAACCGTACTTCTCCATTTGCATTTACTGGTAATCGTTTCGAATTCCGTGCTGTTGGATCATCGGTAAATAATGCTGCTGCTATGACAGCTTTAAATGCTGCTATGGCAATTCAATTGAGAGATTTTAAGGCTGCTGTTGACAGATTGATTGATGAAGGAATTAAAAAAGATGAAGCAATCTTCCAGATTCTTAAGAAAATGATTATCGAATCAAAACCAATTCGTTTTAATGGTGATGGTTATTCAGGTGCTTGGGTTATTGAAGCTAAAAAACGTGGTTTAACTAATATTACTAGTGTACCAGAATCATTAGAAAAGTATTTGGAAGCTCCTGCTAAAAGATCATTGATTGAAAGTGGAGTGATGACAGAAAAAGAACTTGAGGCACGTGTAGAAGTTGAAATGGAGAAATTTACCATGAAAATTCAGATTGAAGCTCGTGTTCTTGGTGATATTGCCATTAACCATATTGTTCCAACTGCTGTGGCTTATCAAACTAAGCTTATTCAAAATGTTCAGGGACTAAGAGATATCTTTAGCAATAGCGAATTTGAGGAACTAGCTTCGGCTCGTAAGGATTTGATCAAAGAGATTTCGGGACATATTTCTTCTATTAAAGCTAAGGTTAAAGAAATGGTAGAGGCTCGTAAGGATTGTAATGTAATTGAAGATGGTCATAAAATGGCTTACGCATACGATCAAAAAGTTCGACCTTACCTTGAAGATATTCGTTATCATATCGATAAATTAGAATTGATTGTTGATAATGAAATGTGGCCATTGCCAAAATATAGAGAGTTATTGTTTAATAATTAATTTAGACTACAATATTATTCGAAAAAGGATGTTCATTAAATGGACATCCTTTTTTGTTTACTCGAAATATTGGTGTATTCTATAGAATAAAATATTTATTTTTATACTTTGTAGATCTATATGAATTTTAAAATTATTTGGAGGTAAGAGTTATCGTATTCCGTTAGTTTTTTGAGGATAATGATTCTTTAAGCGATATCTAATGATTTTATAAGAAAATTTTAAATATGAAACTTCTTTCTTTAACAGGCATTTTGTGCATAATCGGACTTTTAATTTCGTGTTCTTCTAAATCATTTGTCAATAGAGGCGATAAAATGGTTCTTGCCGGAAAATATTATCATGCACAAGCGATGTATGAAAAAGGATATAAAAAGGAAAAGGATAAAGAACAAAAAGCAGAAATTGCATTTAAGAATGCATTCTGTTTTGATGAGATAAATGAGCCAAGAAAAGCTGCATCGTGGTATCGTAAAGCAATAATGAACAGAGATACATTTGCGACCGCTGTTAAAGCTTTGGCATATGCAGAAGTGAAAAATAATAGATTGGAAGAGGCAGAGGAAAATTTTTGGGAATATCTGGATCTAAATCCAGAAATGAAAAACAAAGATGATGCATCAAAAATATTAAAACGCATTTCGTATTGGGAAGAATTTCCGGGAAGATATAAAGTAGAGATTTTAAAAGAATTCAATTCAGGGAGTAGTGATTTTGCTCCTATTTATATGGGGAAAGATACCAATGTTATTTTCTTTACGTCGAATCGAAAATATCAGGATAAGCCTAAAAAAGATGGTGTAACGGGAGAGTATTTTTCAAATTTGTACGAATCGCATTATTCCAATGAAGTGGTTCGAAAGAGTAAGAACAAAAAAGGAAGAAAAGCTAGAAGCAGGAAAATTATAACAGATACTTACCAGTGGAGTAAGCCGGATGGAATAGGAGATACTATAAATTCTGACTGGAATGAAGGTGCAGCCTGTTTTACCAGTGGTGGAGATATATTCTATTTCACATCTTCCAGGAAAATTAATAAGAACAATCAGGGAACGAAAATATTTGCCGTTCAAAGAAAAGATGGTGATTGGGGAAGAGTGGCTATGCAGGAATTGGTGGCAGATTCGCTATCAGTGGGACACCCTTCCATTTCTGATGATGGATTGATTCTTTATTTTGTTTCTGATATGCCAGGAGGCTATGGAGGAAATGACATTTGGATGAGTAAGAAAAGTGGAAGTGGTTGGAGTGAGCCTCAAAATTTAGGAAGACCAATTAATTCTGATAAGGATGAATTGTTTCCTCATATCCGTGACAACGGCATGCTTTATTTTGCCTCAGACAGAGATGGTGGAATGGGCGGATTGGATATTTATCAGGCAATGAGAAATGAAGTTGGAGTGTGGCAGGTTGATAATATGAAGTATCCGATTAATTCTACTGCCGATGATTTTGCTATTCATTTTCAAGCAGAACAAGAGAAGGGGATGTTCAGTTCTTCCAGAAAAAAGGGTAATGATGATATCTATAGATTTGACTACATGCCTTTGCAATTCACTTTTTCAGGACAAGTGCTGGATTCGGAAAGCAAAGAGCCGATTGAAAAAGCCAGAATCAATATCGTTTCAACTGATGGAGAACAATCCGAAGTAAAATCAGGTAAGGATGGAAAGTTCTTTTTGGAATTAAAACCAGACCTGGAATACATTGCAATGGTTTCAAAAGATGGTTATCTAAATGGTAAGGAATTGGTAAATACTTTGGGTATTAATGTGAGTCGTAATTTTAAATCAATCATTGGTTTGAAAGCAATAGAAAAACCAATAGAATTGCCAAATATTTTTTACGATTTTGGTAGCTGGAGTTTAAGAGAAGAATCGAAAGAAGCATTAGATGGATTGGTAGAAACATTAAATGATAATCCAAAAATTACTATTGAATTGGGTTCTCATTCTGATTTTGTAGGGAGTGAGTCTACGAATAAGGAAATATCTCAAAAAAGAGCTCAATCGGTTGTCGATTATTTAATTGATAAAGGAATTTATTGGGATCGATTGATTGCTCATGGTTATGGCGAATCGGAACCTCGTAAAATTAATTCTGCAATTGTAAAAGAACACGATTTCTTGAAAGTAGATGAGGTGCTAACAGAATCAAGAATCGAAAAAATGAATTCAGATCAGAAGGAAATTGCGAATCAATTGAATCGTAGAACCGAATTTAAAGTTTTATCAACAGATTATAAGCCGGGACCAAATTCGAAAGTGAAGCCAGGCAGCAACTCTAATCAGATAGGAAATACTTTAATTAAAGAATTGAATAAAATAAATGGAGTATTCTACACCATTCAGGTAGGTGCATTTGAAAAAAATACGATACCTACAGTTGTTCAGAATTTCAAGGTTGTTTTCCGCGCAAAAGTCAACGAAACTACAAATAGATACACTACCGGAATATATGATGATATTGAGGAAGCTAAGCTTGAGGCTCAAAACATCAATAAGAAAGGAATTAAAGCTTTTGTAATCGCATACAATAATGGGAAAAAGATTACCTTTGCGGAAGCTAAAAAATTGAAGGAGTAAGTTCCTTTTATACTTTATCTAAACAACCATGAGAAAAGACGAAAGATATAATCTGAGAGGTGTTTCAGCTTCGAAAGAAGATGTGCACAATGCAATTAAAGATCTTGATAAAGGCTTGTTTCCAAACGCCTTTTGTAAAGTAGTTCCTGATTATTTAACGGGAGATTCGGAATATTGTAATATTATGCATGCCGATGGTGCAGGAACCAAATCATCACTAGCATACATGTACTGGAAAGAAACTGGTGATTTATCGGTTTGGAAAGGTATTGCTCAGGATGCATTAATTATGAATATTGATGATTTATTGTGTGTAGGAGCTGTTGATAATATTCTTTTGTCGTCGACAATTGGTCGTAACAAGAATTTGATTCCGGGTGAAGTAATTTCTCAAATTATTAACGGAACTGAAGAGTTGCTTGCCGAGTATGCCAAGTTAGGAGTAAACATTCATGCTACTGGTGGAGAAACGGCAGATGTTGGTGATTTGGTGAGAACCATTATTGTTGATTCAACAGTTACTTGTCGTATGAAACGTGAAGATGTAATCACCAATGAGAAGATTCAGGCTGGTGACGTTATTGTTGGTTTGTCAGCATCAGGAAAAGCAACTTACGAGAAAGAATACAACGGAGGGATGGGATCCAATGGATTAACCTCTGCTCGCCACGATGTTTTCTCAAAATATTTGGCAGAAAAATACCCTGAAAGTTACGATAACTCGGTTCCTGAGGAGCTAGTGTACTCTGGTAATTGCAAATTGACTGATAAAGTTGAAGGTGTAGATATTGATGCTGGAAAATTGGTATTATCTGCAACCAGAACTTATGCTCCAATCATTAAAAAGATATTGGATCAATACAGATCGCAAATTCATGGTATGATTCATTGCTCGGGTGGAGCTCAAACCAAAGTCTTGAACTTTGTTGACAACTTGCATATCGTTAAAGATAACATGTTTGATGTGCCTCCATTGTTCCAGTTGATTAAGGAGCAAAGCGGAACTTCTTGGGACGAAATGTACAAGGTGTTTAATATGGGGCATCGTTTCGAATTGTACGTTCCAGAAGAAATTGCTAATAATATTATTGCTATCTCGAAAGAATTTGATGTTGATGCAAAAATTGTTGGTAGATGTGAAGCGCACAAAGGGAAGAAGCTAACTGTGAAAAGTGAGTTTGGTAAATTTGTTTACTAGATTTTAATAAAATAAGATATTATTAAAAATGCCACTCGAATTTGAGTGGCATTTTTATATGGTGTTAATCGTTGATTTCAAAGCCCCATTCTTTGATCACTTTAGGCTCATCGGGGTAAACAGTGAGTAATAGATTTCGAATACTTTTAATTTCGTTTGAGATAAATTTCAAATCATTTCTTTTTGAATGATCAAAATGTTGATGTTTGTTGCTTTTTGTTGTTTCCAGATCTTTAAAACTTCTGATTTTTTTAGATTTTTCAACTAGGCGATCCATGTCAACAGCTCCGTTCAAAAGGCTTCTCTTTTTATTTGTTTCGTGCCTTTTGTAAATCTTTCCTAATAAACCCAATATTTGATCTTCGCTACGAGGGATTTTGACTTTAACCATAAGCTTAGTTTTAAGCAATTAAACTTAGTTGGATTACAAGACATTTGCTCATCTCTATCATTTCAAGATGAAAATAAACGAAACTTTATTTTGTAAATATTCAGATCAATAATTTCTGGTTTGGTTATTTTCTTTTTATGAAATTACTCAACTGAATACCTATCGTTTATTTCCTATTAAAATTAACTCCGTTGTTTTAGAAAGTAAAGAGTTATTATATTTTTTTCTCAATTTAAAATCAAACTAAATTCCACCAAAAAAAGCCTGTAATTTGATTTGCAGGCTTCATATTTTTGTTGATTAAGATTCTATTTTATGGCCGTTGTTTCATCTTTCTTTAGAATAAGAATCTGTCCCTCTTTTGTTATTATTTGGTTGTAAAATTCTTTTAAGATTTCATATTCGTCAGGAACAAAATGAGAATTGTTAATATTAAATTTAAGACTTGCCATTATTTTATTTCCTGATAGAACTGCTTTATAGCTATATGTTCCTCCATTTTCAGGTAATGTAATCATCGATGGTTTTGGTGTATATTCTGTTGTATATCCTTTAGGGATTTCCAAAATAAGAAGATAGCTGATGTGCATGGGATGTCCAAAATTTACAGGATATTCCCTTTTTTCAAGTTTAAATGGATTTTTTGTTGTGTGATATTTTAATATTGGATTCAAATAAATTTTATCACCTTCTATATTTGCGTGATTTTCAATTAGGGTCGAATAGGTAAGAACTAAAGGTTTATATCTGTCATTTAGGTTTGTAAGTTTTACATTCTCAATATTCCATTCATCATTTTCATCAATGAGTTTGCTTATCGCCTCTTCTGTCTTAATATTGAAGTTCTTTCTCTGTTTAATAGCTTCGTAATCATAGAATACTTCTTTAAAATTACCAGTTAAATCTCCCTCTTTGGTTAATTTAAGATTAGCCATTAAATTTATTTTTGATCCCTTAGTTGGGTTTAAGTCTACCCATTCAGATCGACTTTCAGAAATAAGTCTCCCTTTTTCATTTAAGCATCTAAAAGGAAGTATGTCAATAGGACAATATGGATCGGTTGCATCCATTAAGAGTTGTTTGCCTTCAATTTCTGCACTTGCTATAACATAGTTCATTTGAGTTATTGTAGGATGCGATGGATGAATTATTCCATTGTTTCTGGTACTTAAAATCACAGGGTTGGCATCGATACCAGCTCCTCGTAATAAGGCAACTAAGAGTAAATTAACTTCAGCTGAATTGCCTTTTTTATCTTTCCATATGTCTTTTAATGATTTTGAAGTATATAATCTGTTAAGTTCATTCCATTTTATTTCATTCTGAATAGTTTGGTATATTTTACCAATTTTATCTAATTCCGAATCTGTTGGGTTTACAATATTGGCTAGAACATTTTTAGTAAAGGCAAGTTTTTTAATCTGTACACCAAAACTTTCCGATTTGATTAACTTTTCTCTAACTGTATTCCAAGTTGATGAATATCTATGAAGAGGGCTTATTCCTATTTGGTAGGATTGCAATTCGAATTCTATTCTGCTTAAATAGTTTTTGTTTGCTAACATGTATGATTCACTTTGAAAAGCGGGAATGTTTTCACCCGAATATTCATATATACTTGAAGTTGGATTAAGTGTAAATCGATGTCTTTCCATCTTAATATTTCCATATTTGGTATTCATTTCTTTATACTCTACCATTATATTTTCCACTTTATTTCCTAAATCTTCTTCATGAATCGGATAATATCCTTTTATGGTTTTTTGGTATTTAAAATATTCCGGAATTTGAGTACGATATTTGGAATATATAACAGGGATACTATATTGAAACTGCCAAGTCTTAAAATTGTGATAGAACGGTGATTTAATTACATATTTACAATCAATTACAGAACCAACTTTAATATTGGGCATGGTAAATTTGACAGTTTTCCAATTTGGTGTGGATTCTTCAAAGAAAATTTGATTTTTTTCTAATTTGGAGCTGATGATTTTCGATTCTAGATTGAATGTTTTTCCCTTTATGGCATATATGCCTTCGTAACCATTTTTGTCATGATAAATAGGTATTTCGAAATTTGCATAATTAAATCCTTCTTCTTTTAAAATTTTAATTCTCACATGTCGTTCAAATTTGCAAACAAAACCACTATTGGTTTCGTTGTTTTCATAATCGAAAAAGGAGTACCCGTTATCATATAGAATAACAGCAACAGCATTGGTGTCAAGTTGGTAGTTTTTCATTTCCAACTCTTCTATAGATACTTTTCCAAATTTTAGCTTAATATTTTCACAGTTAGAAAGTTGAGGGTTTAGTGAGCAAAAGAGAAAAAGCAATAGGGTAATAAGAACACGATTCATAGGGATAGGGTTAAATTAGTAATGACTTACTAGAGTTTATGTAATGTTATGAATATCAATATAATTAATTGTTAATTAATATAAAAAAGAAAAATGTAATGAGGAGAGAATTTTATTTATTACCATTATGGTTTTTACGAGGAAATGCCTATATATATTGGACAATTTAAAAATTGGAAGTTAATATTGTAGATGTGTTATTTAAAATGATTTTATTTTTCTAATTTTGTCCAAAATTTAGAATACTGTAGCATGAGCAATAATTTGATCCTAGATAAATTAGAAGGTGTCTTCATTAGATTTAAGGAAGTCGGACAATTAATTACCGACCCTGAATTAATGGGAGATATGAAACGCTTTGTGAAGTTAAGCAAAGAATATAAGGAATTAGAGGCAGTAACTAAGGCTGCTAAAGAATATAAGAATGCTGTCGATACGATCGCAGAATCTAAAGATATCATTGCTAATGAGTCGGATGAGGAACTTCGTGAAATGGCAAAAATGGAGTTGGATGATCTTGAAGAGAGACTTCCTGAAATGGAACAAGAAATTAAACTTCTTTTAGTCCCTGCAGATCCAGAGGATTCTAAAAACGCTATTCTTGAGATTCGTGGAGGTACAGGTGGTGATGAGGCTAGTATTTTTGCTGGCGATTTGGCTAGAATGTACACCAAATATTGCGAAGCAAAAGGATGGAAAGTTTCTGTGTCAAGCTTTAGTGAAGGAACATCAGGTGGTTACAAGGAGATTGTAATGAATGTTACCGGAGAAGGTGTGTATGGTATTTTGAAATATGAATCAGGAGTTCATCGTGTTCAGCGTGTACCGCAAACCGAAACTCAGGGTCGTGTTCATACTAGTGCGGCATCGGTTGCAGTTTTACCAGAGGCAGAAGAGTTTGATATTGATGTGAAGGAAAGTGATATCCGTAAGGATACCTATTGTTCTTCAGGTCCTGGTGGACAGTCGGTAAATACAACCTATTCGGCTATTCGATTGACTCACATTCCAACAGGAATTGTGGTAACTTGTCAGGATCAGAAATCTCAGTTGAAAAATCTTGCGAAAGCAATGATCGAATTGAGATCTCGTATTTACGCTATGGAACACCAGAAATATTTGGATGAGATTTCATCGAAACGTAAAACTATGGTTTCTACAGGTGACCGTTCGGCTAAGATTCGTACTTACAATTATCCGCAAGGACGTGTTACCGATCACCGTATTAATCTAACCTTATATAATTTGTCAGCTGTTATGGATGGGGATGTTCAGGAGGTTATCGACAAACTTCAAATTGAAGAAAACGCAGAACGACTTAAAGAAAGTGGTTTATAATAATATTTGGCAGTGGTATCCCCACTGCCTTTTTTGTATTAACTAGTAAACAACCAAAAAATGAATTATCAGGCATTATTCGAGCAAATTAAAAAGAAGAAAAGTTTCCTTTGTGTAGGTTTGGATAGTGATGTGAAGAAAATTCCTTCTCATCTAATGGATTCAGAAGATCCGGTTTTTGAATTTAATAAGGCAATTGTTGATGCGACTGTTGAAAATACGATTGCTTATAAACCAAATATTGCATTTTACGAATCTCGTGGAGCAGCAGGTTGGTTAAGTTTGGAAAAAACGGTGAACTATATCAAGGAGAAATATCCTGAAGTATTTTTAATTGCCGATGCAAAGCGTGGTGATATTGGAAATACATCTAAAATGTATGCAAGTGCATTTTTAGAGAATATGCCATTCGATTCAATTACTGTTGCTCCTTATATGGGAGAAGATTCGGTAACTCCTTTTTTAGAATATAAAGACAAATGGGTTATTCTTTTGGCACTAACTTCCAATAAAGGAGCTTTCGATTTTCAGTTTTTCCAAGAAGGAGAACAAAAATTATTTGAAAAGGTTCTTGAAAAATCTCAGGATTGGGGAACTAAGGATAATATGATGTATGTGGTTGGAGCTACAAAGGCTGAAATGTTAGGTGATATTAGAAAAATTGCACCAAATCATTTTTTATTGGTTCCAGGTGTTGGTGCTCAAGGTGGAAGCCTGCAAGAGGTTGCTAAGTACGGAATGAACGAGGCGTGTGGATTATTAGTGAATTCTTCTCGAGGAATTATTTTTGCTGATACATCTGAAAATTTTGCAAAAGTAGCTGGTGAAAAAGCTAAAGAGCTTCAGCTTGAAATGGAAGACCTTTTAAAAGAAAAATCTGTGATATAATCAGATACCTTAAGATATATGAAAGCGGCTAATTATTGATTAGCCGCTTTTTTATTGTCTGCTATTTGCCAAATGGTTAAATTAGAGGAAGTGATGATAAAATTTTTATTGTATGACCGAAGATTTTCTGCAATTTATATGGAAGTCTCGTCTGTTTATGGATGAGAATATTTTTTCGACGAAAGGAGATGTGATAGAAATAGTAGATGTTGGAAGACAAAATTTTGATGCTGGACCAGATTTTTTCAATGCACAAATCAAAATAAATAATGTGCTTTGGGCTGGCAATGTGGAAATTCATATTAAATCATCTTCTTGGTTTGTGCATAATCATCAACACGATGAAGCATACGATAATGTAATTCTTCATGTTATTTATGAGGATGATGCTGATATTGTAATGGATAATGATCGTCTAATACCAAATTTGGTGCTAGATTTTGATAAAACTCTTCTTCAGAATTACAATTCTTTAATGAATTCACAAAAATGGATTCCTTGTTATGATGATATTAATTCGGTGGATCAATTTTTTGTAAAGAATTGGTTGGAAAGGATGCTTGTAGAGCGTTTGGAGCGAAAATCAATAGAAGTAAAAAAGATATTGGAACAGAATGTATTTTCATGGGAGGAAACTTTTTATCAGATATTGTCCCGATATTTTGGCATGAAAGTAAATGCTGATCCATTTCAGCAGTTGGCACAATCTGTTCCGGTCAAAATTTTATCCCGACAGAAAAACTCATTACTGCAGTTGGAGGCTTTATTGTTCGGTCAAGCGGGAATGCTAGAGGATAATGTAAGTAAGGATAAGTACTATTTATTACTTAAGAGAGAATATCAATTTTTAGCAAATAAGTATAATTTAACTCCATTACCAAAAAGCAGATGGAAATGGTTGAGACTACGACCTGCAAATTTTCCAACTGTTAGAATTGCACAATTGGCTTCTTTAATTTTAAAATCGAATTCTTTATTTTCAAAAATTGTTGCATCACCAGATTGTAAAACAATACAAGAACTTTTTTCAGTTGAAACATCAGCATATTGGAATAATCATTATCAGTTTGGGAAAGAATCGAAACTTCGCAATAAAACTTTAGGAGTATCTGCCATTAATGGTATAATTATAAATGCTGTTGTTCCTATTTTGTTTCTTTATGGAGAGTTGAATGGAAAATATAAGATAAAAGAGAAAGCTCTGAATATTCTAGATCAAATTCCATCTGAAAACAATTCGATAATAAAAAAGTGGAGAGATTGTGGTGTTAAAATTCATTCTGCTTTTTATTCACAATCTTTACTTCAATTAAAATCAGAATATTGTGACAAGTATAATTGTTTGCAGTGTGAATTTGGTAATAGAATTATTCGGGCAAGACATGCCAATGCAGATAAAGTGTAAATTTTTAAGTCTACATTCGTTCGTTTACGGATATTGATTATCTTAGATTTTAATTGATCCTGCTTGTATGAATAAACAGAAAATTTGGGAAGAAAATATTCGCACTTTAAGTATCGCCATGTTTTTTTTGGTGCTTACTGTTGCGGTTGGTACTGCTGGATATATGTATTTAAATGAGGCATATTCAGTTATTGATGCCTTGTATATGACTGTTATTACTATCTCAACTGTTGGTTTTAAGGAAGTTCATCCTCTTTCTGATCTTGGAAAACTATTTACTGTTTTCTTAATATTTATAAGTTTTGGGATATTTGGTTATATGGCATCGGCAGTAACTCGCTTCATACTTGATGGTGTTTTTCGTAGAAATTTAAAAGATTATAGGATTGTGAGAAATATTGAGAAATTAAGTGGTCATGTAATTGTCTGTGGTTTTGGTAGAAATGGAAAGCAGGCAAGTTTGGAGTTGATGGAGCATGGTGAAAATGTTGTTGTTGTCGATTTTGAAGAATCGTCAATAGATAAAATCCGTACTTATACTGATTTGCTATTTGTTCAGGGTGATGCTACTCAAGAAGAGGTATTGGAGAAGGCAAATATATCCCAAGCTAAGGCTCTGATTACTGCAATACCAAATGATGCAGAGAATGTTTATGTGGTATTAACCGCTCGTGAAATGAATCCTGGTTTGAAAATTATCTCACGTTCATCTCATAGTCAGTCAGATAACAAGCTGAAAAGAGCCGGAGCAGATAATGTAATAATGCCGGATCGTTTAGGTGGACAACAAATGGCAAAATTAGTTGCTCAACCCGATGTTGTAGAGTTTTTGGATAATATTTTATTGCAATCTACTAAGGGTGTAAAGCTTGAAGAGGTTAGCTGTCAGGGCTTGGCTCGCTGTTTTATTGGAAAATCCATTAAAGAATTAAATGTGAGAAATCGTTCTGGTGCCAATATTATTGGTCTTAAGGATGAAAATGGAGGGTATGTATATAATCCATCTCCTGAATTAGTATTAGAAAATAATTACCATTTGTTTGTTTTGGGAAATAAGGAACAGGTTAGTAATTTAAAAGAGCTTCTTATAAAAGGAAATTAGAGTTATCTCTTTGGATAATAATATCGACATGGAAATCACAACTTGGTTGTGATTTTTTTTATTCCTGTAATTCAGTCAGTTGTGATTTTGTTGTGATTTTTTTCTTGAAAACATTTGGATAATTGCTATTTCGACTGCTATATTTGCATCCACTTTCAACGGAGAGTGGATTTATAAAATGGTTGTTTAGTAGTATTTTATAGGCAGCGGTAGGGTGGTCGTAGGAATCTTTTTATGATTGTTTACACCTACTAGGCATCCAATTTATTTTTTTTTGAAACTTTTTCAAGTTTGCATTAGGAAATGAGGAATTAAATTCTTTATCTTTGCAGCCGCTTTTGGAGGGAGAAGATCTTGTGAAGCACTAGTATTTATAAGGTTTTTACAAGTATTCGATCTCAAAAAAAAAGTTCAAAAAAGTTTTGCAATTGTAAATGTATTTTATTTATCTTTGCAGCCGCTTCTCTAGCGAGGGAAGTTTGAAAAAAAAGTGAAATTCTGGGGTGATGATTTAGGTTTTGAGTTTAAAAATCTTTTTTAAAATTATTTTGATTTTGATTAGGATTTGGGAATAAAAATTCTTTATC